>Ga0307517_10010009_pt1 | contig 13341 bp, 9 predicted proteins | sample 23_EM_MG_FD_194515 | JGI IMG/M metagenome (GOLD analysis project Ga0307517, IMG submission 194515) | Populus trichocarpa ectomycorrhiza microbial communities from riparian zone in the Pacific Northwest, United States - 23_EM | ecosystem: Host-associated > Plants > Roots > Unclassified | place...
TTGAATGGTTTTTTTTTTTTTTTTTTTTGTCAACTAGCATATATAGTTGATGATACAGTACCAAAACTCCACCCCCTACAACCAGGCAGGAACCTAGCATTGTAAAGCACATTAAACGTATTAAAGACAAGGATATGTCATCAGAGTTGGCCATCTATAGTCGCCTTTTTAACTTGACAGTTAAAAAAACAAAGGAAAGAAATATGAAAATCACAGATAATAAAAACTTGTCTGGCTTGATAGTTTTTCTTTTTTTTTCTTTTTTTGAAAAAATGCCCTCAGTTTTAGTTTGAAACTCAAGTTTCCAGGATTCACATTTATACTATTTAAACTTGCATATTTTTTATTATTATTAACATAGATATTCGGGCTAGTATGTGTGCATCTTGACTAATCCCACGAGCTCTGAAGTTAATAACCATATAAGTTTTTAGTAGTTATTTGAAAACTCGAACTCGTGATTATTAAAAAATAAATTAAAGATCTTATCAATTTAGCTATCTCTCAAGGTTGAATTTGGATATTCTTAATGTACCCTTAACTGGTCTTGGTCCTATTCATGGGGGTAAACTCCTTCCTAAAGACTGTTGTCCTAAAACAGATCACAACGCTTTGGGGTTTAAACCCAAACTGCTCTATACTAGCCATAATTAAGTCTACAGTGTACACGCCCAATCCTAGGTTACTCCAAGCCTTTGCCGAGCACATCAAAACTAGTATTGAGCATGAACCCGAAAGTCATGGACCTCACTTTATCCAATCCTCTTGCTCCATAGCTTGATCCTCGAGCTCTCTAAACCCTAGCCTAACCTGAACCTTCATCACAATAAGCTATGTCATAACCTGACTTTTGAACAAGATTATTACTAAATACTTGACACCCCAAATAAAAGTGTGGAAACCCACCTATCACTAGTTTTCTTTTCTTTTCTTTTTTTAAATATAAACGTAAAATAAAGAAGTTCTCGCTATCTTAACCTTAATATCATTTTCATTTTTATTTTCATTTTATTAAAATGAACAAATACTTAATGCAGAATAACACAAGGAAATGTTTCTCTCTAGTAAAGTCTTACAAACAAGTCTTTCCTTGTTTTCTAATACACTACCAGAAAATTAATAAATATAAATAAAAACATTGATAAAAAAAATTTTATCGGTAGATTATGATGAATTTTACCAATTGAATATTCTCTTATTAAATCTATCGGTAAACACTGACGGAAATATTCTCTCGATATATACTGAGAGAACTACAGTGGGAAAAAAGGAATGAAAAAAAAGTCAAGAAATACGATGACGTGTCGTTTTTACAGATCGAATTACCAGCAGATTTAAATTCATCGGTAAATTCGTTTGTAATATTTGATTTATGACCTGACAAGCGAACCTCATTTCTTCTTCTTCCTTCATTTCTTCTTCTTTCTCTCTGCAACAAACAGCACACCCACTAATTTTATCACAAATCAAACTTCCACTACAAATTTAGCTACCCCAACACTCAGTTTGTCAGCATCCCTGTTCTGATTCAAATTTTATTGAGGATTCTTCACTTCAAGTAAGCAAAAGTACTCATTTTCTATTTGAACTCAATTTTAAAATGTTAATTTTTATTGTATATTTTTGTAGTATATGTATTTTGTTTGAGTGTTTACTTGTTTTATAGCTTTTTCCCATAAAAATTTGTTGTATGAATATATAATTTATACATGTTAGGGTTTGTTTGAGATTTTGTAAAATTATATTTGTTTGTAAATTGATAAAATTTATTTTTAATTTGTGACTTGGGTGTTATGAGATGAAATAAATAGTGGCTTATTTAACAGGTTTGTTTTATATTTTGTCAATTTTATTCTAGAGTTGAATTTTTTGGTAAATGTATAGAAATTAGAATTTATGTAGATAATTGATAATGAATTAAGAGTATGATTAAAACATATTGAATAAGTTTGAGTTAAACTAATATTTGTAAATTTAATTAGTTTATGTGATTAATTAATACATGTTATCATCAATATTCTATATAGGTTTGATATAAGTAATGAATGATCGTTCATTGATGTATCGAGATTCACCCGAAAGGTTGCATAGGATGGATTATTGTAATAGAGTTCAGGGTTTTATTAATTATACACTATTTAATCCAAGAAATATTAATGGAGACGATATTAGATATCTATGTAAAAGGTGTGAAAATAAAAAGTTTCTCGATCTAGTTGTTGTAATGATGCATCTTCTATAAAAAAAAAGGTTTATTTAGAGATACGTGTGTTAGTTTGCACATGGAGAACTATATGTTCCTCACGAGACCATGGTAAAAAAGATGGTTAGGTCAACTTCTAGTTCTAGCAACATGCATGGAGTTGTAGATGACAATAGTAATCCTTATAGGAATATGATTATGGATGCGATGAGAATGAATCAGGGTTATACTAGTTAATGTTCAATCGTAGATGAAGAATCTAATGTAGATGCGATCAGGTTTTTTTATATTTTGAAAGACTTTGACGAACTATTATGGGATGGGTACACAAATCACAGTAATGACGAACTATTAAGTCAAATCATGGGTTGAGTGAGGCCAGTTATGATAGAATTGTCGAATGGATCGGAAGCATTTTACTTGAAAGGAATAGGCTGAAAGAGAACTTTTATGCTGCTAAAGCCATGATGAAACCCCTCGGCTTAGGATACCATAAAATTAACATGTTTTCAAACTTCTGCATGTTGTACTACCTTGAAAATATAAATTTGACCAAGTATAGAACATGCAGGCATGCTCATTATAAACCCAGAATTGGCAAGGGAAGGACTCTTGTCATATATAAAAAACTTAGATACTTTCCAATCACACCTAAACTTCAAAGGTTATTTATATCACTAAAGACTCTTAAGTACATGACATTGCATCATTCACATAATGCGGTGGATGGAGTGATGATGCACCCTTCTGATGGTAAAGCCTGAAAATATTTTAATAGGGTGCATCATCAGTTTTCAATGGAATGAAGGAATGTGTATTTTGGGTTATGTACAGATAGATTCAATCCATTTGGGTCATTTGCTGCTCTTTATTCTTGTTGGTCGGTGATACTCACGGTTTATAACTTGCTATCGGGGATGTGTATGAGGCTGGAGTTCATGTTTTTATCTACAGTCATTCTTGATCCTAATAATATAGGTTAGAATATAGATGTTTGTCTTCAACAATTGATTGATGAGTAAAAGTGGTTGTGTTAATTTATGATGTATCAAAGGAACATAATTTTTAGATCAAAGCAGTTTTGATGTGGACTAATAATGATTTTTCTGTGTATGGAATGGTTTTTGGTTGGAACTCGCGTGGCAAACTAGCATGTCCACATTGTATGGAAAATAATAAGGCCTTTACTTTAACAAATAACGATAAAGCATCTTTTTTATTGGTACTGGCGGTTCTTACCAACAGATCACAAATACAGAAAAAACATAAATGACTTTTTTGTTGGTAAAGTTGAAGGGGATGTTGCACCGCCGCTACCATCGAGTGAAGAATTGTATGACGTGGTGACAGAGTATGATGACATTGTGTTTGGTTTTCAATCCGATAAGTAGAAGTTTCCTGGTTTTGGTTTGACCCATAATTGGGTAAAGCAAAGAATTTTCTAAGAGCTTTCTTATTGGAAAACCAATCTTCTCCGCCATAACCTTGATGTCATGCATATTGAAAAAAATATGTTTGAAAATATTTTCAACGCGGTTATAGACGTGAAATGGAAAAAAAAAAGACAACATCAAGGCTAGAATGGATATATCTTTGTTTTGTCACCGTAAAAATATAGAGTTGGTTTATGATGGTTCATAGGTCGCAAACCCCAAAGCTAGCTTCACCTTAGACATGAATGTACAGTTACTTGTCTACCATTAGCTTAAGAGTCTTTGTTTTTCTAATGGACATGCTTCAAACATATCAAGGTTGGTGAATTTGAAGGATTGCAAATTGTATGGAATGAAAAGTCATGACTACCACGTGTTTATGCAAATACTCATTTCACTAGTTTATCGGGATTTATTGCTAAGGGGGATATAAAATGCACTCATGAAGATTAGTCACTTCTTTAGAGATATATGCTCCAATAAGTTATAGACACAACACATAGAGAGACTTGAAATGAATATCATTCAAACAATTTTCAAACTTGAGATGATATTTTCTTCATTATTCTTCAACTCAATTGAGCATCTAGCCATACATTTATCATTTGAGGCAAAATTTGAAGGTCTAGTCCATTATAGATGGATGTATCCATTCGAGATGTTAGGGAATACACATGCATCGTAATTAAAATTTTATTGTCTTTTTTTAAATTCAAAACATTCATTTAGTTTCATGCAGATACTTGTTCAACTATAAGAGAAAAGTAAAAAACAATGCGTATGTTGAGACTTTAATATGTAAAAGTTGAAGGTCTAGTCCATTATAGATGAATGTATCCATTCGAGATGTTAGGAATTACACATGCATCGTAATTAAAAATTTATCGTCTTTTTTTAAATTCAAAACATTTATTTAGTTTCATGTAGATACTTATTCAACCATAAGAGAAAAGTAAAAAACAAGGCGCATTTGAGACTTCAATATGCAAGGCATATATTGTTGAAGAGATCTCAACATTTATCTCATATTATTTCAAGCCTCACTTAAGAACAAGAATCAACTACATTACAAGGCATGACGACGGTGGGGAAGTGTCTTTGAGTGGGAACTTATCAATATTCTTTCATCCTTGATGACCCGTACCAAAAAAATATTATGAGGGGCAGATATTTAACAGAAATAGAATTCAGACAATATATAATTATGTGTTGTTTAACTATGATGAACTAAGACCTTTTATTTAGTAAGTATAATACTTAGCATGTCGTTGCTTTCAAACAATTTATCTCTTATAATATCATAAACTGATAGATTGTTGAATTCCTTGTATGCAACATCATCAATTTTTAGTATCCTAAAACTCACAGCTGACTGAATCCTAAATATTTCGATTACAAGATGAATAATTTTCCACGTGATTCAAAACACATGTAAGGACTATTTAATTAATCTTATCTCTTGGGATATTTAATTTCAATACACATTTCTCATTAACTATTAATGGTTATATTTCATGTATCAGATTTATTAATTAGGAGGGAATGTTAGTGTTACTCTATCTTTATTGAGTCTGGGTCCTGAAAGAAAAGTGAAATGTTATAACGGGCATTTCATCAATGGATATGTGTTTCATACTAAAGAATATGGTCAGGATAAAAAAGACATATAATAGTGGGGTTTGTATTAATGGATCGACTTCTAATAAGTTTGAAGTTGCTTACTATAGGAAGTTAGAAGAGGTCATTAAATTGCAATATCATAGCAAGTAGAATAGAGTCTTTTTATTCAATTGTTATTGGTATGATACCATTAACAGAGAAATCAGAGTGGATCCTCATCATGATTTGGTCAAAAATAATACAAAGGCTAGACTCCGCAACATCAATGATGTCTTTGTTTTCGCCAAGCAATGCCAACAAGTTTATTACACACATACTTCATCCTTTAAAAAGGATCGTTTAAGAGTTGATTGGTTATTTATAATGAAAACCAAACCCAATGGTCATGACTAGGTTGTTCAAGATGGCAACGATAAATTAACTGTGGGAGATAATGTCTTTCAACTTGATCAGTTAGTTGATTCATATTGAGTTACTTCGTCTAATGACTTAGAAGAAAATTCAAATTTTTGCATCACCAAGAATACTTTTGTTGATATTGACGTTGAGGAGTTAAATGATGTTTTGAGAACCAACGGACATACACAAGTTGATGAAGATGATGATAACGATAAAATCAACGTAGAAGATTGCGATAAAGATGACGATGATGAAATTGAACAATAACAAGAAGACTATTGTGATTAATTTTTACAACACGAATTTGTAATGCCATAAACTATAATGTAATATTTATGGATGAAATTAACTTTAATGTAATGACAATGATGTTAATTTATTATTAAATGACAAGGAAATATTTATTTATATGATTTTATTATTATACACAGAACTGGTGTTATTATGTTATGTATGTTGCTGTGATTTTAAATATTTGTAGGGTAGATAGATAAGGAATAAAGATACAATCTAGTAACGAAAAATATTTTAAACCGATAGAAATATATATGAAATGTAAAATATCAATAGATGCACCAACGGATTAAGTATATTGGTATATTCCAGTGAGCATTGGAATTGTTCCCTTCTCCCTAGCACTGTTCATTGTGTTCAATACAGAGGGTATCACGACGAATTAAGTTCATCAGTACATTCAAGAGAGCATTGGAACTTTTAACTTCTCAATTGCACTATTCATGTTGTCCATTATATATAGGATCACCGACAATTAATGTTCGTCAGTATTTTCTGAGAGCTTTGGAATAGTTCACTTCTCAATTGCATTTTCATGGTGTCCATTAAATACGAGATCATCAATGGATTAAGTTCGTCGGTATATTCAAGAGACCATTGGAATTGTTCCCTTCTCCCTAGCACTGTTCATTGTGTTCAATACAGAGGGTATCACGACGGATTAAGTCCATCAGTACATTCAAGAGAGCATTGGAACTTTTAACTTCTCAATTGCACTATTCATGTTGTCCATTATATATAGGATCACCGACAATTAATGTTCGTCGGTATTTTCTGAGAGCTTTGGAATAGTTCACTTCTCAATTGCATTGTTCATGGTGTCCATTAAATACGAGATCATCAATGGATTAAGCTCGTCGATATATTCAAGAGAGCATTGAAATTGTTCCTTTCTCCCTGACACTATTGACGATGTTGTTTTTAGATGGTATCACCGACAGATTAAGTCTGTCAATATATTCCAAAGAGTATTAGAACTTTGAACTTCTCAATTGCACTGTTCATGTTGTCTATTACAAATGGGATCACCGACGGATTAAGTATGTCGGTATATTTCAAAGAGCAATGGAATAGTTCCCTTCTCCATAGCACTATTGATGGTGTTGTTTTCAGACGATATCACCGATGGATTAAGTTCGTTGATATATTCCAGAGAGCTTTGGAACTTTTAACTTCTTAATTGAGAATCACTGACAAACTGAAAAATCATCAATAATATTTGGGGGTTTCTAAAAACTTTTAATTAAATTGAAAATTTCAACTAGACATTACAAACAAAAACACTGATAGAAAAATTAAAAATATTAATATTTAATTGTTTGTCAGTAAAACTGTTGGAAAAAAACCTCAAATTAAAATACTAGAATCCCTAAAATCATATGAGACGGGTTTCTCTCTTCTTCTCTCTTCCTCTGTCCCAAGTGCACCAGCATTTCTCTCTCTCGCTCTCTTTCTCTTATCTTTCTCTTTCTTATGTTCTTCTCTTATTTTCTCGTCTCCTCTATACACGACAAGTATGTCCTTCTCTTCTCTTCTTCTTTTCTCTTCTCATTTTTCCTTTTTATTTTGTTAATTAACATTTATTTCCTTTTTTTTATTTATTCTTTTCTCTCTTCTTAGCTGAAATTCAAATGAAATTAAGGTAAGAAGTTTTGTTTTCTCTTTTTTTTGTGTTTTTTTTGTTATTTTTAATTTTTTTTACTTTTTCTATTCTTAATAATTGTATGAATATTGTTGTTGGAATCTTTTTCATATGAGAATAAATTTTTTAATTTTAATTGCTTTGTTTTTCAATTTTTTTTCATCAGTAAAATTATTACCAACGGACGCACCGACAAACCACAAATCACCGATGAGAGTTTTTCTGACAGAGTATTTCTGTCCATAAGCCCATCAATAAAGTTCTTGCCAACAGCCTGAGAGTATAAATATCTATTAAAGAATCCATTGATAAATCTAAAAATTCTAGTAGTGATGTATGGATGCCTATGGCAAACCAGTTTTGAATTTTATTTATTTATTTTTTTTTTTTGTAATGATGTTTGGAAGTTTTTGGCCTATATATTTTTATGTGGTGGGATGTAGTTTAGTTAAGTAAAAATTGATTGAATCATATTATTTCAACAATGAGGTTATTTTGTAAGGAAATTAATGAAGTTACAGCCAATTCCCTTTTTGATCCATTATGTTGTATCTCCACCAACGTTAATCCTGTTTCTCCAACACAACAACAACAACTACCATGTCATAACCTTTGTCATTTAAGAACACCATAAATGGTATCATAGCTACTATTTACTATATTGTTCAAGTTGGTGGCAATACTACTAATATTCCACCATCTTATAACTATAGCCAACCAAATATTATTCATTTTTAACTAATATTCTCTGCTACTAATATATTCCCCCCTTTTTCAAGCTTTACTTTACAGTAACAAGTGTTCCTCTCAATTCTCCATTGATTCATTTTATATTTAAACATAAAATACAAAAGATCATCATGGTTTTGATCATTTTCTATTCACAGATCTTGATCTTGTGCTTGAAGATGGGATGTTGCAGTATTTTGGTCCAAGTAATGTCCCAAATGGCATGGATTTTCGTCTTGAGCATCTAATCTCATTTGAAGTGGATTTTGAGCTATTAGAGCAACCTAATATACAAGGACTGCATTGAGAAAATGTAAAAAGTACAGGGACCACATGTAGCAGTAAACCAAAGTAAAATCATCAAATAAATCCCGCACTTCACTTTCAGAGTTCAGTGTTTCCACTCGACAGAAAACAAGAAGACAGCTTACATCTTACTTCCCTTTTCCTTCATAAAGCTCTCCCCTCTCTATCAAAAAAACAATCCCTAAAACTTAACCACGAAGCAAAGAAAATGAACAGTGAAGACATGAAAAGAAGCATCACCGGAGGTGTGAAGGTCGAAAACGACTCTTATTACCGGAAATCATCACCGGCTGCAGCAGCCCCTCCCGGAAAAAAGATCATCATCAAGAATGCTGACATGAAAGATGACATGCAAAAAGAAGCTGTTGATATAGCCATCGCAGTTAGCTCTCTTTCTCTCACTTAATTTCTTTTTTTCTTAAACTGGGTTTCTACTTGATAATTTTGTTTTTGTTTTTGTTTTTGATTTTGCTTTCTGGGTAATTTTTTTTAATTGTTATTTTTAGGCATTTGAGAGGAACAATGTAGAGAAGGATGTAGCAGAGCATATAAAGAAGGAGTTTGATAAGAAGCATGGACCCACTTGGCATTGCATTGTTGGTCGCAATTTCGGTAACCCATTTTCACTCTCTTTTTTTAATTTTCGTGGCTGCTTTTCTTGTTAGAATTGATTTAGTACATTTGTTTTTTTGGGGTTTGGAGTGTTTTTCTTAAAGATCTATGCTTTTGGTACATATTTAGGTTCAATAATTACTGGGTGGGTAATGTTATCATGTTGTTAAAATAATATGGAAGACAGATCTAGGCTTAGATTAAACTATATTAACATGTTTCTTTCTGTTATAGAGGCGGCATAGTTGATTGTGATAATGTAATTGCGGTGCAAAGGGGATGTGATAAGCTATGGTTCAATTGTGTGTTGATAGCTTATTAAGAGATGTGGGCTGTAATTGGATTTGAGCCATTGATTTGGTTAGGAATTAAGGAATTGTACTAATTTAGGTTTTGCTTGTGACGATGATATTAGGGATAACTAGGGATGAGTAAAAACTTGATTGTGTTTTCAGTTTGAGGTGTTGTTGGGGCTCTGACTGTGTGAAGTGATAGGCTGGTTTGGATTTGATTATTTGGATAAAACTTAATTAATTAGTTTGCTAAATGGCTAGGTTGTTGTCTGCCTTAGAACTTGGCTGTTCTTGTTTGATCTTTCTGGGTGATCTTATCCCAATGGGGATCTAATGGTTGGAGAGTGGATTTTGCTGACATCAACTGACTTTACAAGTGATAATATATGTTCTCAATGCTTTCATGCGGCATATATTTCCCCTTCTGCAGTTGAGCTCTAACTATGGCCATTTAATGTCTATGAATTCATTGCCCATAAGTTGTACATTTGTGCAAAATTGATAATGGCAAGACTATGATCATTTGTTATTGGCTAGGCATGGCCTACACCTTCAATAAAATGGCTCAAATAATCTATAGATGCTATTGAATTTTGAAACAACCTCTGAAGATGTTGCATGATTAAAAAGCAACTCTTGAGAAGTGTTTTTGAGTAAATCAATACAAAGCAAACTATTCAGAAGCCCACTTAAGCTTCTTTTTATGAAATTCTTGAATGAATATAATGTGATTTGATTTCATTTGCATGAAGGTTAATATATTGGTGTATCTGAAAAGAGTCTATATTATTGTAACGTGTTTTTTTTTCTGTTTAATTTTCTGCATGTAAAACTTTGTAGTCCTTAGCTTCCCTAAAGATTTTAATCAGGCATAGTACATAATTTAGAACAGATTGTAAATATACATTGTTATTTGCACAAAGTCAGAGGGACATCTCATTTGCTTGAGAATAGGACTCTGGCTTTGCCTGTTAAAATTTAGCCAAATTAAAGTGTTTGTATAGCTCATCTGGCTGTCAAAAATATAATTTGTCAAATATATCATGGTTGATAGTTTGACAAGGATATTTAATCTTCAACGTGATGGATCTCAATGTTCAGTTCATGCTGACATGGGGTTAGAGTGAAACTGGTATATCCATGTTCAAGAGATGCACATGGTGGAAAAAGAAAATTTCTTGTCTTTGCTTCAGATGGCTGTTAATCAACTACTTTAGAGGTAGCGCAGCAAAAGTGTTTGTATTTTCACAGCATGAGGATCCATGATGGACCTCTTATTGAACAGAGCTTGTGCTGGAACTCAATTGTGTCAGAAACAGTAAAAGTAGTTAATCAATTAGGGGCATTATATGTTAAATTCAAACAAAACTCTTGAGATTTTTGTTTGAAGTGATGCCTTTTTTCTGTGTACAGAAAAAGATTATGACTATTTAAAGTCATATATTTTGTGGATCAGTAGAAATAGGATATTGACTCAAATCTCAGCTTACACTCAAACTATCTCACAGTTTCAATTTATGCAAAAGAAAAAAAAAAAAAAAGTAAAGATAGGTATATATCTCGCAGTTACTGGTAGAGGTATTTGACTTGCTGTGGTTTAAAAACTGCCTCCAGTGCTGCATTTCGGATCATTTGGTGCTGTCTAACAAATATATAGATAAATATGAGAAAGAAGAACGACGTCGGATTGTGGAGAAATATAGTGTTTAAGTAGGATTTTACTAGAAAACTCTACTGGTTAGTTGCCTGGATGGATATAGCTTTCCATATACTAGTTTGTTGCCTAGTTTTAAAATCAGGTTACAGTATGTTCTGATCAGCCTGAATCCGTTCTGATTTTCTTGTTGTCCAACTTGAGTTTAAGCCTAGCCCAGCTTCTTATTCTTTCCAAATATAACTTCTAGAATGATTTCTCTTTTGGAGCTAATAATTTCAGTTGTAAAATACTTATTTTTATAAACAAACATGGTTAGAAAAAAAAAAAAAAGATGATGCATAAGTGGGAATTAAATAAGTAAAGGGATTGTTAATTGTGGGCCAAGGTGGGAAGAGCATCGTGCTATCTGTCCTCTCTTTCAAGTAAATGTGCACGAATGCATCTGTTGGTTTCAATTTCACCCAGGTCACAACCGAGAATGGCACTTTGCCTATTCATGAACATGTTCTGAGTTTCCAGAAATCGTAAATGAGAATTTGTGTAAGATTTCTATACTAGTTCTAACACCGCCACTTGCATATCTCTTTTACAGAGGAAAATTAGCAGTTAGATGCTCAAACATGAGAGTGATCCCTGTCTAGTAGTACTAGACGTCCCATCATCATGCTTCAAGAATATGTATCCCATGTTTGTTGAGATTGGTGCATCTTAATTGGACTGTGCACACTGTGTTGGCTAACTGTTCTCGCTTCATTTTAGTTTATCTTACTGAATTGGTAAAGAAGAAAATGCCTTGCTTTCCATCCTCACTGATACATTTTGATCCTTTGAGAGAAATTGGATTGCGTGTAACTTGTTTCATGAAAAAGTTCAGTAACTTTTGTTCTGTTTTCATTTTGTTCCTGAAATACAGGTTCATATGTGACTCATGAGACGAACCACTTTGTTTATTTCTATTTGGACCAGAAAGCTGTTTTGCTATTCAAATCTGGTTGATCCTGATGGTCATGGAGATCACAACTATGCCGATAATGCATTTATGATCATGATGCTATAGCTAGTGCTTGTATGTATTAATTGAAACTTCCTGGCATGCAAAGACTCTAGCCAGAATTTCCTGTGCCTAACATGTATATTTGATCACACTTAAAATGGTTTTGAACCTGTGGATATGAATCTCCGTCCCTCAGTCAACTGAGTTGCTGCTTTTATCTTTGGATAGTACTTTTGTCATAGTTATTCATCGTGTGGATGCTGGCTGCAGTGAATTATCATGAGTAGCTTCTCTCATCAGGGAAGTTGAAGCTGTTGATTCAAAGACTTGGATATAAACTAAAACATCATTTATCCCTGATATCGTGTTCAAAACTGAAAAGTAATAAGAAAATGGTCAAGTCACGTGTAGAGAAGAACAAGTGAATATGCACAAGCTCAGCTGTCACAGCGAAAGCTCTGCCTGAAGATGAATCTCTCTTTGTTTGTATTTTTGAAGAGTTTGACTGGGTAGATTTTTAACTAATCTCTGTTCACCTGTACATAGATTAAAGGTCGAAGATCCCCAGAAAGAGTTGTGATTAGCACCATACAGTTTTGTCTGGAATGCATCTCGGAACCGATAAAACAGAAAATCGGATTATCGACAGGGTGGTGCAAGAACACAGCTGTCGCTTTCCAGGGAGGGTGGTGGCATATAGCACCATATAAAATACTCTCCCACCTTCCCATGTATGGTTTGCCCTTCATAGCTAAGCAAGGGTTCCAGCTTTCATGACTGCATGGGCACATGGGAAACTATAAAAGATTCCAAGTTCCTAATTCCAAACACCTTTTCGTATTCTTTTAAATTCCAATATCAATACCTTCGTGCCCACCTTGCTAGTCTGAGGACAGAATCCCCAGTGACTTTATGCCTGCCACCCACCACCCTCTTCTCTAACTTGGCATGTGTGTGTGCCCGTGTACGTTATACACACACACACACACACACAGAATAGCTATTTGACTTGTATTTTATTGTGGGTTGTATATTTTTTCATATATATATATATATATATATATATTCTTTTTTTGACATGTTTTTTATATAAAAAAAAATTAATATAAATAGAAAAATCATCTAATTAAATAAATCGATAATTATTTATTTAAATAAA
>Ga0307517_10010010_pt1 | contig 13339 bp, 15 predicted proteins | sample 23_EM_MG_FD_194515 | JGI IMG/M metagenome (GOLD analysis project Ga0307517, IMG submission 194515) | Populus trichocarpa ectomycorrhiza microbial communities from riparian zone in the Pacific Northwest, United States - 23_EM | ecosystem: Host-associated > Plants > Roots > Unclassified | place...
AGTTAACTGAATACATTCGATCTGGTGGGATTCATAATCAGAAAAATATCAAGTATGTACACGATTCCCAAGTATTCCCAATTTCTCTTTCAAAAACTTGAAGAATACCTTGCTATAGCCCTCATTCGCTTGTTCGTTGATGTTATCAAGACTATCCTGAGAGGAGGAAGTGATATAAATTAGATGAGTACTCGGAAAGAGAAAATCTAACTGACGATCCTCAAACTGAAGGCAGGGTCGAAAGTCCCACCGAAGGTAAGAGCTTCATTGTAGGTGATGATAACGGAGATGTAAGCTTCAGGTTTCTTGAGAGTCTCTGCCCCAAGCTAGATATCCAATTTCCTCTTGAGGTGCCTTGATGTATCAGATCTTGGAAGGTAGTGACAAACCTTGGAGAACTCTAGCGCAAAAGGCTTTGTATCCGGAATCTTTCACCGCAAAATCAACACATGCCAGACAGCTTTGAAGAGATCGAGGAGCTTGCCTTGACATTGGTGATCAGGTTGAGAGTAGGCATGATGTTTAGAAACGAAGATACTGTGAGATCATAGATGTGAGTCTCGATGATAAACCGGCCTATCACGAGATGACGATGTCTGACCAAATTTAGGAAGAAATGAGCTTTTTCTGGACATTTTTGTAGATTATTTTACAACAGGAAAACGATTATTGCCGGTTGGCTGGTCATCATAAAACATAAATTGAAGATTAAAGATATCGCAGTACATACAGGCTAGGTAAATAAGGGTGTCCCATACTGCATAAGAATAGATAGCGGTCAAAACCAAATTCGTCACGGTCATAAAATCTTAAATGCAGAATCCTACCAGCCTTCCTCGCCTGACTTCCTGCCTCTGAAATTACACTCCACCAAAAGAGGAATGAGATCCGGGCCTTCGGGTTCCGAGTAATAATCCAGGAAACTCCAGCCACGTATCCTTGGCTCATTTGCAACAGTCTCTCTTTGCTTCTCGTCGGGTTCATGTAATTTTGAGGCATCATCGGTAGCGCTTTCACCCAGTTTGTTCAAAAGCCACGCTCCGAGCCTGCTGTTGACGCCTTCCACTCCAAGTCCCCACTTGGGCCACCCGAAGCCTTTGGCCACAGTAGGCGGGAATGCGAGTGGGATAGAGGCAGCAGAGAAATATGTAATGGGAAGAACAGGTTGGGGTGAGTCGGGTGGGAGGAGGAGGTTTGTAGCTGCAAGCTGAAATTTCTCCGGAATGGAGAAGAATGTCGGAATTCCGTACCTGCAGGTAAAAATAAGTACGGCCTCATTTGCAAGGAAATAGACATACCAATCGTGTGTCCGGACATGGGTACCTTTCAACTCCCACTGGAAACCGTTCTTGTCGCTATCAGGCCAAGTGGTCGGATGAATTCCTAGGCCTTCCAGACCTCCATCCCATCCATCACCGTTCCCACCAAATCGACTCAGCAATACAACTTTGCCTCTCACTTCTCCTAGTGTCGGAAACCGGTTTTCGAGGAACCACATCCCTTTATTGACCCCGGAATTTTGCGCGCCTGCTTCACCCCATCCCCCAGGTCCACGAACAATAGTCTCTCGGACCAACTGGGAGAAAAGGGGTGCTGGGGTAACGGCAAAGTCTTCCTGCTTAATTGACATGACTATAGTCTCTTTCGATCCAATAGGAGAAGTCAAGAATTTGTGAACGTCGTTCAGAATCGCAGTAAATGGTGTTTTCTGGGGCCATAGTCCGTGGTAGGCAATTAGCTCTTGATTCCGGGTCGCATTAGGGGCAGATCGCGGTGACGGCGGAGGGATTACCGCAAGGCGGATGTCGATCACACGAATGCCCCCGAGAAGTTGAGAGGCGAGTGGTGTCGACGAAGATTGGCACTGTGAGATTGGCCATCCGTGGAATGCCATTCTAAAAGACCTTATAAGAGCCAAATTCAACAAGTTATCTGTATACATACGTATCATGTGTCCCTGAAATTTGAATGATAGATATAAAATCGGGTTTGAATGGATGGAAAAGGCACGTACCAGGGAGAGACAAAGAGGACAGTGGGAGGCGGTCAGGTAATTCTGACAAGAATGATGCAAGATTGCGGCGACTCAGAATAACGAGTCCACGGTGGCCTCTTGAAATCTGTGATTATAGCCATCACACTTGAATGAGTGTTGAGATTGAAGATAAGAAAAGGTTACACACCCGGATCGTATATACTCTCCACGGACATTCCCGAGGCACTTTCACCACCTTCCACGACGCTAAACACGTCATCGAAAACCGAATCTTAAAGCCTTCTGGATGGGTATCCCGACCATTATCCAACAAGCTTGGCTGTTCAACTGTATTGGGAGAGTTTGCATGTAACGGTTCCGGTCCGTTTTGCGAGCGTTGGAGTATTAGTTCTCGTCGGATGCCTCTAGAAGGAAGATTCGTGCTGAAGTTCAGCAAAGGCTGTAAAAGAAATTCGCTCGAAGGACGAGGGGCTTTAGTTCCAGCCAGGAAGCCCGCACTGAATTTGGAAGGCGATGGGGGTGTGAGAGCGACAATGGGTTCATTGGTGAGATTCCGAATGGTGAGGAGCATGGTATCGTCAGTGGGTATCGTCGGTGAAGTGCCCGAGTCGAAGAGGGGTATAACTGAGTCGGTTATGCTTTCTGCCATTATGTACCCGGGTACTTGACAGACACTGTTGCGGAGATCCACCAATCTGGAATGTATGATTCACAAGAATGTTGTATTGGGTTTATATTACAAATAATAGATCATGAACTTCACTCTGCATTGATCACAGGGATAATTTGCTTTTTCCCCTTGAATGGCCAGACTTCAACCATGGTTTCTGCATCCCACATCCGACCCCCTCTTGCCACAAAAAGGATCTGACGGGTTTTCTCACTAATCTCTCCATCTAAGAGGTCGACACCAGGTGGGTACACCAGGAAGTCCCCAAGTTTTCCTCTCGACAAGGAGCCCAACGATGGGAACATCCCAAGGGTCTGAGCCCCAGAGGAAGTTGCCGCGCGAATAACCTGGAGCGCAGAACAGTCAGCATCAAAGCAAAATATAACGGATGCAAAAAATAAAAGGTACTTCATAATTGCTCAGTCCTCCCTTTGCAGTGAATCCCATTTCGGCGTGATAATTCAGTCCCAAAGGAGGTTCTCCATGTGCTCCAATATGAGCCAGTAACCCTTTCTCAACCATTGCCGCAATTGAACGAGATGTATTGAACAGAGCAAAGGCTTGAAGGCAGAAAATAAGCTAGTGGGCGGAAACAAGTACCAAGTACCAAGTGGATACATACAATTCAAAGGCCTCGAAGTCGATTCGGTCAACGACTCCAAAATATCGTGTCTTGTAAAACGACGCAACCTGGAGGGAAATAATAAGATAAATTCACCGGTAATGAGGTTGGGGAATCATACTTGGGATCATTGGGCACATCTTCCGTGGCCCATACGATTTGCTCGCCCCAGGCACCACCGTAATTAACAATATGTGTGGGTGTTGCTCCAGTCCCACTCAAGGCATATAACGTGAGTACATCGTCAAAGAGGGTTGGTACGGGCAACGCATGCTCGACAGTTGTCATTCCTGTACAAAGAATTAGTTGGGTTTCCCACAGGAAGGAAAATACGCTTCACCATCGACGATGTATGTGAGATCCCAGTCATAATTCATACCTCCCTCTGGTACACAGAGCATACTGAAATTTTGCGCAACATTTAGAAGCCTCTGTCGTGAAGCTCTGAAATATTCGTTATTACTGGTTTATTCGTCTCATAACCCACACTGACCTCGATGGAAGATTATAATTCTTGTACGAAATGCTGGCCGGCCCGCCTTCCACCTTGATCCTGGTCAACGCAGAGACAGCTTCCTCCATGTCTACAATATCTTGATGAATTCCGGGAGCTCCTCCTCCATAAATGATGTCGCCAGTCGTGAAGATACGGGGGCCGATCATTTGACCACTTTCAACACGGTCTCGTTCAACAAAACCGTCAACATTATCTGCACTAGGGCTAGGATTGTTTAAGCACTGTTATAATACATTAATTGAAATTTTAGGAGACATACTTGTGTAGTGTGGTAACTCCATAAGCGAGGAAAGTCTCCATTTCCCATGATCTCGCAGGGTATCGATCAGAAAAGCCATCCCAGTGAGCATGCACATCAATGAAGCCAGGAATCACGTAGCCTTTAGTTTTCCCTAAGCTAGTGAAATTGAATTAGAAAGCAATGAGCGTACCACCAGCGGCATCTATAATGGTTGCACCCATTGGCATGACGAAGCCTCCAATTGGCCCAACATGGTCGATAATTCCCCCACGAATGACCAATAGTCCGTCGGGAATTAAATCGGCCTGTTCGTTACCAGTTTCCATAGTCAAAAGGGTGGCATTGAAAATGATCACAACATCGGCGTTGCCACTTTGCCAATTTTCATGCGTATGTGCTGCTGCTGCGTCTTTCTTCAGCCTAGCGATATCTGTGCTGTGTTCGACGTCGATTTCTTGGAATTCAAGCAGGGTTTTGACGCATGAGATACCGAAGGTGGAATGATCTTTCTTGATGGCAGAGGAGCATTGCTGGAGTCTCGAAACTTCCAAAGAATGCAAATACGGCCCTACACCCTCGATTTAATAAAGCGTCAGAGAAAATTGAGGGGACGGAAAGACAAACCCAAGAACCAGAACAACTTCTTTCCATCGTCCGTCCATGTAACGTCATGACCGCCATCTAAGCTTAATCTAACCAAACCTTTCGTCGCATTAGCCGGTCTTGACCAGACAGCTTCGCCTTCCTTGACGCGGTCTCCGGGAGCAAGGTAAACATGGAAAAAGTCAACAAATGCGATGTTCTCGGGCACAAATTCGCCTTTCTTGGCTAACGAAGGGGAGACGACCAGCTCAGTGGACATCTCTCCTGATGCAAGTGTGGTGTGGGGATATTCTCCTAACTTGTTGGGCTTAGCTGAAAAATCTATAACAAAGGCGCGATTGGACTGCTGAACAAGCAGCTTCTTGTCGGTTTCCAGGAATCGCATGTTGACTCGATCCTCAACATCGATTTCTGATGGCACGAAACGAATGTTGGTGATGGAAACGGTTATGTTAGGGACCAGCCCAGAGATGTTAGGCGTGATATCCCCAAGATAGAGCCCTGCACCAGCGGTGGCCAAAATGTTCCCAGAGAGGTAACTTCCACTTGTTTTTAAGAAGGCAATCGTCCTCGTTTGGCCATCGCAACGACAGATAACAGGCGAGAAATAACGGCCGAACGGGAGCCCCTGAATCTCAACCGCCACTTGGGCTTGAAGGTCGGCCAATTCAAATTTTGTGTACATCGAATCCGACCATCGAGCATGGAGGATGGTATCTTCGACTCCTGGAATGAAAGAGGGAGAATAATATGGTGCATCAGGGTCCGTTACAGGAACTTTTTGGGCTGTCTTCTTCCCAACTTCTTGCCAGTAAGTGACTCCCGCGGCTTGGAAGACAACCTTTTTTCCATCGCCATGCGCGCGGAGTTCTTTGAAAGCGCGAACTTTTTGCGAATCCTGGGTTTCAAATCCAACAACGTCGACACCGCCCTTGCGTGTTTCGGCGAGTCGCTTTTCTATATGAGCTGTGAACCGAATGGGAGCCGGAGACTCCGAAGAGGCCACCTTCTCGCCACGAGAGTTGGCAGTCAAGGGTACGTAAAATATTTGTCCAGCAGCCCAAATAACGACGGCAGTATCATTGGGTGTGAATGCGAAAGACGGATATGTTCCCATGGGTGCAGAGACGCCTGTGAGATCGTAGCTCAATCCATGCCAGATATTATGAATAGAACCAGTCTCGAAATCTCTGGATTTGTGAACGAGGTTACTTCACGATGTGGCATAGTTAGATAGATTCCTCTCACCTGAAAACTAAAGCTTGCTTATCCCTTACTCGGCGAACGAAGGCAAGCGTACGGCCATCGCGCGACAGCTCCGGGCGGCTTGCCCCTCCAGGGGAAGAGTCGACGATAGTTTCAGTAGTACCACTCGTAAAATTTCTTTGGAAAATCGCATATATGCCTTTATGAACATCTGCGAGATGGACTGAATTACAGCCTCGCAATTTCAATGAGTGCAAAGCCCACCTTTGCTGTATGCAAATTGACTGGCATCGACAACGTTCTTCGAGAAAATGATGCTGTCCTTTCCCTTCCAAAGAATCTGTTCCGGACCTATTTGTTGGTCGCCGTAATTCTCTGCCGTCCAGCCCAGTGGAAGTGAGCGAGCGACGAGCCGCTTTCCACTGCCAGATTGAATAAGTCGTGTTCCCTGGTGTAGATCTCCCACAGATGGCACTTCATATTCCCATCCTTCTCCTGCACCAAGTGAGCGACTGGAAGTGTACCACTTAGTCGCGATGACTTTGTTCCCAGATGGATGGAAACGAGGATCGCTAACCCATCTATATGTCTCGTTTGTTACTCGATGCGCTGTGAATATGTGAGAGGAGCCGCAGTCATCCAAAACCAACTACGTACCGTTGAGCCGTCCTTCTCGTAGCAACCTATTCGTCTTCCGTTGCGAATTTTCCTTCAATCCCTGAGATAGTTGTCTTTGCTCGGTCTCTTCTTCATTTAGAGCAAGAAGGAGCTCTCTCCGAGGGGTGGTTGACCTGAGATCCATCTCATAGCACCCCTTCCACTCCATGACCCAAATATTCTCCACCCCAAGCTCGGCATCGCTCCTAAATACAAGTCGATCACCGTTGGGTGAGAAATGGGGATCTGAATCATGCGGAATCCCCAGCAGAACGGGTCGAGCAATGATAGTCGCATCGCTGGAAATACGTAGAGCTTGTTCACCAGGTAGGCACCAAAGGTCGCCAACCATGTCGAACACGATGTCACCAGAGGTGGGATGGACATCGAGGCGCAACCATGTTCCTTCTTTGACATCATATTCCAACTTTCGTGGATAGGGATAGTCTGTTGATATGTCCCATGGTGTTGGAGGTCGTAGAGGCCAAATGTTGTCCTGCCAGTCCTCCGATGGGTCTCTGTCTTTGAGAGCGAGCTTTGAGGCGTCTCCGCTGCGGTATAAGGACCACGGAATAGGGAGGATCGTTGATAATGTCGCGGCTAGAGAGAATAGCAAAACGTATACAAGGAGCTGTCGAATCCTTGGGCGCTGTCTTCCCCTGGTGAAAGCAGTGGGTGGAGGAAGCCCATCCTTATTCGATTTACTGCTCCCGCCGCTCTGGAACCGCATTGTTGATCGACGATTGCAATTGAGGGCAATGATGCTATACTGCCTCCCCTCTTACGATTCCAGATGCGAGAAGGGTTGGAACAAGCTGCGGCGCGGAAAAAAAGTTCTCACCAACATGACAGGATGCATGTGGACGCTGTGCCGTAGTCCTAAAACAGACCTAGTTCAAGATATCAATGACAGTTTCTCCCATTTGCATGCGAGAGCTTGTGCGAGATACGCATGAATTACTGCTGGATTGTTTTTTGGCACATGATCAACTTTCAAGTCGCCACATACGACGAAACAAGATGATAAATAATCTCATAGTGCACATTAGTCTGCTCAGTCCTTGAGTTTTACCTGAGTTTTACTCTCAATCGTCTGAAAGAACTGGCTTTGAAGGGTCTAACAAAGGGTTTTGTGATGCAAGAATACAAATTACAGCCAATTCCTCGCAATGTAATCAGAATAACGACAACTCTGGCGCCTAATCGAGCATAACCATAAGTCGTTTTCGCGTTTTACAGAACTAGGAACGCACCAATCCTCGCGTTTCGAACGCCAGCCAATCCCCCGTCCCGGTTGGGAGCAGTCCCATCGACCGACATTTCCAGAGACCAACAGCGAGAGTAAGGAGATTGCATATGATATAGACAATTTTATGCAGAGGTAGGGTCGTTATCGAATGAGGGCTTTTAGATGAGGGCGCGTATTGCGCGAAAGCTAGGCGAGGTTTGTTGGTCCAAAGATATTAATGTCAATGTAATGGATTGCTCACCTTCATTCATCCCAGCAATATTCTTGAAGGGCGTAAGCAGAAGCATAAAAACAATGCCAATGCTGAATATCTGAACCCCTCCACCCGACATGTAGAGCATGAACGCTTGCATTGGTAGAGACTTCACTGGGGCCGTCGCAACATCCCAAGCTCTCTTCTCCTTCAACTCATCATAGGATGCCGAAGAGCTGGCAGCCTTCTTTGTGGGTGACTTATGCTGCAGGCTTAGTTGAGCATCCGATAACCGAACCTCCTTTTCAAAACTCACAACTGAGGAAGGAGCCTTCGTGAATCCTGGGGGAGGTTGAAGGTTTTTCCATCTGCTTCATGAGATTAATATAAAGAAGGTGGAGCATCTAAATACCTTGACGATGCCTCTAAGGTCGAGTAATCTAGATTTGACGGCGACATCAAGGGTGCAGTATAGGTCCTGGTGCGTTGACGAGGTGAATGAGGTTTAAGTTACGACGGGTATGTAGCACACGTGACAACGTTTTCTACAATTTGAACAATTAGCATACTACATAACCATACCGATACATAGTACTGTTATAATCAACTGAGAAGAGGTGCAGCCGAAATAAGAGAGTGCAAAAACTCGAAAGGTATATATTCACAACCTATGTACAAGATTAATGGCTATAAAGTTAATACTGGGGCTGTTGCTGAGGCGGGAACTGCCCTCCAAAACCCGGAGGCGGCGGCGGAGGGAAACCTCCAAACATCTGCATACCGGGAGGCGGAGGGGGCATAGGCATTCCCTGCATAGGTTGCATACCCATTGGCGGAACCATCCCCGGCCCTGGCATTCCGGGAGGAGGCATTCCCATTTGCATTTGCGGCATGATCGTCTGCTGAGGAGTAAAGCCGGGAGGAGGAGGAGGGGCAGCCAAAACACCAGCAAATTGACCTTGGTATGGTCCTTGGAAACCCGGCATGGGGGGTCGAGCACCAAATTGAATGGGAGCGGGTGGAGGTCTGGCGGCAACGGGCAAGGCGTTGTTTTTTCGTGCTTGGGCAGCAAGTAACCGTTCTGCGGGTGTTCCGTGTCGTTCACCCTTCCCATCTTTCTTAAACGCGTATTGAATCGTAATTGCTTTGTTCATCAGGAATTGACCGTTCATTGACTCGACTGCGGCGTCAGATGCCTCGAAATCTGTATAAGAAACGAAACCATAGCCTTTTGAAGTCCCAGAGCTTGGGTCACGGGCAATCTGCAGACCAGAGATCATGTTGGGACACTCTCAGGAGCTGAGGTGGTCGACATACCTTGGCCGTGGTCGCCATAATTCCAAAGGCACTGAATGTGTCGTACAGCAGCCTCTCGTCAACATTTTCGTCAAGGTTCCCAATAAAGAGATTGGCTCCAACATCGAGTTGTTTTTTATCGGACGAGGCCTGTCATGAGAAAATGCGTCCAGTCAAACTATAAATATTTGACGACCGAAAAAAAAAAAATATCTCAAGTCTGGAATTTTCTTGACGAACCTTGTTAACTCGGATAGGCTTTCCCCAAAGTTTGATTTGATTCATGATCTTACAGGCGTATTCGGCATCTTCTTCAGTCAGGAACTCGCAAAAACCGTACCCTTGGTGGGCCATTGAAATACGGTCCTTGGGCAGATGAACATTCACTGAGGCATGCAAAGATTGAGCGGGAAATAGCGACTGTTAGAAGGTACCACTCACCGACCGGTCCTGCTTGCAACATTAGCTCCCAAACCAAGGCATCCGTACACCGCTCGTCCAGATTTCCCTGACCTCCCAGGCTCAGTTTGGCTACGTATGCATTGAGAGTAAACTTACGAGATAAACAGTGGCCTCCTGGTTCCTATCATCTTGGGGTCGAGACATATGTACAGTGTTGGAAAGAGATGGTAGCAGTTGTTTGTGTCTGCTTGTATTGAGAGTTTGTGAATCATCGTCCTGCTCGATTTGGAAAGAACTTCTATCTCAAGAATCCCCACATCTGGCTCGTGTCTCTGACATACATTTTGAATAATGTCGATGGTGGTCGTCCCACTCTCCAATGCTGGCCTATTCTTTCTCAAATCTGACTTCCAGCCACCCAGGCGGTTTTGGTATCTGTCAGCCATTTTGTCCATATAAGTTCGCAATGCTGCTTCTTTGGTCTTCTTCACCCTTTCAAGTCTTGGACCTTCGCCCTCCTACTCGTAATTACCTTTTAGCGCCAACATGATGCAGTTCGCCCTCCAGTCCCTCGTTATTATCTCTATCCTGGGACTTTTCGCTTCCACCTCAGCGAAGCCTACTCATCTTCTTCGTAAAGGACACGACAAACCAACTGTATCTACCAAACCGTTGAGGCAGTTCGACCCGCGCAAGGCTCCCACAAGGCGAGCGTCTGGTGCTGCTCCTCACCATTCACATATCTCGGTTGATCGGTTTAATGGATTCTGGGAATACGATGAGACCTCTGAAAGGGACGACACCGATTATGTTTACGATGTTTCGGGCACTTCTGCCAACACGCTTAGATCTGGACCTGACGATACCCAACCTTCCAACGCCAACTCATACATTCCAATTGGCACCACTTCGTCTGCGGTTGCCGATCCGGATGTTCTTGAAGCCTCGCACAACGCTGGTACTCGGGGCTCCTCCTCCTCCCGAAGCGCCTCGGGCCTTCTTGGCAGCTTTTTCACTAAGGGCATGGCTCGTGGCTCGTCGTCTCCATTCCACAACGCTGCCAAAACAATGTCTACCGTCGACGGCCTCGGGTCTGCAAGTTCTTTGGGTCCAACTGTCAGTGATGACCTTGCCACTGCTCCATCCTGGGCGAACAGACGTTCTTCTCTTGGAATTTCCTCTCCCCAAAGCGTCAGGTCAGGTCCTAAGGTCACTCAACATCCTGCAGGCAATGGGCATCCCTCTCACTCGGGGCCATTAAGAGCTGTCCCCAACGTCGCTCCAAAGCTGCCGACCTCTGGGTCCTCAATTTCTCCAAATAGCATCAGCAGACCCGGGTCTTCCCATCCTACTGTTAAGATGACATCGAGTTCTTCGCCCCATACCAACCCGGAGACCGGCTACCGCATCGACCGCACCGCCGTTGGGGTTTAAGAAGGTGACACCCTAATTGTGCTCCGAAGTTGACCGTAAGCATCTTTTATGGCCTCTGCTTAAGCCCCATTCTTATGAACTCCTCTTTTATAGTTAGTCAAAGTCTATGCTTAGCCTCGAGAAATACGCCAGCCTCCGGCGGGCGCCTTATTATACACGTTTTTGCATTTCACTTTCGTTTCCTGCCATTCCTTATCATCATTTTCTGTACATTGTCTGCGAATAAACGGATCTATTTTCCTGAATACTGTGGGCCCAGCACGCACAAAGTACTGTGGTGTTAATTACTCGATAAAAGAAATGAAAACCATTAAACATGCCGCATCAAAGCTTTCATTGACGAACGCCGTCCTCTCCATTATTTAATAGCCGCTTAATGGCTAGTTCCCAACCTTATCTACGAGTTATGCATTCCACGTCCGTCAATACGAAAGAGAGTTTGAGAGCGTACACTTCAAGAAGGGGAAACGCCAAACTCTGACTCAAATATCGCGAACGAGGAAAAAAAAAGGGGGAAATGACGAGGTCTGTGTTAACTAGTAGCAAATATGGCGCACGCGAACACTAAGGGGGGGAAATCAAAGAAAATAGGCAAATGTCGGATATATACCAGGTCGTGGCGTGAAGGTTGGAAATCGTGAGTGACAAGCATAATGTAGAACCGTGCGTAGTCCTAATCGTCAAGGGCCATTCTTAAAGGATAAGACAAATCCTTTTCTTGCCCTTTACAACAGGAGGCTCAAGGGCGGCCACGATGGCCTTTTTAAATTCGGATCAGGTCAGAATAGAAGGCGATGGTGGAGTTGTAACGGAGAAGAACTCACCTCATCGAACACGTTCTTCAAACCTTTTTGCGTCAGTGCCGAGCACTCCACGTATTTGACTGCTCCGAGCTCCCTTGCGAGTCTCTCGCCCTGCTCACTCATGACCGGTCTCTGCTTTTGCCTTGCTAACTTCTCTATTACCTGAGCATCATCCCTCAAATCCACCTGGGTTCCGACGATAAGGCAAGGGACACCGGGGCAATGATGATGGACTTCCGGGAACCACTTCTCTTTCACGTTCTCGAATGACGCAGGAGAGGTCACACTGAAGCAAACCAGAAAAACGTCTGTCTGTGGGTAGGACAATGGGCGAAGGCGGTCGTAATCTTCCTGACCTGTTGTCGGATGCATTAGCAAAAGCAAAAGTGTCCGTTGACGAAGGGGGAAAAAGGTACCAGCTGTATCGAAGAGCCCTAATGTATAAGGATCCTCGCCAATCATGACAGTGACCGCATAGTTGTCGAATACCTAGAAGAGAGGTGGGCTTCTTCCGCTCAAACTAAGGAGCTTCAGTACATACAGTTGGAACATATTCACTGGGAAATTTGTTCGTGGTATACGAAATCAGAAGGCAGGTCTAGGTAGATGTGATTTCCGACCGTCAAATCCAAGTGCTGTGGACATAGAAAGCTGCACGTACCTTTCCAACAGCACCATCTCCAACGACTACACATTTAATTGTCTGCATCTTGACTGATTTCTAAGGCGGGAGTTGCAAGTTTGATGCGTTAACTATTGGCAGGGCGTCAGTAGGCAGCCACATAATTCACCCTTCCCACCACTAGTTATCGCCTGCATGTCTTACGGCGTGGCAACAGAGCCTCGTGGCTGTGTCTCATTGGACCGATGACAGTTCATGGAGCGGCATGGACAAGTTACTCACCGATTTGCTCGAGCGACAGAGACGAACAAGAGACCGCAAGTTGATAAGGTCCGGTTTGAGAGGCTAACAAGCTGAATGATAGAACGGCTGTGCTAGTATTTGCAAGCCAAAGTCTAAAATCTGCCGACGAGAGGTCGTCGATGGAACTATGGGGCAGAAAGTGAGCCAAAGGCTTGGAGGGGAGACGAGGGCCATACGGACCAGAGAAACTGTGGACTGTTTGAAGATGAGACGGTCACTGACGGACTGAACTGGTTGGTTGCAACGACTTGATCGTAGGCGTAAAGGAGCACGGCCCTGTCCGTGGCATCTTGGCAAATACAACACAACAACAATTCTCGTTTCGTTCAACACCCCTGATCGAACAATTCACAATTAGAAAACACGACAGCTACACAACGGGATAGCAAAAGATATACGACAAAATATACAATAAGTTAATATACAACCGTGTTGATTATGAAGAGTCAAGTCCCCTGCTAAATTTGGTTGGAGCAAATCGATAGTAGAATAAGTAAACAAAAACCCATAACAACAGTGACAAAA
>Ga0307517_10010011_pt1 | contig 13339 bp, 9 predicted proteins | sample 23_EM_MG_FD_194515 | JGI IMG/M metagenome (GOLD analysis project Ga0307517, IMG submission 194515) | Populus trichocarpa ectomycorrhiza microbial communities from riparian zone in the Pacific Northwest, United States - 23_EM | ecosystem: Host-associated > Plants > Roots > Unclassified | place...
CTACTATTCTTTCTCAATTGATATCATCTTGTTTGGTCCAATTTGGTTAAGAATTGGTTGAGTTGTTGTATTTTTTAACTGCTGTTGCCTAGTGTCCCGCTTCCCTGCTCTGTCCCGTTGCCCGGTGCCGTACGTTAGTGCGGTTCCACTGTAGGAGGCATTGGTGACACGGTCGCTGCCCTTGTTGCGCAGGATGGTTGGCACCGACATGTCCCTGGCTGACAATGGGGGCGCTGGTTGCCGAGTGAGGGGTGGTGGGCGGGCAACAAAGAACGCGAGCTGAAGAGAGGTTTGAGGGGAGGTCTTGAGTTTCTCGGGGGTCTCGTCCTTGGGGGGAAAACTCGGTGCTGTTATGTATCGTGGGTCGGCCACGGGCCCACAGTCGTCGAGCTATGGCCTCGCGCTTAGCGCGTCCCCGGCTATCCCTTTTCCCGTCAACCTCCGAGACACTGCTTGTGCGCTGAGGAAGCGCTGCGGATGCTTTGCCCAATTGGCAATGGGTTCCTCCAACCCTCCATTTAATCCGCTAGGAGCTGTTTTTTCTTGTTTCTGGTTTTTATTATCAATCAGCTGGAGGTTTTTTTTTTATCTTCAGGAAGGCGATCGCATCAGGGTATGCACCGTTGCTGCAGATGGAAGCTTTTCAATCCCGGTACTGACCTGCCGATAACAGTATCATGCGTTTCAATTATTGCTTTTATTCAACTTTCAATGAAGTGGTTTTCTTCCCTCTCAAATATTCGCCAAGAATTCCAACAATCGCGATATCCAAGAGCGCCGTGTCGACAACATTGGGGAATGGCTCACGCAAACTGAAGTATTCAAAAGCTGGCATGACTGGAGTGGGGAAAGTGAACGAGATAAGGCGGTCTTGTTTGGCTATGGTGATCCGGGGGCCGGTAAAACATTCATCAGGTAATGAAGATTATTCTTGGGGAGGGAAGAAAGAGAGTTAGTGCTAACAAGCGGCCGCGTTAGTTCGCTAGTGGTGGACAGGTTGTGCGACCAAGCTAGAGGACAAAACACTACTGTTACGTGTTTTTACTTTGACTTTGCTGCGAGGAAGGATCAGTCTGCTACAGCCATGCTAGGTTCCTTTCTGAAGCAGATAGTTAGCAGAATGGAAACAATCCCGGAGGATATATCACATGGCTTTCCAGAGCAGAAAAAGGCCATTGGTGGACGGGGGTCGCAACTCACCGATATTGTGAAGATGTAAAGATGCTGCAGGCAATCACATCCTCACAGCGCATATTTGTGTGCATAGACGGTCTTGATGAATGTGTGGCGGTGCATCGAGTCAAGATCCTTGATTCACTAAATCAAATCCTAGAGAGATCCCCGGGCGCACGAATATTCATCACTGGGAGGCCCCATATTCGTGCTGGGGTTGAAAAGCGTCTTTGTGGACGGTTGATAAGTGTATCTCTATGTCCCAACACAGAGGATATTATCAGGTATCTTCGTGTAAGGCTAGGCGAAGGCGAAACTCCGAATGCCATGGATGAGAGTCTGGAAGTAGATATTCTGGAGAAGATTCTCAGAAATGCATGCGAAATGTACTTAGGGCAATGATACTTGGAATCCCACCCCACATTATCCGCTTATAGATATCTGGGTTTCTACTGGTTTCCTTAAGTATCGAGCCAACCTTACCCGAATCAACAATCTATTGGAGACGGGAAAAGATAAGTAAAATGATGAATGGGTCAGAGTTGAGAGATGTTTATGGTGCGACAATCGCGCGCCTAAAAAAGCCCGCAAAATGGGGATAAATCGAGGCTCGGGATGGTGGCGTTGTTGTGGATCAGTCATGCAGAACGGCCTTTGCAAGCAGATGAGCTCTACCACGCTCTCGCAGTCGAGCTATGCTCCACGGACTTCAATACTATAAACATCAATTCGATATCCACATTGGTTGGCTGCTGTCAAGGACTTATTGCTGTAGATAAGGAATCACCAAGTGTTCGATTGATCCACTTTACTCTTCAGGAGTATCTTTCCCCTCATCCCGATATGTTCAGCAGACCTCACTCGGCAATGGCAGAAATCTGTTTGACTTATCTGAGTTCACAACAGATGAAAGCGCTTTCGATCTGCCCTTCTCATGATACCCAGAACACACCCTTTCTAGAATATTGCTCCGTGTAGTGGGGAGTCCACGCGAAACAGGACCTCTCTGACTGTGCGAAATCACTTGCCCTAGAGCTATTAAAGGGGCATTACGGTCAATTATCGACTAAATTGCTCTTACCGGAAATAGAGAGTTTAGATCTTAGGGATTTTAGTACCCGTTTTCCGTGTAGTGGACTGCACTACGAATCATTCTTTGGAATTATCGAAGTTGTAGCTGGATTGATAGGATTGGGTGTTATGATATCGACAAAGGAGATTTTTCTGGCTGCACGCCGCTTGCATGGGCTGCTCATAGTGGACATCCGGGAGTGGTGAAAACTCTACTCCAGTGGGAAGAGGTCAACCCTAATAAGCCAGGTTTTAATGGCTAGACACCCCTGATTTTTGCCGCTAGAGGTGGACATGAGGACGTGGTGAAAATACTGCTCGAAGGGCGAGAGGTCAATCCTGACAAGCCAGATATGTTCGGCCTGAAACCGCTCTCGTATGCCGCTGAGTCAGGACATGAGGGAGTGGTGAAAATACTGCTCGAACTGGAAGAGGTCAATCCCGACAATGAGGTTATTCAATTATCCTCTCCCAATATCATACTTATGGGTTGACCGCTCGATAGGGTCATAGTTTATACCTCCGTAGTACCGGTACTCCACCTGTGTACCTTACCTACCATCCCGACATACCTGCGGAAACAACATAAATTTAGCACCTAAACTCGTGGTGGGGGTTATTTCGGTTCCGGGGTTATGATGGGAACGCAGATACGCAGGGGAAGCATACTTCAGTACTCGTTAAAGAGTGACGTCAAATGTTAATTCTTATTCCTACAACTCACTGTGTATGTCTCTTCCCGAGATTACACAGGAACCGACATAACCCCCGCCACGAATTTATCACCGCTCCTGTTCCTTACCACTCCTGTTCCTTACCACCCCCGTTCCTTGCATTATCAACCCCACCAAAGACAAACAATCATATAGGTAGTCTTTTTCCAATCTAACTATATCACTTGGAATGAAAAACTGACTAGCTAACTCTACAGTGATGGCATAATAATCCCAGTAGTGGAGCATTGCCTGAGAGCAGAGATAGCGGAGGCACGGCGAACGCTCACATGTATGAAGGAACACCAGAGTGTGGACATCAGGAACGTTCTAGGGCATGAACGTATGAATAGGGCATATGCGGAGACAGAGGGCTATCACATGGATGAGTAGAGTTTTCACTACTTAAGGTGAACCGTAGCTAGCAACCTCTATAGAGAATAGACAACACAGCCTCTCCACGGTCCTTTTACATAGTAATAAAGAGATATTGAATCCACCTGACAACACATCCGGGCACACGATTGTTGACGAACTTCCATCATACAGGAACGGGCATCATGTCGATTCGTGGCAAAAATACATTTAGGACCGTGTTGCGTCTGGGTCCCTCGACCGCTTTGTTTGCTCGCCGTGCTTCTGCCTTTCCCTTAAAACCAAAAAATAAGGGAAACTTGTTTGATCGTCATCCGCTTTCTCTCTTTGTTCTTGGTCGTCTGGCCCCCTCCCCTGGCGGGCCCACCCCTTTCCTCGGCCGGCTTGCCCCCTTCCCCGGCCCGCCCTCCCCTTTTTCAACTTGCTCGGCCCTCCTCTCTCCAAACACTACCTCTAACGAACGGAAAGGTGAGGAGAAGGAGGAAGAAGACAAGGGAGGAGTAAAGGAGATGCCGGACGTCGAGCCACCCCTCACCATCGCTCAACGACTCACTATATATCAGGGGGTAAGTTTGACATAACAAATCTACTGAGCGAGAATCTAATTAGCTACCAGCAAACGAAGAAATTGGACGCGAATTTTAAATTACTTCTGAAGTGTTTCGTTGGATGTGTCTTGGGCTTAGTAAGTGTGAACAGTCCCCTTCCTTCTGGCTTATTAACTGACGAACACCCTAGATTGGCGCGGAATATGTTGGCGGCACCGCTATGGAAGCACGATTGAACACCCAATTCGATATGGTGGAGGCGAGAATAGATAACCAGTCCGCCCGTTTTGATCAAAAAATGGAACACCAAGAATCGAAGCCTCAGAATTCATTGGAGAATCAAGCAACGAAGTTTCAGAAGTCATTGGAGAATCAAGCAACGAAGTTTCAGAATTCATTGGAGAATCTCGAAACCCGCATAAATATTAATATTAGGAATGAGCTGGAACGCTTAAGGTTGGAAATTCGCAATGACCGACTTCAAGACAGGAGGTGGTGGTAAAAAACATTTTTTATTACCATTGTTAATCGGCTAGGAGCTGTTTTTTCTTGTTTTTGTTTTTTATTGTCAGTCAGCGGGAGGTTTTTTTTTTATCTTCAGGAAGGTGATCGCATCAGGGTATGCACCATTGTGGCAGATGGAAGACTTTCAATCCCGGTACTGACCTGCCAATAATGGTATCATGCGTTTCAATTATTATTGTTTTTATTCAACTTTCAATGAAGTGGTTTTCTTCCCTCTCAAATATTCGCCAAGAATTCCAACTTCGAACTTCTAACTTTGACTTCTAAGTGCGCCGTCACTCTATTCAATAACTCCTCCACAATAGTGGAAATGTCTCAATATCACGCTAACTCCTTTAACACAACCGTTTTTAATGCGTGGAACAAGTATACTGTTGCAGATGATCGGTCCCAACTCATAGCTTGGTTATCACCAGTAGAGCCCAGGCTACGGCATCGCGATACCCAAGAGCGCCGCGTCGACAACATTCGGGAATGGCTCACGCAAACTGAAGTATTCAAAAGCTGGCATGACTGAAGTGGGGAAAGTGAACGAGATAAGGCGGTCTTGTTTGGCTATGGTGATCCGGGGGCCGGTAAAACATTCATCAGGTAATGAAGATTATTCTTGGGGAGGAAAGAAAGAGAGTTAGTGCTAACAAGCGGCCGCGTTAGTTCGCTAGTGGTGGACAGGTTGTGCGACCAAGCTAGAGGACAAAACACTTCTGTTACGTGTTTTTACTTTGACTTTGAGGCGCGGAAGGAGCAGTCTGCCACGGCCATGCTAGGTTCCTTGCTGGGCTAGATAGTTAGCGGAATGGAAACGATCCTGCAGGATATATCAAGGGCCTTTCAAGAGCAGAAACAGGCCATGGGTGGACGGGGGCCTCAACTTCTTGATATTGTGAAGATGCTGCAGGCAATCACAGCCTCACAGCTCATATTTGTGTGCATAGACGCTCTTGACGAATGTGTGGCGGTGCATCGAGTCAAGATCCTTGATTCACTAAATCAAATCCTAGAGAGATCCCCGGGCGCACGAATATTCATCACTGGGAGGCCCCATATTCGTGCTGGGGTTGAAAAGCGTCTTGGCGGACGGTTGATAAATGTATCTCTATGTCCCAACACAGAGGATATTATCAGGTATCTTCGTGTAAGGCTGGGCAAAGGCGAAACTCCGAATGCCATGGATGAGAGTCTGGAAGTAGATATTCTGGAGAAGATTCTCAGAAATGCATGCGAAATGTACTTAGGGCAATGATACTTGGAATCCCACCCCACATTATCCCCTGATAGATATCTAGGTTTCTACTAGTTTTCTTAAATATCGAACCAATCTTACAAGAATCAACAATCTATCGGAGACGGGAAAAGCTAAGTAAAATGATGAATGGGTCAGAGTTGAGAGATGTTTATGGTGCGACAATCGCGCGAATAAAGGCGCAAAATGGGGATAAATCGAGGCTCGGGATGGTGGCGTTGTTGTGGATCAGTCATGCAGAACGGCCTTTGCAAGCAGATGAGCTCTACCACGCTCTCGCAGCCGAGCTAGGCTCCACGAACTTCAATACTATAAACATCAATTCGATATCGACATTGGTTGGCTGCTGTCAAGGACTTATTGCTGTAGATAAGGAAGCACCAAGTGTTCGATTGATCCACTTTACTCTTCAGGAGTATCTTTCCGCTCATCCCGATATGTTCAGCAGACCTCACTCGGCAATGGCAGAAATCTGTTTGACTTATCTGAGTTCACAACAGATGAAAGCTCTTTCGATCTGCCCTTCTCATGATACCCAGAACACACCCTTTCTAGAATATTGCTCCGTGTAGTGGGGAGTCCACGCGAAACGGGACCTCTCTGACTGTGCGAAATCACTTGCCCTGGAGCTATTAAAGGGGTATTACGGTCAGATATCGACTAAATTGTTTTTAGCACGAGTACAAGGTTTGGATCTTTGGGATTTTAGTACCTACTTTCTGTTTAGTGGGCTACGCTGCGCATCGTTCTTTCTGGATTATTGAAGTTGTAGCTGGTTTGATAGAGATGGGGTGTTATGATATCGACGGAGGAGATTTTTCTGGCTGCACGCTGCTTGCATGGGCTGCTCATAATGGACATGCGGGAGTGGTGAAATCTCTACTCGAGTGGGGAAGAGGTCAACCCCAACAAGCCAGGTTTTAGGGGCCGGACACCGTGCATTTTTGCCGTTATGGGTGGATATGAGGGGGTATCATAGTGAAAATTCTGCTCGGGCGGGAACAGGTTAGCCCTACCAGATATTCGGGGCCAGACACCCCTCTCGCATGCCGCTTGTTATGCACGTGAGGGGGTTGCGAAAATACTACTCGGACGGGAAGACGTCAATCCCACACGGCCAGATGATTTCGGCGGGACACCGCTCTAGTATGCCGCTTGGGAAGGAGATGAGGGAGTGGAGCGCTTCTACGCTCTCGCAAAGCGGTAATCCCCAGTACGATTTTAGGCACCGGCTCGTAGAAATAGCCGCTGCCCTTCCCTTCTGGGTTATGTCTCCCATGGCCGCTGTCCTTAGACATCATCCTTTATAGACGAAGGAAATCCTGTGAGATTGGAACGCACATCTACACTATACCCCCCTAACTCCCCCCCCGCGCCCACCCACGGATTCATTTTTACTGTCGAGCGAGGATCTATGAATTTTCGTTTACAATTTACAACAGAGCTTAGTTTGTAGCGACGGGGCTAGTCATTTTATTGCTGTGAAAAAGCCCAGTCTACACTGTAGCTTCCAGTTTTTCATCCTGTCATTTAACTTTTCTTCGCCTGTAAATTCTTGCCCAAGCCTTCCAATGGGTTGGGCCTTCGTTGGGTTAACCCGGGTCTTTCGTTGGGCTGGGCCGGGTTCATTGGGCCGGGCTCACTCAATAGCTTCCATGGGCCGGGCCGGGCCTGAGGGGGCCCGGCCCGGGTCACCCAATGAATGTTTCACCTCGATTTTTAGCTTTTGATCGTCCACATCTGTTCGTATCACTGGGGAAACAATAGTCCGAGCACCTTGCTCACTAGAACTACATTACCGGATGAAGTAAGGTGAAAGGCAAATGCTCTCCAAATGAAGATAGTGTGGAAAAAAGCCTACGACTTAAGGTGATTTGAGTGCTCTTGAGCTCTCTCGGTATCTTAGTTTTACGGTTGGAAGTTTAGAATATATTTTGGGCGCCCCTTTCAAACACAGAATCTTTCTTCCAACCCTCAACATTCTCCTTTTTTTCTCGGTTTAGTTACTCCATTACTTTTACTCCCCTGTGCGGATTCACATTCAAGAAAGATGAGTTTCTCTTCTAATACTGAGAGTTACCTCTCTAGTCCTCCAGCTATACTGCGAACACCAAGTCCATTGCCTGAATTCCTTTCTCTCAGAAACCATAGAGTCTGAGCCTGGTACTGCCGATTACTCAGAGATTGTTGAGTTAGACAATGATCACCTATGCACACCAAATCCCCAGCCTGCTGCGCATCAGGCACGACAAAAAAGGAAAAGCCCCCGTCCCGCTTCCTGGGTTTGGGGACCTCCGGAGTCTCCAAACGAAAGGTTGGTTATTGCAGACAATATCGAGTAAGTCATCCACACACCCAACATATACAAGATCCGGGAGTGAGGACTAAATATTTATTTTTTGTGTAATAGATATTGGCAATGTATATATTGTTCCCAGAGGTATCAAAAGTCTCATGGAACGAGCAATCCCGGAGGACAATTTCAGACTCCCACCACTCTCTCAATCCAGAGACAATCCAGTCAACTGAGTGTCTCTGTAGTTGGCAATCCTCCTAAACATTTACCTTGATGTTGAAGAAAGCACCCCCTTCCCATACCATATACTTTTCTACTCACGATTCAGTCATTCTTATTTCTCATTTTTCATTCCGTATCGCAATTGTTTTGTATTAATATATTCAGATTGATTCTGGTCACTGCACTTCTCCGGTGTTCAGCCCAATGGGTTCGTTGGGTTGGTTGGGTCAACCCGGGCTTTCCTTTGTTGGGTTGGGCCGGGTTGGGCTCAACATTCGCTGGGCTTGTGCCGGGTCGGGTCGGCCTTTTTTGAGCCCGGGTTAACCCATTGGAAGGCTTGTTCTTGCCTGCGCTTTTCTCCTCCCTTTTCTTCCTTCCCTAACCTATAGATGACCTGTGTATAGAATCCTATTTAGATAGAGGAAAACTAGTGTATGATAGTGCCTGGACATTTGAAAGTATTGTCGATAGTACAAAACCCATATTGTGCCTGCGATTGGCTGATTAGCGTTAATGAGATCGCTGAACGAACACTACTACATCGCACTTAGTGGATACCTACCAGCCCACCGCTCTATAGACTTAAGCATGGACAGCGGACCTTTTATGTCACTGAGTACTGTAGTTTCCCACGTAACAGGAACTCTACGGGCGGGCTCGCGATCGAAGGATCATCAATTCCCGAACAAGAACACACAGAATATATTGTATGAATTGGCATACCCATATTACATTATGGAAAAATATACTGTACTATACATATATTTTCGGAGCCATTGTAGCTAGAGCATGAATTTAAGCCACAACGAAACAAGGACTGTGATAATAACATTCCCGCATTATTACCGGGTGAATGACTCCTCAATGTATGCGTTTTGGCGGGAAAATGCTTCGACCAACACCAGTAGATGAAACGGGGGGTCTCGGGGTTCTGTCCATGGGAAAATGGAGTTAGTAAACAGAGATGGGAGAGATAAAGTACGAGTGATATTGTATGAGTGAAGGGAGCGATGACAACAAAAGAGGAAGAATTAATCGCAAAAAGAACAACTACAGTTGAATCACTAACAATGACAAATTGATAGGTGTAAAAGAGGGTGGTTTAGTGGCCCTCTTGTGGCAGCCCTATTATTAGATGGGCACGGTGATTACAATAAGCCGCCACTTTCTAATTGAATCATCTATAGACTGGCAATTACTGCTTGTGTGGGGAGAAAAAAAGTTAAAGTACCATAACACAAAAACAAAAGTGAAAAAACTCGCTTCCAATCCGCCAACATTGCTGAGGGGGCTTTCTCCCGAGTGACACTCCATGACCCCAGAACTCACCTTAGGTAACACCACCTACCAGGTTTGCTGTGGTTAGATAACAGGGGTGTCAGGTCGTATCCAAATTAGCATGAGCCTTCGGTGCACCGGGGTTTTTCTCGCAGCGTCTCCAGTGAGGAGACTAGATTCCGCGATGAAATCCGCGCTCGTGACCGGAAATGCGTTATATCTGGCATGACAAATCCTGACCTTAGTATCCAAGCTTCGGACTGGGTTTCTTTCGAGGCTGCCCATCTCTTCCCTCTCCTCGGCGAAAGTATTTGGATTGATCTGGATGATGGATGATGGATCACAGATATCGACGATTCGCCACGATCCTCGAAGATCGATTCGGCCCAAAACGGGTTTCTTCTCCGGTCGCATATCCACCAACTGTTTGATCAGTACCTAATCTCCGTTAACCCTGACGACGACTACAAAATAGTGTGTTTAACTGCAATGTTGCTGGGCTTGATGGTAGAATTCTCAATCCCGTGTGCAGAGACCCGGCCAATCCTCACTCTGTCTCGGACTAACTTCTAAGGTGGCACTTCCCCCAATCAATCTTTGCTAATATGAGAGGGCTGGGGGAACTAATCTTTTTCTGGCACGATTTCACACCAGGAACAGATATTGTGGGTGAGATCCTTGCAGGTCCATATGGGCAAGAGAGATTTGAGTTGGAGATGGCTGCTCGACTGAGGGGAGTTTGCTAACGGTAATTGCTTCGATTCCGAAGTGATCGTGTAGTAGTGGAGATTACACCACTGGCGGAGTTATTACTACTACTAGTATGGGGAGGCCGAAGACAACTCTACCATAAGAACTCGAATAAACGATCCTTGTGCTAGGGCGGTGGAGTTGCCTCTCTTACTGTAGTATGGTCTGATGTTTTTTTGTTTTTTTCCGTCTCCCGGGGCAGATTTTTGGTGTGTTTTTCGCCCCTTTTCCAGAGGAGGGAATTTCGGACTACCTAGCACGAGGATCGTTTATTCGAGTTCTTACAGTATATGTTTGAAAGGAAAGCATTGTAGGGGGGATTAGTTAGAGGGGGCGCAATAAAAAATGATTGAATTAGTTCTTTTTTCCTTTCCCAAGCCGAGCGATAGGCTGACCATGGCCGTAAATTCCTAAACCCACCCCAAACTGGCCCAAGCGATATCTAGCCCACCCATCCCTACCCAACCCAAACTAAGGCCGAGTCACTCAGAAAACCCAAAATTTCCAACAATCAGCTATAGACCCAATTGCGTCTGAGGTTGCCAATTGTTTTGAACTTTCATTCATGGGGGGGGATATTCAAGGTGCAGTCCTTGTATTTATGATATGTGACCCAATTAGACTACAGAAATACCGGGCCATGAAGAAAAACTTGTATTCCACTAAGTTACCGGGTTTCCTGCTACGATAGATTGATTCTGTCAATCACGGTCAGACTTTCGCCACTGTAATTAAATTCTGATCCTGCTGGGAGGGCATAAATTCATGAAATAAAAAAAGCGAAAAACTTATCATCTTTTGCTAGCCTTTATAATATAGCTGTATTATTTTTTTGTGAACTCTGAAGTATTCTAAGCTGGTGTGAGGATATGGCGTGGATAGAATTTATTTGGTAGTCCCCGGTGGTCCCACACTGTTCATACTCACGGCCAGTTTACAGCCGTCACCTACTGTCATCCACAATCCCTAGACGTCCCGAGTACTCCCCCGCCGTTCCCCACACAATCCCCTGCCACCCCCGGCCGTCCAGCACCATCCCCTACCGTCCACTACCGTCCCCTGCCGTCTTTTGTAGTCACCGGCCGTCCCCTACTAGAGACTGTCTCAGATCGTGGTGTTTGTCGTCCTTCCTAATGACGATCGTCCTGGGATTTCAAGGAGGAGGACGGACCACATTTTACCGTCCCGTCTCGTCCCGGGTTCTTGGCAGTCCCCCCGCCGGGCCCTACGGGGGCCCCAGACGGTTGAGAACACTGCTCCAACCAGCAGAAGCCTCATGGCATGTATGGGATTGTGTGGGCGAGTGCGTGTGCATCCGGCCAGCCCTTATATAGACTTTCCTCAAGAACATTCCTCCCCTCCCTCCGCCTCCTCCATCATGCACCCACTTCCCGAAACACCACTACAACCACGCATACACTCTCCAAACTACTACTCACACACATCTCTCCTAATACACTCACACACACACAAAATGCCCTGCAATGCTTGTAATTGTGAGTTTAAGACATTTTGCCATTCCATCCAAACCTAATTACTAACTTGGTAATTCCAGCGAGAAAGGGTTTCTGGAAGCACCGCGGTGCTGCCATTGCCACCTGGGGATCCGCGATTACCTGCTGGTTTGTCCTCGTCGGCAACTCTCGAATAAGTCTCGCAACCACTCCTGTCTCCCTTGTGGTGACCCCACCGTAGCGTGCCTGAACGTTCCGAGCACGACTACAATCTTCATCCCTACGACCGTCACCGAAACCACAACGCCGACAATCACCCTGGCTGTTCCCACCGGCACCAAACGTTCCCTGCGGGGAAGGGAGCCGGAGTTGGGCAAGGGAGAGGCGGGGCTTCGGCAGGTGGGCGAGCCACCTAGCCCACGCCTCGATAGGAGGGTAGTCTACTATGAAACAGCCTGCGCATCACCGGGTAGGAAGAAGTTGATGCCCAGAGGTGATAATGTTTTTTTGTTTTTTTTAATAATATTATTATTGTTCTAGAACCGTGATCAACAACCTTTTCGTGTAAGGTTAGTAAGCAATTTAGGAGAGCGGCTCAATAAAATAAATGTTGAATCCCATGTGGCTTGGCAAGGAGCAGCACTACGGTTAGGTGAGGGTTATTATTCGATCATTTAGAGTCAGTGCCAAGCATAGTGTACAAGGGTAAGGGATAAAATAGTGGTACGGAGCAGGGTATTGATGTTGATTTTGGTCAAAATTAGTGGTACACAGCAACCAGCTCATCCAGAAATGCAAGCCTTCCATTGCTTAACATGAGCCTAGAAAGAATTGTTTTTTTCCATTGAGGTATTCAACAAGAGGCCAGGTACCTCTCTATTAATTATATCTTGTTAAAACTGATCAAGGCAGGAGGAAATAGAGGTCCCATCAGGGCCATGTTTCTTATGTGTACCATTGCTACTAGCATTTTAGTTATGCAGCGTACCATTATTTTATCCCTGACCCTTGTACCCGAGAAATGCTGTTGCCGGTTATTCCAGCAGCTTGCTGGCGTGAAACAGAATGGGAAAACAAAAGTTCTGCTCCAAGAAATTCTTCCTTCATTGAGATTCTGCCGCTCTCACACCGGCTATCACGTGTCCCACGAAAGCCTCTCACCACCACTTTAGATCTGGCCCGATTTAGTCCTCGGAGGGTGCTGTAAACGCTGGATAGACTACTATTACTGGTGCCCGGTAAATTGAGGGTGACGCTGGGATACTCGAAATATCCCTCTTTGGATTGAGGCGGGAGAAGCAGAGGGAAAAGTTCTCCTTTGTTCCCCAGGCGAGAGAAGTACTCGTGGTACCCCCCGAGTACACGTACTGTACTCGGGGGTGCAATAAGTCGGACACACTTCCGAAACGAGCAGGAGTGTTTGTGTAGAAATTAAACCGAATTAGGAAATTCGAGTAATATTTCATGATTCGAGTTGTGGGGGGGGGGAAACCTGGCGCACCACCAGCTCATCTTCTATCTACAAACTAGTAAATCTGTTCCACGGTCTATTCTACAAATAATATTCCACAGTATCCACTCTATCTAAAAACTAATATTCCGTCACCCCCCCCCCCCCCCCCCCCCGGGGGGTGGGGGGGGGGGGGGGGGGGGGGGGGGGGGGGGTCGGGGGGGTGGGGGGGTGAGTGGGG
>Ga0307517_10010012_pt1 | contig 13339 bp, 9 predicted proteins | sample 23_EM_MG_FD_194515 | JGI IMG/M metagenome (GOLD analysis project Ga0307517, IMG submission 194515) | Populus trichocarpa ectomycorrhiza microbial communities from riparian zone in the Pacific Northwest, United States - 23_EM | ecosystem: Host-associated > Plants > Roots > Unclassified | place...
GCCCTGCCGACGCCGGTCGAGCCCCCGCTGATCACAGCGACCTTCCCCTGCACGGTGCCTGCCAAGGCGGCCTCCCCATCGAGACGTGCCGGTCCGCGACCGGACTGCTGAGAGGCTACCTCTCCGTTGACGAGAACTCCATATCCGGGAACGGAAATGACAAACGCCGGACGGGCTGGTTCGCAGCCCGTCCGGCGTTCTGGGGCACGCCCTAGGTCACGTTCGGGATCAGGGGGCGGTGAGACCGCCCAGCGCGGACTCGTCGACCTTGCCGAGACGCTCGCGCTGCGGGAAGTCGCCGACGTCGATACGGGCGACCTCCTTCGCGGTGCGGTAGTCGACGACCGAGACCTGGTCGAGGTTGCTCAGGGTCACGAAGCAGTAGTTGCCGTCGGCGCTGGTGGTCGCCCAGTAGGGAAGGGCGTCAGTGGGGTAGTTGACGAAGCCGTCGGTGGTGAGGGCGGGGCGGGAGACGATGGCGGTGTAGTCGTCGATGGTGCCGACATCGCAGAGCTTGGTCTTCGCGCCGTTGAAGGCCATGCCGTGGTGGGCGGAGTTCTGCGGGTAGTCGTCGGGGCTGAGGGCGGCGGCCTTGGTGCTGAAGGGCATCTGGACGGTGCGGGTGATGGTGCCGGTGGCGAAGTCGTACTCGACGAAGCCGTTGAGGTAGGAGAGCTGGGCGTACATCGTGGTCTCGTCGGGGGTGATGACGGCCGGGCGGACGCCGTACTCGAAGGGGTAGGTCTTGATGACCTTGTAGGTGGTGGCGTCGACCTCGGTGACCTGCTTGGCGCCCTTGAGGAAGTTGAAGGCCTTGAGCAGGCTCACCGTGCCGATACTCATGTTGTAGATGTGCTTGCCGTCGGCGGAGTACATGTTCTCGTGCGGGTACGTGCCGGTGGCGAACTCGTTGACGACCGTGCCGGTGGCCGTGTCCAGCACCTTGGCCTTGGCCGAGGCGATCGCGGACACGACGAAGCGGGTGCCGTCCGGGGAGAGGGCGGCGTGGTCGGCCTTGTAGCCCTCGATGTCGGTGCGCCAGAGTTCCTTGCCGGTGGCGACGTCGAAGGCCGCGGCATCGCCGAGGGTGCCACGGGAGACGTAGACCGTGCGGCCGTCGGGGGAGATCTGGGCGTCGTCCACGAGGTGCTCGCCCTTGGCCTGGTCGACGACGATGCTGTGGATGGCCTGGCGGAAGATGTCCCAGCTGTCGAAGAGGGCCTGCTTGTCGGGGGCGACGTCGAGCGTCCCCAGATTCTTGAAGGTGGCGCCGTCGAGGAAGCTGACAGTGCCGTCCGAGCTGTTGCCGACGAGCAGGACATTCCGCAGGGAGGCAGTGGCGTCCACCGCCGCCGCGGGCGATGCGCCCGCGCCCGCACCCGCGAAGAGGAGGCCGAGCGCGAGCACCGCGCTGCCGAACGCACCCCGGAGTCTCATGTGTTGCCCTTTCATCCGCATCGTTGAGCATGAAAGACGACATGAAAGATTCATGACAACAGGCATGGTGCCATGAATGGGTTACCGAGGGTAAGTCCCTTGCGGTTCGGATGAACGTACGAAGGATCTACCCGCCGGTCACCCCTAGCCTGGGGCGATGTCGCCCCCTGCGCTCCCCACACCGCCCTTCGACCGGGACGCCGCCCGCCGCCTGCGCGAGCAACTCGGCATGGGGCCCGAGCACGTGGCCCGCACGATGCGGGCCTCGTACGGCGTCGACGTCCCGCCCGAGACCGTCACCGACTGGGAGCGCGGCCAGTACTCCCCCACCGGCCCCGAGCTCCAGGCGCTCGCCGGCGCGCTGTGGTGCGGCCCGGACGACTTACTCCGCGCGCCCAACACCCTGCTCGAACACCGCTGGGTGCGCGGGCTCACCTCGGCCGATCTCGCCCGGCTGGCGGGCATCCCGCCCAAGGACTACGACCGGCTGGAACGGCGCAACCGTTGGACCGGCTCCGCCGCCCAGACCGCCGCCCTCGGCGCTGCGCTCGGGCTGTCGCCGCCCGAGCTGCTGCTGCTGACCGGGCACCGCGAGGCCTAGGCCGCTTTCCGGGTGCGGAAGTTGGCGAAGACGCGGTCTGGGCCGACCGCCGGATCACCCTCATACTGAGCAAATGGGGGACTGTGCCGATGGTTCGTGAGGACGAGTTACTTCCGGAACTGTTCTGGGCCGCCGACGAGGCCTCAATGCAGGGTCAGCACAAGACGGTGCGCCTTTTACGGCAGCAGCTGGTCATGCTGACGCTGGCCTCGGTCTTCAGCTCCTTCGACGCGAAGCTGTTCGGCATCGACTGGCCGTCATGGCTGGCGGCTGCGATGTTCGCGTTCGCGGCGCTGGCCACGTTTCTCCTGAACCGGGGGAATCCGCAGGCGATCTGGTACGAGGGCCGGGCCGTGGCGGAGTCGTTGAAGACCCTGGTGTGGAAGTACGCCATAAGGGCCGACCCGTTCACGCCGCCCGGCGGCGAGAAGAACCCCGAGGCGCTGTACCGGCTGCAACTCGCCGACGTACTGCACACCTTCCGCAACAGCGCTGCGCTGCCGCTGCCCGTGCACGCCGACATCACCCCGGCGATGCGGCGGCTTCGCGAGTCGCCGCTGCGGGTGCGGCACGACGTGTACATGCGTGAGCGGGTGCGGGTCCAGCACGACTGGTACACGGCCAAGGAGGCCGCCTGCGAGGCGCGCGGGCGGCGCTTCGGGCGGGTCGCGACGCTGCTGCCGGTGTGCGGCATCGCCGCCCCGGTCATCCAGATGGGCGGCTGGTTCCCCGTCAACACGCTGAGCTTCATCGCCGCGATAGCCGCCTCGGTCTCCGCGTGGGCGCAGTTGCGCCAGTACCGGCCACTGGCGGCCGCGTACCGGGTGGCGGCGGATGAACTGGAGCTGATCCGGGTGCACTTGGCGGCACTGGACCTGACCGCGCCGGACGCGGAGGAGACCTGGTCCCATCTGACGCGGGACGCGGAGGACGCCGTGTCCCGGGAGCACACCACGTGGCAGGCCCGGCGGGAGCTGCGCGTGTAGATCGGCGGAAACGCAGAAGGGCAGGGGGTTGCTTGTGCTGCGAATCGTACAGGCGCGGGACGGGCGGGAACTGGCGGTGGAGGTGCGCGGCGATCCGCGTGGCAAGCCGGTGTTCCTGCTGCACGGCACGCCCGGCAGCCGGCTCGGCCCGGTGCCGCGCAGCGGGGTGCTGTACCGGCTGGGGATACAGCTGGTCACCTTCGACCGGCCCGGCTACGGCGGCTCTGACCGGCTGCCGGGGCGGCGGGTGGCGGACGCCGCCGCCGATGTCCAGGCGATCGCGGACGACCTCGGGCTCGACCGGTTCGCCGTGGTGGGCCGCTCGGGCGGCGGCCCGCACTCGCTCGCCTGCGCCGCGCTGCTGCCGGACCGTACGACCCGGGTGGCGGTGCTGGTGGGGCTGGCGCCCAAGGACGCGCACGGCCTGGACTGGTACGGCGGCATGGCCCCGTCCAACGTCAAGGAGTACACGACCATCGAGGCCGCGCGGAAGAAGCTCGCGAACGGCCTGGAGAGCCGGTCGCGGGAGATCCGCGAGAATCCGGCCAATCTCATCGCCCAGTTGCGGCCCGAACTGCCGGAGTCCGACCGGCGGGTGGTCGCGGACTCGGGCATCCGCGCGATGCTGGTGCGCAACTACGCGGAGGCGCTGCGCGAGTCGGCGGACGGGTGGATCGACGACGCCCTGGCGTTCAGCCTGAGCTGGGGCTTCAGCCTGGACCGGATCTCCGTGCCGGTACTGCTGTGGCACGGCGAGGACGATGTGTTCTCCCCGGTGGAGCACACCCGCTGGCTCGCCGGGCGCATCCCCACCGCGACCATGATCGTCGAGCCGGGCGCCGCGCACTTCGGAGCGTTCTCGATGCTGCCCGAGGTGCTCAGCTGGGCGATCCGCTAGGACGCGGAAGGGCGCCGGGACCTTGCGGCCCGGCGCCGCTCACACCGGCTGCGGCTCCAGGTCGCGGTTGACCTGGGTCCACCCGCGGCTCGCCACGGTCAGCGTGTGGTCCTCGCCCATCAGCCGCTCGCACTCGGCCAGTACCTTGGCGCGGGTCTGGACCGCCTGGGCCTCCTGGCCCGACTGCCGCAGGACGTAGGTGAGGTTGATCTCGGCGGCCAGCACGTCCGGGTGCTCCGGCCCGTAGCGCAGAGTGAGGCCGGCCAGTGCCTCACGCAGCAGCCCGGCCGCGCGGTCGCTGTCACCGAGGTCGACGTAGGCGTTGGCCAGATTCACCATGCAGCACAGGGTGTACGGGTGGTCCGGGCCCACCGCGCGCTTGAGCCCGGCCAGTGCCGTGGTGGCCAGGTCGACGGCCTCCCCGGCGGATCCGCTGCCGCGTACGTAGATCGCCAGGTTGTTGCGGCAGGCCAGCGTGAAGGGGTGGTCGTCGCCGAGCAGCCGCTGGTAGCCGACCAGCACGTCCGCGGCGATCTCCCGGGCCTTCTCCTTGTCCCCGGCCGCCGAGTGGTCGGCGGCGAGGTTGAGCGCGCAGGCCAGCGCGTCGGGCACGTCCGGCCCGTAGCGCTCCAGGTAGCGGTCGTACGTGACCTGGGTGAGGCGCATCGCCTCGCTGGGCCGGCCGGCCTTGCGCAGTGAGACGGCGAGGCTCTTGGCGTTGCGCAGGGTCTCCGGGACGTCGGGGTTGAGCACCTCCTGGAAGACGTCCATCACTTCTTCGAGCATGGCGACGGAGCCGGTGTAGTCGCCGATCTCCCGCAGGTCGCGGGCGAGGTGGGCCTTGGTGGACAGGGTGTAGGGGTGGCGGTCGCCCAGCGTCGAGGCCTGGGTCCGCAGGGCGACGGTCTCCTCGTCCAGTCGGCGGGCGAGTTCGGAGTCGCCGGTGAGCCGGTAGTCGATGGCCAGGTTGTTGGCCGCGACCAGGGTTCGCGGGTGCTGCTCGCCGAAGATGTCCTTGAAGCCCTCGTAGATCTCCTTGTCGCGTTCCAGGGCCTCCTTGAACCTGCCGAGCGCCCGCAGGTCGGCGGCGAGGCTGCCGCCGGTGATCAGGGTGTGGGGGTGGCCCGCCGGCAGCACCTCGGTCTGCCGGGCGAGGGTTTCCTCGTCGAGCTCCCGGGCCTCCTGGTACTTGCCCTGGGACCGCAGGACGTTGGCGAGTTCGAAGCGCAGGTTGAGGGTCTGCAGATCGTTCTCGCCGAGGCTCTGGACCCAGTTGTCCAGCAGTTGCTCGGCCATGGTCCGGGCGGTGTCGAGCGAACCGCGCTTCCACAGGTAGCGGACGCGGTCGACCAGGAGCTGGCGTGGCTTCTCCTCGCGGCAGTCCTCGGCCTGCGAGGGGGCCAGGTGCGGCCAGATGACCTCGAAGTCCGGCCAGTTGGCGGGGTCGTTGATGGCGTCCTCGGGCGGCCGGGCCTCGGCGAGGATGCGGTGCACCTCGTGCTTGGTCTCCTCCTGGTCGTCGTACGACATCTCGGAGCGTACGGCGGCTTGCACCAGCCGGTGCACCTGGATGCTGCTGTCGGCCGGGTCGACCTTCGCCAGGGCGAACCGGCTGACGGCCTGGATGACCTTGCCGAGCATGTAGCGGTCGCGCAGGTCGGGGTCGAAGGGCAGCAGCGAGGTGATCATCGACTCGCTGTCGATGAGGGTCATGGAGATCGGCTCGGCCGCGAAGAACGCGCACAGTTCGAGCAGCCGCACCGCGGCCTTGGACTGGTTGCGCAGCCGGGCGATGGAGATGTTCCAGGTCGCCCCGACCTGCCGGGGGTAGTCGGCGGCGATGGTGACCGACAGGGCCTTGGTGGCCTCGTCCTTGAGCTGGCGTACGTAGGCGTCGACCGGGGTCGCGGTCTCCGCGAGCCAGGCGGCGGCGACCTCGACGGCCAGCGGGAGGTCTCCCACGGCGTCGGCGACCTGGCCGGCGTCCTCCCGGCTCATGCCGCTGACCCGGCGGCTGAGGTGCTCCACGCTCTCGGCGCGGGAGAAGACATCGACCTCCATCGCCTCGGCGTGGGCCGTCGAGGGCTTGTTGCGGGAGGTCACCAGGATGTGGCCGCGTCCGCCGGGGAAGTACCGGCGGACGGTCTCCGGGTCCTCGACGTTGTCGAAGACCAGCAGCCAGCGGGGGAACCGGGTGCCGGTGCTCATCTCGTCGCGGGCGGCTTCGGCCGCTTCGTCGACGCTGTCGCCGACGCGCAGTTCCAGCCTCCTGGCGAGGTCGGCGAAGGACGAGGCGATCCGGTCCTCCTGCTCGGATTCGATCCACCACACCAGGTCGTAGTCGGCCTTGAAGCGGTGCGCGTACTCCAGCGCCACCTGGGTCTTTCCCACGCCGCCCAGTCCGTGCAGCGTCTGCGGGAAGGGCTGCACCGAGGTGTTGCCGCCGCCGAGGCGGTCGCGCAGGCGGTCCAGTACGGCGGAGCGGCCGGTGAAGAAGGTGTTGCGGGGCCGCAGGTTGGACACCTTGGGGTCGCCGACGGGGTAGCGGGGGCCGCCCTGGCCGGCGGCTCCGTTCATGTCCACGTCGTCGCGGCCGAGGACCCGCAGCAGTGTGCCGGCCGCGGCGGCGGCGTCGAGCCGCACCAGGCTCACCGGGCTGCGCTGGGCCAGCGGCGGGGCCGGGCGGACATCGCCGACCCTGATCGGCAGCAGCTGGTGGCGGTGGCCGGAGGGATCGCTGTCGACGGTGGACTCCCACAGCCGCATGGCCCGCCGGGACCGCATATAGGCCGGGGACAGCACGACAAGGGTCCGGGAGGAGACGCCGCCGGTGGCGGGCTGCTCACCGGGGGCGCTCTGCGACTCCACGTCCCAGGGCACGATCCGGAAGCCGGCCCGGCTGAGCACCCACTCGATCCAGTCGGCCCACATCCGGTCCTCGGGGACGTACGCCAGCACCAGACCGGCCGGCGGCACGGGACGGCGGCGGGTGAACTCCCCCGCCCAGCGCAGCCGTTCCTCGTCGTCGATGGGCGGTAAGGCGACGACCCTGCCGTCGGAGACGACTGAGGTGAGCCGTTCGCAGGCGGACAGCATCGAGCTGGACAGGCCCGGCGCGTCGCCGAAGGTCGCCAGGATCTCCTCGTACGCGTAGAAGGGCCGGTACGGGATCTCCACCGAGCCCCAGTACACGGTCAGTTCGTCGTCGACCAGGCCGCTGGGCAGGCCGTCGAAGCGCGCCCGGGCCAGTGCCCGGCCCGCGTCGGCCTTCTCCTTCTCGCCGTCGTCGATGCGCATCGGCACCGGGAGGATGCGGATGTTCCGGTCGCCGTACCGCTCCTGGATGTCCCGGGCGACGGTGGCGGCGCCGAAGATGCTCTGGTCGCTGAGGGTGAAGCAGACCACGAGCGTGTCGGGCATCTGGACGGTGCAGATGTCGGCGATGTCGCTGAGGCCGGTGCGGCTGTCGATGAGGACGTAGTCGTAGTTGCGCCGCATGTCGTCGCGCAGGGCGTCGAAGAACTGGCCGCCGCCGAAGCGGTCGTAGAACACGTCCCAGTCGATGCCGCCCAGCGCCGTGGAGTAGTCGCGGTTCTGCCGGCCGGCGGACAGGTAGTCCAGGCTTCCGCCTTCGGGAAAGGGCCAGTTGAGGGAGATGGCGTGCGGCCGGACCCGGGCGTAGTGGCGGTGCCAGTCGGGGGGACGCGGCACGTCGCGCAGCGCTTCCTCACGGTACTCGGTGATCAGGTCGATCATGCCGGTGGTGGCGGCGAGCGCGGAGGGGTCCAGGAAGGGGTGGAAGAAGCGGTGCAGGCCGGGGGCTTCCAGGTCCCAGTCGACAGTGAGCACCCGATGGCCGTTCGCGGCCAGGATCCAGGCGGCGTTGGCCAGCGCCATGGTGCGTCCGGTGCCGCCCTTGTAACTGTAGAAAGTGACCACGCGTCCGTTACGGCTCTCGGTCATCCTGGCCCTCCGCCTTGTCGGGTTCGCTGCTGCCGTGGTCGGTTCCTGTGCTGTTCGGGGTGTCGGGTCCGGGTGGCAGGGTTGGCCCCGCGGATCCGTAGGCGTCCGGCGAGGGACCGCGCAGCCGCGGGCGTTCCCGGCGTGTCTCGTCGGGTTCGGGCGCGGGCGGGAAGGCCGGGGCGTGGGCGGCGTAATGTCTGGTGGCGCGTACCACGGCGTGGTGCAGGTCCTCGCCGAAGGCCTCCAGGCTGGGGACGCCGTTGCGTATGAAGCGGCGGTTGCGGTCCTCGGCGCTGGAGGGCGCCAGGGCCTGTTCGGCGAGGCTGCGCAGGCTCTCGTCATTGCCGTTGGACTCGGGGTCCGCCCGGTTCCAGGGGACCAGCACGCTGATCCAGGGCCGGTGCTCCTGGCCGAAGCGCCGCAGTTTCTCCAGCCGTTCGGGGTATCGCAGGGCCCAGCGGTCGAGCAGCAGCACCCCTGGGGCGGTCGGCGGCTCGGTGTCCAGTAAGCGGTCCAGCTCCTCCTCGAACAGCCCGATGCTGACCTGGTAGTCCAGGTTGCGGGCGAGGTGGGCGGCGTGCTCGATGAGCGGCCGGTTGGACTGCGGGTGGTACGGGTTCCAGTCGCGCTGCGAGGGGCCGTAGCAGTCCGGGCCCCGCCCCGGGGGCAGTTCCTCGGAGTCGCAGCAGGCGAGCACCGTGACGTCGAGCGGGCGGCTGGCGCCGGGCGGGCCGAAGGCGCTGGGCAGGGTGCGGTAGTCCACCTGGCGTCCGGTGTTCCGGGTGTCCTTGGTCTCCTCCACGACGCGCACGATGCGCTGCGCGAGCCGGTAGACCGCCCGCTCGTACTCGTGCTTGAGATAGCTGAGCTTGATCAGCCCGTAGAAGCCCTCGGCGGCGTAGTCCACGCCGAAGTCGGCGTGGTTGAACTGCAGTTGCTTGGCCGGCCCGGGCAGGTCGTTGGGCGGCACCGGCACCCACAGGGCGGGCACTATGGCCCCCATGGGGCTGTCGTAGAGCGCCCAGTGGTTGGCGGCGCGCTGCGAGAAGGCGTACCACTCCTTGCCGCACTCCTCGCTGCGGAAGTAGCGCGGCGAGTACAGCGGCACGAAGACCCGGCAGTGGGCCAGTGCCTCGGCCAGGGATTCCTGCCAGCCCTCGCCGAGGTTCATTCCGCGGTCCATGAAGCCGGCGCGCACTCCGGCGGGGAGCGTCGTCATCTGCAGGACGTGCGCGCACAGGTCGTTGTAGAGCTTGGCCACCCACAGATCGGGGTCGGGGTCGGACGGGTCGTTCCGGGGTGTATGCGCGTAGCTCAAAAAGAAGTACGGCTTGTCCGATGAGCCCCCCGGCCCCACGGGTACTGCCATGCGCCATCTCCCCCGACCCGACTGTCCCTGCGCGACGCGCCCCCTCGAAGAGGGAACCTCAGTGTAGGAACCGTCGATTCTTCTGCGGAATAGCGCATGACCACCGATTTTCGCCCCTGGTGCTCAACTCCGGTTGTCAATGAGCCACTTGGCGATCGCATCCACCGCATCGGGAATCGGGACAAGATGGCAGTCGGCCTCCCCGAGCCGGCCGCCGGGCAGGTCGTGCCGCGCCTCCAGCATCGCTTTGAGCACCGGTACGAACTGCGGGAAGTGACGGTCGTCGATGTCCAGCCCCTCGAAGTCCAGCCAGGTCCGCCGCCCGTCGGCGTCCAGCACCACGGCCCGGTAGGGGCGGGAGGGGAGCTGGAGGGCCCGGTAGTCGGCCAGATGGAAGGCCGTGCAGAGGTAGAGCGGGATACCGATCAGCAGGCCGCGCGCCTGAAGGTCGTACAGGCGGCGGGTCGGCGACTCCTCGCCGAGGTGGCTGCGCAGGGCGTGGCCTTCGGTGATGGCGCGGGCCTGCGGCCCGATCGCCGCGAAGGAGGTCTGCGGGTGCGCGCTGCGCAGCGCGCCCGGTGTCGCCCTGATCTCCTCCGCGAGCCGGCCGATGGTGGGCGAGACGGGAGTCGTCCTCGGGTCGAAGGCGGGCATCTGCCCCCGGTAGTCCCTCAGTTGATCCTCGTCCATGCCCGCCGTGCGCTCCTGGTCGAGCCGGGAGGTGAGGGAGTTCTCCGGCGTCGCGGTGTACGCGACGAGGGTGCCCCGCGGCCCCAGCACCTCCCGCAGCGCCGCGACCAGGGTCCTGGCCCCGCCCTCGATCGGGCCCACGGCCCGCAGCGAACCCTGCACCAGCAGTACGCCGCCGGGGCTGACGCCGATGCGGCGCAGCTCCTGCGTCAGGCTGTCGAAACCGTGCACCTCATGCCTCGCCCGACTCGGTCAGCCATGGCTCGACGGTCGCGGCCATGGCCGTCGCGAACCGTTCCCCCATCGGGGTGAGCGAGCCCGAACCGGCGAGCCGCTCGACCGCCAGAGCGGTCTCCCGGCTCCACCGGGCGAACTGCCCGGCCGCCCCGGCCTCGCCCAGGCGGGTCTGCGCGCGCCAGAACTCGGCGACGGCGATGTGCGCGTACGTTCCCTGGAGCAGGCCTTCCAGGGGGCGCGGGTCGGGGCGCCAGGGCGCGTGGAAGAGCCGGGTGTCCTGCGGGTCGTAGAGGTCCATCAGGTCCAGGACCGCGCCGAGCTTCACATGCTGGAACTCGTGGACCGCGAGCAGCGCCAGCGTGCGGGCATCCACCGGGCGGGCGATGCCGACCGCGCCGAACGCCTGCCGGGCGGTGTTGCTGACATCGCTGCCGTCCCCGGGCAGGACCAGGGGCGTGATGGCGGTGAGCCCGGCGGCCAGGCCGGGGGCGTAGCGGGGCAGCTCACGGCGGGTGAAGTCCCAGGCCTCGGCGAGGTCCTCGCGCCAGGCCTTGGCCTCCTCCTCCGGCAGGCGGGGCGTCAGGCCCGTGCCGTGCGCGTCACGGTAGAGGTCGGTGTCCTCCAGCGACACCCGCCAGCCGTCCGGGCCGATCCCGCGTACGGGCTGCCAGCGGCTGTCCGCCGGACCGTCCCAGCCGATGCGCAGCGTCCGGTCCGGAGTCGTCACGGTGAAGCCGCCTTCCACAGCTTCCACCTCGGCCTCCCCGGAGCCCGCGTCGTCGACCAGCACCCGGCCCAGACCGGGCAGCCGCACCACGCCCCGCCGTACCGGGACGCGTACGGCGGCCGGATAGCGATCGCCCGCCCGCAGCACGACGGCGGCGGCGGCCTCGGCGAGACCGGCCGCGCCCTCGCCCGAGCTGTCGCCGGGGGTCTCCAGACAGCGCGAGGCCCAGGGCCGGATGTACGGATGCGCCAGTACCTCGTCCAGCGCGTCCGGCGCGGCCTCGTCCGCCTCGGCCAGCAGCCGCCACACGGCGGCGGACCGGGCGTCGCTGGGGACCTGCTCCCAGACCGCGGTCAGCAGACCGCGGGTGAGGTCGAGCTGCTCCCTGGCCAGGGCGGCCACCGTGGCGGCGTCGCCGTAGCCGGAGGCGAGCTGGTCGAGCTGATCCTGCGTCAGCAGTGTCCGCAGCCCGGACTGCTGTGGTTCCGCGGCCGTCACGGACGCCTCCTGTTCCTCGACATCCCGGATGCCGGTAATCAGCGTGGTGAGGTCGGGACAGAAGACGGACGGATTGTCGAAACCCCGTCCGGTTCTGTAGCGGTGGGCGTACAGTCCGCCGCCACAGGCCTGCACGAGCTCGCAGTCGCGACAGGTCTGGCTGAGTCCCGCCTCGCCCTGCTGACGGGCGAGCATCCCGGGGTGGGCCGCCACCTCGTCCAGGGAGTTGGCGAAGACATCCATCCCGGTGACGGGGGCCCCGTCGTAGGCGGTCTTGAGGGAATCGGCCTGTTCCAGCGTCCCGTCGGTCTCGATCACGACGAAGTCGATGGGGTCGAGGCCGAGCGACTCCACCAGGCTGCTCTGGCCGCGCAGGGTGCGCTCCACCGAGTCGAAGACCCGGACCGGTACCGGACGGCCCTGTGCCCGCCAGCGCTGGTGGATGGTCAGCAACCAGTCGGCATAGGGAGCCGGGGCTCCGCCGGGGCGCTTGGGCGGCTCGTCGTGGGTGGCGTGAGGGAAGAGGAAATCGATGCGCGGGGGGTCTTGCTCCATCAGGGCGTCATAGACCGCCACCGGGTCGTTCTCCACGTCGATGGTGCACAGGAGTCCGCCGTACAGATGTCTGTAGCGCGGCTCCCGGAGCAGTGCCACGGCCCGCAGGACCTGCGCGTGGCTGCTTCTTCCGTCGGCGTGACGGCGATGTCTGTCGTTGCTCGCCTTGTCGCCGTCCAGGGAGATCCCGACGGTGATTCCGAACTCGTCGAACAGGTCGCAGTAGCGCTCGCTCAGCAGCAGGCCGTTGGTCTGGATGCCGAGTTCCAGCTCGCAGACGCCCCGCAGTGCCGCTCGTAATTCCTCGGCGGCCCGGCGGATCCGCGCCGGGCCGGCGAGCAGGGGTTCTCCCCCATGGAAGACCACGCTGACCCGGGCGAGGTCATGAGCCGTCGCATGCTCCGCGATCCGCTCCGCCACACTCCTGAACACCTTGTCGGCCGCCGCCCGGGGGCGGCCCCTCCAACTGGTGTCGGCGTGCTCGTAGACGTAGCAGTGATCGCAGGCAAGATCACAACGACTGTGTACCTTGAGGACGAATTGCGAAATCGGCCTCATATCACCCAAACCTGGTGCATCCATGGCAGTGGTGCCGAGAAACCCTTCGGGTCAGTAGAGACTCAGCGGCTGAAGGATTGGAAGGCCGCCCGGTCCACCCGGCCGGCGGAGGCAGCGTCGGGCATGATGCGAGCCAGGGCGGGGATGGCCGCCGCACTGCCGCGGGAGGCCAGCTCCCCCAGCGGGATCCTCCGCCGGGCCTGCGGGCTCTGAGCGAAGGAGTCGGTTTCGGCCTTCTCGGCGGGGGTAGTGATCACGGAGGTTCCTGTCTCGACGGGTGCCGTTTGGGCGAGCGCACCAAATGTCCGAAATGTCCACGCCATCATGGCACCCCGGATGCCGAAGAGCCACGCAGGCCTAACGACAGACCGGATGAATCGGACACGCCGAAACAACCCGTTCCTGGCCGAACCGGCCCCGCCCCCGGGTCTGACAGCGGTGATGTTCACCTTTTCATACGTCACTCGCACGGTGGGCCCTTGATGCAAAACCGAGATGGCTGGCGGGCGCAAATGCGCTCCCCAATGCCCTTTTTGTTCCCGCCCGCGCATAAAATTCCTAACCGGCGCACAGGTATTCCGCAACCCATCTCCAGGCCGAAGTCGCCGGGCGTACACGGGAGTTGGGCGTGACCGCGGCCACCACGCTATGAGCGGCCGTCACGCGCGGCCCAGGCGTCCACAACCGCCTCCGCGGTGTACGTGTCGCGTACGTACTCCTGGGCCCACTGCGCGGCCCCCGGGAAGCCGGACTCCGCGGCGATGCGGGTGGCGGCGGCCTCGTAGTCGTAGACCGTACGGCGTAGTTGGGCCCCGCCAGG
>Ga0307517_10010013_pt1 | contig 13337 bp, 11 predicted proteins | sample 23_EM_MG_FD_194515 | JGI IMG/M metagenome (GOLD analysis project Ga0307517, IMG submission 194515) | Populus trichocarpa ectomycorrhiza microbial communities from riparian zone in the Pacific Northwest, United States - 23_EM | ecosystem: Host-associated > Plants > Roots > Unclassified | place...
CTGTGAAAACAGGCAGGCTGGTGATAAAAGCAGAGTAAAAGGGATTTAAATTCAATTCCAGTGGCCATTAATGAGTATGTTTGTCATAATGACCAAATTCAGAATTTTATTTGAGCACCAAATAGAAAGATAAACCAATTCTGCTTTGAATTTTTTTTAATTTTAAATTAATTTTTTAAATTGTTTTTATATATTAAAAATAAATTTTAAAAAATAAAAAAATATATTATTTTGATATATTTTTAAATAAAAATATTTTAAAAAATAATAAATAATTCCTAGACCTTTTCAACTGGATTTTTTCAAATTATCAAGGACTTATTATTTCATGGGTCCCTTGTTGTCACTAAATACATGCTGCCTATCATGAGCCATTCACTGGTAATTTCCTCCGGGGCTAAATCTAATCAAAGCTTGGATCCAATATTTTATATATATATAAAAAAAACATTACAAAAAATAATTGTTTTTAGGCTTTTTTTAAAAAAATAAAAAACACTAAAACAACATCATTTTTCCACTAATCTGGCCCAATCCAATTCTCAGCCCAGGCTGAGTTTCAAAGCTATGCTTCCCACTCAATAACAAATGCTAGGGAATGCGGGTAAAAGGAGAAGAGGTTACAAGATGAAAGGATTGGCATGGTGCTCCTTTTGTTTGCTTTGATTAGCAGCGGAGACAAAAACAGGAACAAAGACCATTTACTTCAATTTCATATTTTGAAACCCAGATGAGAGACATTCCACAGTTTAAGCTCAAAGAAGCAAGCTTTACTACCATGATACCTTTTGAACAGGTTTTCAAGGTAACCAAACTTGATGGGAGCGTCAATGCAACTCCATAAATCTCGATATAATCTCAGAGTGGAGCCCTAAGAAGTAAAGCACATGAATTTGACATCAGAATGTTTGATGGCAAATCTGACTAGATAAAGACTAGACACTGCACACAAAGAAAATTATATCCCCGCTTAGTTGTAAAGTGGAATGCTGAGGGTACCAAACGTCAAAAGCATCACCCTTTTTATACTTTTTGGTCCCGCAGAAACCACACTTTTCCCATAAAGACAGGTCCAAGACAGCTGCTCCCCCACTAAAAAAAACAGCTTAGCTGAATCACTGGGACGTTTGCAGGGAACAACACATCACAGATGAAATGCCTCTCAACATTCTGCATAATGGAGCAATGAAGCATCTTTTGATACGGGGCTCGAAGAGCAAATAACTAAATTAACAATTTTTTAGATGAGTTTCAACTAAAAATCTTCCACGCAACATTAAGTGCAATAACAATCAAAGCATTCTACAGAGTTGAAACCAAAAGCCAACAAAATCTAGATCAAATACCATCTGATAGAACAGCACTCACATCAAAAACATAATCCAAAGGACAAGCAGGTGATACAACCATCTGTTTCCATGCAAGGATTATGGACTAGGAGACTTGTCTCCATTTACTTCTTTAGGATATTCATCATGAATTGGGCTACGGCTTCTGCTTTTTCTTGGGCTACGGCTTCGGCTCCTAACTGGGCTCCGGATCTGACCCCTATTTGGAGTTTGGCTGTGGCTCCTTGATCGTGAATATGACCTCTCTTGACTGTACCTCCTCTCTCGGGGTGAAACAGATCTGCTTCAAAGCAAAAGGTCAGACGTGCACATTAAAAGAGGGAGCAATAATTATTAAAAAGTACCAGAACTATATGCGCCTCAGGGAGACGATCACAAGACGTGTGAGAAGTAGCAGAAAATATCCTATTTTTACATCAATAGTCCAACATCAAACAGGCCAATTCAGTTTTGGGGCGTAAAGGCTGAATAAGTACAGTAAATAAGAAACCAGGGAGGAGATATAGAATACAGAACTAAAAAGGAATCCTTGGCAGTGTTTCACAAGCAGTTTGGAACAGCTAATGCATTTGCTTTGGATGCAAAAGGCATACAGGTTCCTCCATAAGAGACAAATATTGGGTTCCTACAGGAAAAAAACAAGAACCAGAGTAATAATTGCAAACCTTGAGGGATGCCTTCTTTTTGGAGGGGAATAATAATCACGACTGTGAGACCGGGATGTTGCATGGCGTGGCGGTGGAGAACGAGAATGGCGTGGTGACCGAGAATAACGAGGAGGTGATCTTCTTCTATCACCAACTCGACCCCTGTAACAGAATGGAGACATTTTGAAGATTATCAAACCAGAAAACTTTGGAAGAGTAATACATATAGTGAAAATCATGAAATACAACCCAGATTTTGGACTAAGTGAGCTTTAAAACAAATCATGAACACAATTTATAGATTCAAAAATACAAGTCCTGTAAACATCCTTATATCATGTCATGGCATGATTGGCATGTGAAAGACTTCCCCATACTTTCCACAAATTCTGAAATCAGTGCAATCTAAAAATGCATCTGATCTTTTGATTTTGTTTAGGTTCACTTCTGAACAGAATAATTCAAATCATTGAGCCCCAACCCAACTTGAAAGGAAAAACACAACAGGAAGAAAGAGATGAAAAAAAAACAATGACATTCAGCAACAATCTAAGTTATCTCAACTGAAATAGAAAAATAGCTGTTCAATGAAAAGCATTCATGTCACTCAAAATCAACCCTGTCAGGCAAGCAAAGAAACAAAAGATAACACTTACCTTGTGGCTGTGCGCTCCCTTGCTCTCATATCAACTGGCTTCTTCCTATTCTCCTCGGCAAATACAACAGTCAACTCCCGGCCAAGAAAGACTCGACCATCCATATGATGTTTTGCCTCTGCAGCATCATGAGGATCTGCATATTGGACAAAACCAAAACCACGGGGTTCCCTGCCAAAAGAAGATGATAATGAAACAGATTGAAGATTAGTACCACCATATCAGCTACAAAAGAAGGAATCGGGCACGAGAACCATAAACCTTTTTGCCAATGAAATTTACCAACACAATCCCCATTATATGAAGGTCATGATATGAAAAAGCAAGCACACTGCTGACCTTGCAAGTGTCAGTTTAAAGATGACTTGAAACTCTTCAAGACTTGGAACCTCTCCACAATGTATTCAAACCCAACTTCCTTCAAATCTTCACTATCATTAACATCATCTTCAAAAGGACTCTAATTACTTGATTGGTGTCTTCAAAACTTTAATTTCACTGTTAAATCTCAAGAACTTCAATTAATGAACCCAGCCTCTGATTACAGATGAGTATTATATCATGAAGAGATGACCCAAAAGAAATTTGGAGGAACAGGGGGCTTAAAGGGCCTGCTCGATGAAACCAAACAAACTGCTAAACATAATTTGAATTTCCCAAAAATTATAAGAAAGATAACATTAAAAAGTTTAAGAAACTATGGGTCAAGCTAATAAGTTTCTGATGCAGTGGAGGAAGGAAATCAGATGATAGGAGAGAGAACAAATAACATAATGCTGGGGAAATAACCTCATAACATCAGTCCCAACAGTTTCGAAAGGGGATTAATTTTGAAATTGATACCAAACAAGACCATTGACAGCATGAATCCCAATGAATGTCAAGACAAGATAGTTAGAAAATGCAAAACCCCACTTGAGTTTTTTTAAAGAAATACTTAAAAAAAATCATATCAGCAAACTTTGTCTATCAACAGCTAAAAGACATGCTCACCCAGTATAATAGTCTCTAGGCAAGTAGATGTCCTTAAGAGCACCAAACTGTTCAAATGGCCTGCGAAGGTCTTCTGGCCTGCAAATAGCATTTACATAATTGTCATGTGCTGATGAAAAAAGAAACATAAAGTTTATGGTCCCAAAATATTCAGCTATTGATAGGAAGTGGTGCATACTGCATCATTATAAGTTTAGTTTTGGATAGGTTCCCACTCTCAGCAACATGAATGTCCAGTTGCATCGTTAACTTGAGTGGAGTTTCTCTCCGCAAGGAGACAGAATAACTCTTCCATCACTCCTACTGTCTCTTGTGCACACGTAAAACTTTCCTTAAGTGGCAACTAGTGCAATGGTCCACTGGCACAAAGCCGCAAGGCCACGCAGATGAATGCTCATTGTGTATTAATATGCATCTAAGATCAGCAGTACTCTTTAGGCACTCACTCTCTAGCATTGTAACATGCACGTGCGATTCCTGTGTCTAGCCAGGTCTCGGTTGGACAGGTATAAAAGCATGAAAGCATAGAAGCAACATTTTTTAGATCATCCACTACTTGCAAATCTAATACAAATGTTAAAGAACATAAGTTGTGAAAGGAAAGCAAACCTGCAATCATGACGGAGGTTGCGAACTAGAAGGCTAGTAGGAAGATCCCTACTACGTCCACCATAACGTCCCCGAGGACTAGGACTCCGTCCCCTTCTACTATAGCCCCTTGGAGGTGATGGACTATAACTCCTTCCTCTCATCTCCACAAAATTGTTTGCTCTCTGTCCAATTTAAAATTACCTATGAAGGAAATAGTACCACAATGAAGAAAAACCCCAGCCAGAGTAAGAAACTATTAAATCATGTGCAGCAACAAAATCCAATTACTGGCTTCATATGATAAAGTTATCTACTTTAACCAGATAGCTTCCCTGATGCAACAAATGAAGAGTTCACTGCCTGAGAAAATAACCCATTAACGTACTAATAATACGTAGAACCCATCGTTTTTTTTTGCAGTAAAGCCATAAATTAGCTCCTCTCCTCCAAGTTTGGACAGCGTTTACACAAAATATTGCACATAACTAACTCATCATCCTTCAAATATGGAACAAACCCATTAATCATACCAATAACCTAAGCATGTAATGTAATAAAAAACCTAACCCATTATCTCCTTCCTAATAACTCATTAAACCCATTAAATACTTCATCTTTTTTCTAGCATCAGACACAAAATTCATTCCTCTCCTTCATTAATTTACACATATTTAGAAGAACCCGTTATTTATCTTCTTTTTTAACAAAGACCCATTAACCTAAATAGAGCATTAAACCCTAAAAATATCAATTAATTCAACAAAATCAAGAAGAACCCGTTATTTATCTTCTTTTTTTAACAAAGACCCATTAACCTAAATAGAGCATTAAACCCTAAAAATGTCAATTAATTCAACAAAATCAACATTAACTACTTACATTAATATTCAAGCCATAAACACGTTAAAAAAAAAAAGCAACAGTCAAAACGACAATAAGAATCTAAACTGAATCGTAACAGAGAACGCAAGGGAGGGGAAGAGAGACCTGTTAATCGGAAGATTAGGGTTCCGCGGAGGAGAGAGTTTGAGAACAGACGGCGATGTGGCTGCGATAACGGGTACAAAGAGGAAGGGTGTGTTAGGAGGTTGTAGATATAGCACACAGCAAGGGTTAAGGATTAACTACGGTTCAGTTAAGGTATTCCATGCCTTTAGATTTGTGGGTCCTTTTGGGTCCCTAATCTTGTGGCTGAGAGTTTTTTATTTTGAAATATGATACGTATATAAGGCAAAGTGATTGTTTTTGTTTCCTTGGTTATGGTATATAGAATATAATAAAATATAATTTTTTTTTTATTTTTAATATCTATTGTTATCAAATTTATATATTTAAAAAATAATAATTTTTTTTATTGTTTTTACTTTAATTTATATCGAGTGTTGAAATTAATAATATCATAATAACTCTAGTTATAAAACAATGACTGACTTGACGAATTGATTTGGGACCTGAACTGATCCGAGTTTATAAAAAAATAAATGAAGGATTGACTTGACCTTACTCAGTCAAAAATCCAAGTCAACTCGGGATAAAACATGGGTCAAAAACTCGTTAACTTTTTGAAAAAAAATTAAACATTTTGGGTTAGTCGAGTTAACCCTTCTAACCAATAACCTGAACCTTATCTTGGGTCGACTCTAGAATCGAGTTTTAAAACTATGATGACAATCATTTTTATCAATATATTAACTCGAGTTAACCCGTGTTGACCCTTTCAACCTATGACCGGAGCCTTGTTTCGATTGACCCCTAAATCAGGTTTAAAAACTATGATAATAACAACTTTTATCTTTACATTAACCCGAGTCAACTTGAGTTGACCCACCCGATTTGTGATCGGGGCTTTGTCTCAGGTTGACATTCGAATCAAGTTTTAAAACTATGATAATAACTAGATTTATTCTATGCTAAACAAGGTCAACTCGGGTTGATCCTCCTAACGCGTGACTTGGATCTTACACCGGATCGACCCTCAAGTCGGATTTTTTAAAACTGTGATAATAACTACTTTTATTCTTATATTGACCTGGATCAATGACCAGTCTCACTCGTGGCTCGAGGTTTGACCCTCTAGTCGAGTTTTTAAACTATTAAAATAACTATTTTTATTCCTACCCTGACTCTGGTCAACCCAACCCGTGACCCAAGCCTTACTCTAGATCTACCCCTAAGTTGGGTATTAAAATTATGATAATAATTATTTTAATTTTTACATGTCTAGTTAAATAATTTTAGAATTGAAAGTTTTTTACAATAATATTTTAAAAATAATTTTTTTTTTGTCTATAATAACATATCCTTTATACACTCATGTTTTGAAAGTATTAAAATTCACTTCAAAACATTTGTAAAAGTGTAAATTTGAGACTAAACATAAATGTGTTTTTTAAATGATTTCTCGATTATGGCTTCTCTTATTACTCAATGAAACCGTTAAATTCTATCCTTTCTTGAAAATTAAAATATAATTTGGATGGAAAGATGGATGGAACGCAATTAAATGAACAAAAATTTCAATCGAGAATCTCTAAAAGTTTGAGGGTAAAACTGATATAAGAGTTGTTCGATGGTAAAACTGAGATTTCGTATATATTTGGAGGGTATGTTTGAAGTTTGCCCAAAAAAACCCTGCAAGCTTAGAGCAAAACAGAGACCACAAAACAGAGAGACTCTGCCTTGTGTCTCCCGCATACATACACTACACACGATCTCTGCGGAAACAGAGACGTTTGAGCAGGAGTAGGCTGATCATTCCCATCTCCTTAAGCAGCTCTTTATGCAGGTTAAAAAACCTTTGTTCCTCCTTTGTTTTTTTCGCCTTAAATTTAGATGATCAAAGAATAATCTTTTTTTTTTCTTTTAATCTATCCATGCTATTTTAAAATTTTTTGGGTGTAATCTGAACTGGGTTTTGATTGCTTTCTGTTCTGGTATATATTTATAGATTAAATGCATGTGTACATGGTTGTTCTTGTGTCTTCTTGAGGGTTTTAGCTTGCATTTTAGGATAAAATTCTATTTTATGTGTAGAATTTAGAAAAAAAATCGTGTGTGCACATCAGTTTAAATTGAGATATAGAGCATCTTTGAATTTTGGAATTTAATTTCTCGCACATTCTAATCCTTTTGTTTTGTGTTTCCTGTCATTGAAGCAAGATTGTAGGAGTCAATTTTTTGTTAAAGATATCTACTTTAAGTTGCTGTAGCTTTAGAAGAAAAATTGTAAATATCTTTATGGAGGTTTCGAGGATGGTTTGTACTTGTGTTGATTTGGGGTGGATTATTTTGTGTAGAGGTTGATGTTATACTGATTTGTTGTGTAGTACGAATGGAGGAACAGTTTATACTAAGAGTTACACCTTCTATTGCGGAGAAGTTAGATCGACTTTTGAGTGACACTGCTTCTTCTTCTGAAGAACAATCATTGGATTTGTCTTTTTCTGGTGAGAACGTCCTTCCCTTGCATTTTATGATATTCTTGGTTGTTGTTACATGTATAGTACTTTAGGAATTAGGATCTCTATGACAATTGATTCAATCCACAGTGTAGTGCTCCTTAATCGATAATGAGGTTTAGTTTATAACACTAGAAACTTACATTTTGTGATCACTTCATGGTTATGATCCATAAATTTGGCCCATTTGTGCAACCCTTTCAATTTTAACTTTATGGTTTAGCAATTTAATTTATTTATTTATCTACCCCGTGACAAGGCTGTATGAACCAAGTCATACTCTATGCTGCTAAAGATTCTAATGAAAATACATTTGGGGTAGATCTCGTGGTGGTTTCTCGAATTTAGTTTGCTGGGATAGATATATTATCTTGATACAGAAAAATGCCTCTTTTATATGGGGAAGCTATATGTCCTTCAAATGTTATTTCCGGACCTGGGGTGTGATCTTACATTAATCTGGTATTAAGTGCAGGACATGTATCAATTTGGTGTCAGTTTTTCTGTTCCAACAGATGCCTTACTGATAGAACAGTTGATACAATTTTGTATATGAGTTAGCTATCCTTTCCATATGTTGGTCACAAAGATACAATTGTTACTGTCTTAGGTTTAATGTTTCCTATAAGAGAATGATATAGTCACCGCTGCCAGAACAGCATCGCGTCTATTCTCCAGAGCCCTGAAACAACTTAATTTTTCTCTCCCTTCTTTCCTTATTTTTTCTAATTCAATTTTTTTTATTGATATGCAATTCGAATAAGAACAGAGAACATTAAGTGTAGTATGAAATCATTCTTGTTGCTTTGACTAGAGCCTTAGCATACTCATGAACATGGAATATCTTGCTTTGCAGAGGATGGAAGGGGTGGCACATTTGTCATTGGAAACGAACATTTCCCTGCATCTCTCTTGGATCTTCCTTGTGTTGTAGAGTCCTACAAAACGTATGACGATTGTGCGCTAGTTAAAACTGCAGACATTGGTCAAGTATAGCTCTTGTTAACACTTTCAGTTTATAATCTCAAAAGACATTCATTTCTAAGTTGCTGCTATGATGACTTTTTGATTTTGACAGATGATTATGGTTAGAGAAGCAGGCGATACTGTTCCAGATGTGGTGGAGTACAGACATGGGCTCACTCCTCCTATGAGGGATGCTCGAAAGAGAAGATTTCGTAGGGAGCCATACCTCAATGTACGATTGATCTCAATACATGCAAAACTTTGATGTTGAATCTAAGAATCAAGAACTTTTTTGGACATTTTGAAGTACTATGAGATCAATTGTGTGTAGCAACTGTTATTCTTGTCCTTTCAACCTGCTGCCTTTTCTGACTCTGGTGGTGTTACTTTTGACAGCCCGAGCTTGTACAGCGTGTTGAGAAAGATCTTCTGAACATCATGGCCGGGGGCACAGTCGAAAATGCTGATATCCTTAGTATTATGCATATCTTTGATTTTGTTTTTTCAGCTTAAAGAGAAATAGAAGTTCTTCAGCTTCTAGCAAACCATAGGTTTCACTATTCCGGATTAGCTTACAATCAGGAGTATAAAATTCCTCTCGGTGCACTTATGCATGCTCTTGGCAAAAATGGATTATATATCCATTGCAAAAACAAGAAGCTTGGGGAAGTGTCCCTTACTGGCATGCAGATTATTAAGGATGGTTTTGGCAGCCAGGCAATTGTCGTCTATTCCAATTTGTGTTGCATTCTATGGGACTGCAATGCCAAGCACACGCCCTATGTAATTTGCCAATAACCAAACTTAGCTCATCGGCAACTGCATTAATTGTTGGTACATTGTGTTCTGAAAATTTAATTTGATTATGTTAATTATTAGCAAGGCAAGTGCGCACCACTGCTTTAATGCAACATTCCCCGTAGAGAATTTGAGGGTGGCTCATGTTCAGTGGAGTCCCACCAGTAATACAGTATTCTTTGTTTGAATTGTTGAAGGTGTTTATTTAATCATTCAAGTAAATCCTTGACTGAATTCTTACAAGCTGAAGCTAATGAGCAAGAGGAAGACGGTGAACAGAATGCTCGTAAAGCAAATAAGAAACCTGAGCCTGCTCCTGAAGCAAAGCCTGATGTACCAGAAACAACAGCTAATGCAGAAGAACCTGAGAGAAGTGATTCAGATGAGTCCGATGATTCGATGTAATGGGATGTCTTATAATTTGCCTCCTATGTCGAGAAATGGTGAATGTGATTAATCCAGCTTGTATTTTAATGCTGTGTGTGTTTATGGCACGCAATGTACTGGCCTCCAATCATCCTTTGTTACTTGCTTAGCCACTTTGCCTTTTTTTTACTTATAAATTGCCTGTACTTTTTGTAGTTTCTATTGTTTTTATTAAAATACTGAATGAGTACTACTACATAATATTATCAGTATTAAATCCTCCCTGTGCTTCCTAGAAGACAGCAGAATGAAAACAAGGAAATCTATGATGAGGTTCAATGCTGGTGGCCAGCATTGGGCTTCATAAGAATATACTCCATGGTCTAGGAAGCTGGTGACCTAATGCAAACACCAAAGATTTTGTGGTTTTGCCAATCTGGGCCTGGTTCCACTTTTGTCTGCTTATGAATTGGACTAGGGTATTAGCAGTTGCACCGCAACTGGATTCAATGGCCACATCCATAGCGGGTGAAATCATCACCCCTGCCAGCAGAAAAGCTTTGTAATCCTCAGGATTGCAACTAGAAAATTTCACTGAGAAAAACTCTACGCTAGAAGGCAGCCTCGGATCTGAGATCAATCTAATAATCTTGTTATGACATTTATGAACAAGACACTAACAAGGTCTGCTCAGCCAGCTAACTCTCTTGGCTTGCATGCTGGATAATCGGGATCTTGTATTCTCAAACTTTCTTATCAATTTTCTTGTGCCCCACTCCCCCAACTGAACAGGTTATTGGATTAAATGCCAGATCTGATTCTCCGTAGTACCAATGCAGCTGCTGCCCTTGCTGTCCTTTTGAAATTTGTTCGCCCACTTTTTGCCACTAGCCTTTGACATTTGGAGAAGTGTATAACAAGGAGCACACTCTACAGTCCACACCATAATTATAAGACCAACTTGAGGCGTCAGCCGACCTATGAGTTGAGTATATTGATTTGTGGATCCACAGGTTAACTTAACTTATGAGTTTTTTTATTAAAAAAAACCTTGAAAAACATTATTTTAATAAAAAAAGTTTTAACGTAAAACTCGGCATACGACTCTAGATCAGCGGGTAAACAAGTTGGCTCAACAGTTCTAGCCAGGTGTTACAACTATTGTCTACACAACATGATTGTTCACATGGCATTAAGCCTACCGCAAACAATATATCTATGCCAAGTCTTGAGAATTCAATGCTGCAAACATGCCCTCCTAGCTAGCTCGTGATTTTCCATGCAGATAAAATAATGCAGTAATGCTATGGATTTGGGAATAATTGGTGGGGTTTTTGGCGATGCCAGCTTGCTTCAGTAGGTATGGTTTGATAAGGATTTGAACACAAAGCACAAAGCAAAAGGCACATCGTTTCCTGAGGACATTTTAACTTCCCATCTGATGATATCCCACCAAATTTGAATTGAAAATGTAGTCCTTTGTCGAGGAGATAATAAAATATAGATGGTCAACTGGTGCTATGCTGTGCCTGGGCAGGCAAAAGGCAGGCAGGCAAAAGGCATAGGTCAGCTTGTATTTTTTAAGGATTCTGAAGAAGTGTCCCAGTCAAGCCCCATTAGCTATGATGTGCCACACTACGGAGTTACTGTCACAGTGGATGTATAATGCAAGACGCAGCCATTAGAGAGTGTGATGGTGGATCAAAAGCAATCTATGGACCCTCCATTTCTCTTGTTGGGTCAAATGTTTTTGTTGTATTACTTTAATTAGAGTAAAGGGTGGATGATAGATCGTTTGTCATATAAAAGAAAATATTGTGCGAGGCAACGCTCAAGCCCGTGAATTCTTGTCATTTATTTGTTATCAAAACGATGAAACTAATATATTAGTATGCTTTATTATTCATATAAATAGTAAATTATTATAAACTAATACTATTTATTTAAAATAGCATCATTTCAGTTATTTAAAAAAAAAAATTATTATTGGTTTTAACTTGACCAAGTTAGAACACTAAATCAATATCTAGATTGGTTTAAATTGAATTCCAACCTAGATTAGATTCCAAATAATAGATTTACTAGGTCAATTTTCTAATAATAATTACAAAACCTAAAGTGTTTTTGAAAAATCTTCAACCGTTACGCACGTAGTGATCAACTTAATAATCTTTACCAAGTCTTGGTTCCAAATTCATTGGGGAAAGCTACATCATCATCCTATCTAATGAAGATCTATATATATATATATTAAGGAAACCATGTTGTAAGTTATGGAGAAAAATCCTATGATATATACATTAGAAAATTATTTTCAACCTCTTCATTAAAGATTAATCAAACCATGCAAGAAAGGAATTGGAAAATTGGTTTAGAACTGGGCAATTCAATCACTTGACGCGTTTTCTTGCTTCAAGTTCTCTGAAGGGACTTCTTCTCTATGCCCACGTACACCCATATCAATGGAAGTGTATCTATCGAGTCATTGCCCATGTATTTTCTACTTCACTTTCTTGACCGGTTACATTACCAAAGTCAACACCCATTATCTTTGCAAAACCCACTTTGCAAGTAAATTACTCTCAATTTCATTAATAATTTTTTTCTTCAAGTCCCATGAAATGCCATTCAATCTCATTTAGTCTAATAAGAGGAAGTCAAAATCTTGTTGTAAGGGTTATGTTGAGTGCAATTTGGACGGGAACTTGAGGTTCAAGGAGTGTTCTTTTGTGTAAAAAAACAAGCAATTTGAGTTGAAGTTTGGGTGAGGGGGAAGATCTTGTATATAAAAGGCTTATTTTATTTTATTTGGAATTTTTAAAGGGAGATAGATAGCAGCAAAATAAATCAGTAATTAAGGTAGAGAGAAGGTGCAATTATTAAAAAGAAAAAAAAACTAAGTCATGTGGTGGTTTTACTGTTGATATTGATGTGTCATTGTATATTCGCTCACAAATCACTATAGATTAAAATAATCTATTTTTTAAAATTTTCTATTTGATTCTTGAACTCTTTTTTTTTTACACATTTAAACACTTTAAATCCAAATTGGTGTCAAATTACTTATTTCTTTGGAAAAAAGATTGAGTTGAAAGACAAATAATGAAAAAAAAAAAAAACAGGAAAACAAGTGGCAACTTTGAGTTTCATTTGAAAAGTTCATTTTAGTCCCCCTATCTTTTTCAATTAGAGACGATCGGTTTCTTTAGTTATCAGAAATTTAATTTTGATATCAAATTTTATTTTCCTAAATTTTCAATTTTTTTTTAGAGGAGAAAGAGGCTTATCGAATTCTGGTGTAGAGAGAATTAGTCACCATTGATGACGATTCCGACCACCAAAATAGTCAATATCGGTGTCAATAAGTTTCTTTTGATGAGAGGAATTTTACCCAGGTGTTTTTTTTTCTTATCCTTGTTCAAGGAGGCAGATCTAATCACGAGAATATCTTCGGGTTCAAGTTGATTTTGGTTTTTTGAATCGTTTTTTTTTATGTAATGAATAGGTTTATCA
>Ga0307517_10010014_pt1 | contig 13337 bp, 13 predicted proteins | sample 23_EM_MG_FD_194515 | JGI IMG/M metagenome (GOLD analysis project Ga0307517, IMG submission 194515) | Populus trichocarpa ectomycorrhiza microbial communities from riparian zone in the Pacific Northwest, United States - 23_EM | ecosystem: Host-associated > Plants > Roots > Unclassified | place...
CTTTTTTTTGGGGGGGGGGGGTCTTTGTGTGAATGTGGGTGGTGGTACAATTGGATTGGATGGTCGGGAATCAAGATTCTATGGAGGTCCATAAATTAGGAGGATGGACATGGGCTCGTTGAGAGATGGAGATGAGGACGAGAAGGAGTCGTCGGTAGAGAATTACACGAAAACAGGATGGGGAAGAGCGGTATCCAATACAAGTGGCATATCAAGGTGTGTATTTTGTTGAGTCGTTTGAGTCGTCGCCATCGTAGTCAGTCGTGATAGTAGCATCATGGGCGTTAATGGGCGGAGGCCAGAGATTCCCCTTTCAAAGAGGTAGTTGTCGATTCGTGTAAGTCATTCAAAAAAAAAAGCCAAGACAGGGAGAGAGTGAGAGAGGTGATAGCAAGCGATCAAGAAAATGTCCAGAGGCAAAGCAAGAGGAAAGCAAGAAAAGAAGTCTAGATCGGGTTGGAGGATGGGATTGGATTGCGCTGCCGTCAAACGCTCTCGTCCATCTTATCTTCGTCGTCTTCATCATCATTATCCAGCTCAATCGTCACGGCGTCGCCACCCTCCTTCTGAGCCCGCGAATACAGCGCCTCTCTTTCCGTTTTATCTTTTGTCAGATTCGCCAGCGTCAGCAGCGCCTCTGCTAGCAGACCACTCAGGTCGGCTTTTTCGTCGGTTTCAATGATGAGGATTTCCTCATCGCCATCCTCGTCGCCATCAGCAATCTCTGCGATGGTGGCAGCAGGAAGATCACCACTGGCAACCTCCGTCTCCATACGGTCCTCCACAACCGCCTCCCTCGCCTTTTCCAAAAATGCGATAGCCTTCACAAGGGCATCCCTCGCATCCCTCGCATCCTCGCAATCCCAAACATCTTCATTTTCCTCGCCATCCACACCTTCCCCGGCCAAGCTCGCCTCTACCGCCTCCGCCAATGCGCTCCCCACAATTAAATGACATCGGCCACGCGCGCTGGTGATGCTCGCGCGCCACGCATCCATGTCGGCTTCCATCTTCATCTGGGAGAACACCGAGTCTGCCCAACTGGCCCACGTCGCGCGCTCAGAAGCAACCTCGAGTTTCTCGGCGAGTACGAAGACTTCCAGAGCGATCGTGTAGAGTTCTTTCGCACGGGAAAATGTCTCGGGCGGGAGGAGGTTCTTATTAACTGTATTATTGTCCTCGCCGTTGTCGCCCTCGGCATTCGGCGCGGTGGAAGGCTTCGTGACCGTGCTCGACGACGCGTCCGCGGCTGTCCCAGTCGTTTTGAGCTTGGCAAGTGGCGGCGTGAACGTAAACGGCGCAAAGCTGCTGGACACCGCGGTGCTCAGCGGGGCATTCGCATAGCGGTTCCTCAGCTGCGAATGGTGAAGTGGATGCGGCATGTGGAAGATTCCGCGGGAGAACTGATCTTGCGCGAGGAGCATGAGCTCGTGCGGTGTCGTCCTTCCCAGATCAATGCATGCGGAGATGGGCGGGCGGCGGGACGCGATAGTACTAAATACAGATGAGGGTGGCCAGGTGGGCTCGTCAGGATTCGTGCTAGGTGCTTTGGGAAGCTCGGTAGGCATCCTCCATTGCCCCGGTGGAGCAACGATGAATTCAGGTTCAGGTGTTGGAGCTTGGGGTGGTTTTCCATCGGCAATGGAATCTTTATGCCGGCGCAAGACTTCCTCTGCAAGATTTACCAGTGTGCGACCCCAGATGGTCGCCATGCGCCAGTCCTCGGGTGCACTCGGACACCCGCGTCCGCTCGTGCGTATGGGTAGGTTCTCGCCGGTCTCAAAGACATGGAGAGCGGAAAGCCAGTACGGGGTGGGAATGACTGGTTCACCTTCGAGTGCCAACGATGGTTCTTGCTCGATAAGGTTTCCAAAAAAGAAGAGCGTCGTTCCGAGGATCGTGTAGAACGAGGTCGGAAGGTCTTTACATTTGCTAGATGGGACGCGATATGATAAGATACATAATAGATCGAAATAAAAACCCGCGGAACGCACCACTTCTTCACCTTCTCCTGGGCCGGATGTGTGATAATGTGCGGTAGTTTTTCCGCATTCGGAGGGGGGTAAAGCGGCCGCTCAGTGAACCATTCCTCCATCATGCGCCTTCCAGGCGGTGGCGTTATGGGCACAGACTTTTCCGCCCCCGGCGTCGTGTAAAGCACCGATGGGTCCTGATAGACCTTTAAAAACCGATGACATTCATGGATCACCCCGCGCAACAGAGATATCGATTCTGGCGGGCTTTGGTCTAGATTTTTAAGAAAAAAATCAAGTTCAAGCGAATTTTCGGCGCGATCTGTGTCAAAAAAAACGCACTTTCATACGTCTCTGCAGCTTTGGCAAAAAGCTCCTTGAGGTCCTCCCAATCCTCGAGATCGCATGAAGTCCGGTCCGGGGAAGGTTGGCCTGGGCCAACAGTCGACGATGTATCCATCAGCTTGCTCCTTGTAGCCCACTTCGTTAGTCGTTGAGGGTCTTGAGGACCGCACTTGCGGGAATAGTCCCAGTATTGGACGTCGTCGTCGTCCTCCGATGATGTAAGGGGCGAGTCGAATCCGAGTCGGCGGCGCTTGCCTAAAAAGGAAGACGAAGACGAATAGTCAGACTCGTCGCCGGAGCAACAACGGTCAACGAAGCTATCAGAATCGGCGTCGTGGTACGCGAGCAAATCTGCGACGAGGTTGTGGTAGCCGATAGAAGGGGGCGGCTTATCCTCAGGGGCGTGATTTGCCGGAAGAGTCCCACGGGCCTTCCACAAGCCTCTTGGCCGTGGCAGCGCGTTGTTGACACCGTTGGGCATCGTAGCTCGACTCTATGCTCGACGATGAGGGAAAGGGAAACAGAGTTGTTCGGATAACGGCAACAGCAAATATATAGCAGTCGAGCCGAAAAGGCCCAAGTCTGAACCAACTCTCTTATTTTTTCGGTTCGATCTGGACCCTTGTCTGGTTTGCTTGGAAACCAAGATGTCTAGACTCTGATTCTGGGCTCTACACACGCCGTCGTCCTCCTTTACCCCATTTCTCCATTAGATACTCCGTCATCCACTCGTAGATCTCTCGCTGAGCCCCTCGCCGGCTGATGCTGTGATCACTGCAGTCCATTTTCAAAAAAAATGTCAACCGAGTTGCGTCAAAAACCAACTCACCTGTCTGTGAACATTCTGAACCGGAACTTCCGCACCTGCGCCGCCGTAAACATATCCAACAGATGCGCAGAGTTTGCATAATGCACATTATCGTCCCCACTCCCATGCGCAAGCAAAAAGTCCACGTCCTTGAACCCCGTCACATTCGAGATAGACGCATTCACATATCCCCCCGGGTTTAGACTCGGAAGGTTCATGTACCGTTCCGTGTATATGGAATCTGGAAATAAATCAAAAGTCGTCAGTCAGCATGCGGTCCTCCGCAGCCCTACCAAACACTTACCGTACAACCTCCAGCTTGTCACAGGCTACAACGATCAGTCAGTACACATGTTCCAGTCGTTATTTATTCTCCGTGTGAAGCTAATGCCGTTGAGCCCCGGGTGGCGGGGCTAGGCCTTGTAGTTGAAACTTCAACAGTCTCATTCCAGTCCAAACCCGGACGAATGATAAGCCCAACTAACCATCCAACCAGCTGACCCCAGAGCCAGGCCCATTATAAAGCGGAACGGGCAAAGAATGAAATCTTATCCGCTCAAACAAGCAAGAACAGATCGATCCCAGAAATACCAAAGAAACTTACAGCAACTGCCATAGCGAGCGAATGGATCTTGGCATTCGCCTCTACGACCTTGGAGCTCATGAAGCCTCCGTAAGACTGTAAACCAGAAAGTCAGTGACCATATTGAACTGTGCGTGCAAAAACCCAAAGCCATCGTCCTCGACCGCCCTCTCGCGCTCGTGCGTGGCGGTACATAAAGTACAAAAATAGCCCTGCCGCGCGATGTACGGATTGCCTAACGAGCCTGGACCACAGACTGTTGCTTCATGGTTCGGTACACGTTATGCAAATGAGCGAGCCACCGGAGAACATCCCCGGCACAGTTACAAGGAAAGGGTTAAAATAGACGACCATATTCCAATTGGAAACCGAAACAAGGGTGTAACGAAGCCAGGGTGTGGGTAATTGAAGAAGACACTCACCCATCCCCAAATTCCTATCCTCTTCGGGTCGACATAAGGTTTCTTCGCCCAGAATCTACGAATCAATCGCAAGGTCAACTGTCCATTGAAAAGCGACCTCAAAACAAAGCGATGAAGTGAAAGAAATGGGAAGGCCCATGCGAAACCAGATCCCCCAAATTCAAGGCATTCTTCCTGAATTTTCAACTGCTCACAAAGCAGAAAATATCAGATGAAGACAGCGCAGAATAACTCCTTCTGCAAACGACCACAAATGACCACAAATAGACAGGGCCTCGACCTTCGTCCGTAGTTCCAATAATAACGCCACTCCACAAATAGAACAAGAGACGATCTGCTACCCTGCTATCCTGGGTAACAGACACCACGAACGAATGGTCGATGGTCGAATGGAAAAAGTGACGTGTGAATGGAAAGGAAGGCAATACATTTGAGCAAACCGAAGAACAGATCGTCGAGGAATCTCTTTGGGCTGTCTGGAGATGACACGGCGCAAAAGTCTGGGTCTAAATGACCAGGGGCAGAAACTGAACCGCCAAATCAATCGACCCACCCGACAATCTCAAACCAGGACCCGAATAATTGAGCCAGCAGTAACCCCGTGAAAATGAGAAACGAGAGTCCATGACATCAAAAAAATCCAGACCGTGGCGACAACGACGGACTCCCAGCACAGCCTTGATTTCGGCGGCCTTAACCCCATGTTCCTGGATGCACAGCCTCATACCGGGAACCAATGGCGAGCAGGTAAAGCGAAAGGGGGACGAGAAAAAGAAAAAAGGAAATCACCACCAATAGGGAAGCAACAAAGCGAAAAGCAATTCAAAAGAGAGAGAAGAAGGACCCACTTAGCTGCAGCGACCTGATCCACCGTCTCATAGAACCCAAGGTTATCCTTGACAGGGTTCCTGAGTTGCCTACCTTTGAATCCGGTACCACGACCATCGACCGTAACTGTAATATAATCCAGCCCACAAGCCAGATAGTCATGCCAATCGCGCCCAAAGCGGAGGTCGACCAATTGGCTTCCCGGACCGCCGTATCTATTGAATTTTGGAACATACGTGGTTTCATTTTTGGAGGGTTGTGGGGGTAGCCCGTATCAGCGACGAGTCCAGGGCGTATGAGCGGGGTCCAGAGCGCATGCGCAGGGAATTAATGAGCAAACGAACGAGTCAAAGATGTTGATCGTTCATCCAGCGGCAATAAACGGGGTTTCAAGCCAATAGGACAGGCCAAAGAGAGGATACAACACCAAGGAATGCCAGAGGGTGTTAACGGTAGGTAGAAGGGGAAATTAATGGCCAGAGAGTATTACCATATGTCAAACACACATCGTGCAAGCCGTGTGTCGAATCGATGAATTCGACGTTGAGTTGGCGATGGTTTACACAGCCCGTGGAATTGGTTCGCCGCCAGATGAAAGGTCCAAATATATGTTTAGCATGTCGTCGTTGGTCGATCGGTTCGGTTTTTCGCCCGGCAAGGAAGGGAGATAGCACGAGATGCGACGAGTCAGGAAATGAAGAAGAGGAAGGGCACAAAATGAAAAGGCAGAACAAGGAATAAGGAATAAGCGAGAGAAGAGAAGAGGTTGTCAGTAAAGCAACAATGAAATGAGGCGGACTAGACCGCGCAAGCAAGGCACTTACACACGGAACAAGACTGGATACTTTGTGCGTCCTGAGTCATCCATCCGGGGTGGTCTGATTTCCTTTACGTTCAGCTCTGTCAAAGCCAGTCATGACAAGGCCCGGGTGAAGTGGTTGAAGAGGGAGTGAGAAGGTCGGCACTTCTATTAAAGGATGGATAAATGTATAACTCACCATAGCCCTCATTCACGAACGTAGACTGCACGATTGTCGCCGCTTCGTATTCTTGGGTTGCATTATTTAACCGATCGTTCTTTTCCAATACGTACTCAAAATCTGAATAAAGACATGTTCAGCGACCAATGCTCCCATGCGCAACGAAATCCAGGTCAATTGCCGGACCACCGAATAACCACATCCTAACTGAACTGAAGGAGAAACAACTCACCAGGTCTGTTAGTATCGACGACCTTCGTCCACGGCGTACCCGGTCCTTGGTAGTTCAAGACGTAAAACCCAGCCTCAGGAGAGAATTCACTCGAATAATAAGAAGGTTTTGTGGCGTCGGTAAGGGCCTTGGGCGTAACGGGCTTCTCTGAGCTTGTGGCCGCTATTGGAACGGAATAGACGTGTCGCTCTGTGGATGGCTTGGCGGCTGTGAAGTAACTAAAGTACAAGGCAGGTTATCAAGGCGAAGACGTAGATAAAAGGCAGGGGTATTGTGACTCACACGAGTCCCTTCTTGGCGTCGACACCTTTGATCCCTCCAGTTACTTCCCATTCGCCATCTGTGAGGAAACGAGGGGTATCGGAGCTGGCAGGGCTGAAGAGGGCAATATGGTTGAATCCTTCAGGCGTGGGCACGATGTCGAGGTAAGCGTTGGTACCAGCGAACGACCCGAGCCCCGCAGGAACTGGGTAGATGGTTTGTTCCTGCAAAATGACAAAGTTAACCAAGAATAAGCATTGGGAAAACAAGAGAGGTGAAACCGCGTACGTGGTCAATCCAGCCACTATCGCCTTGCTCGCCACTCTTGCCAAGGGTCCTGACAACGTTCCCGCGAGCCCTAGTCAGGAGATTGGCATCTCCAACTTCGAAAAGTACAACATTTCCATGGTCCGCATTCCGGTTCACCTCTTTTACGATCAGCGATGTATTCCCGACCCAAGTGACCTCCGAAATAATGCTGTTATCACTGGGGTGTCGGTGATTCCAATCGAGGGTAATAATGTCCTCCGCGACGGGGCGTCCCAGACTGGCATCGTGTGTCAAATGGTTACCAAGGTCGAAGACGTGAACGGAAACGAGAGGATTGTTGTATCCAGGCTTGGGGTATTTCATTGACACATCCTTTGTGTATGGGACGACAGCAGTAGAGTCCAGCGTGGGGTTGTAGATTGGGAACGTGAATTCTGGGACTGCTGTCTCGTCTAGTGTGAGATACGCGACTTTACTGGAGTCTGGCGACCACCAGAGGGCATAATTAGCTGAGAAGACCTCTTCTTCGTACACCCAGTCTGGGACTCCGTGGAAGAGAGATGCGTTGCCGGTTGATGTAACGCGAATCGGGCTGGTATTAGGTCTAAAAAAATGTCAGCAGTCAATGGCTGTAAAATGCAAGATAAATACATACTCGGCGGAGGGGAGAATATAAAGGTCGTTCTCCGTCACGTATGCAATAGCATTTCCAGTGGGCGCCCAGGTTGCGTATGCTGTCATTGATGGATCGGAGGGGGGTATAATCGGGTGGGTAGTTTTCTGTGCGATGTTGTGTACGTAATAGTTATTATAGCTAGACCATCGCCATTGCTAATCACAAGTATGTTATGAATTCTCTCCTTAATCACCTTGAGGTTGAGCTCACCTTTCGATAGTCAGTCTTGACAAGAAGATGTTTTAGATCATCCGAGAGCTTCCATTCCTGTATATAAAGAGGTTTCCCACTTTCCTGAGGGGTATATTGAGAAACGTCTCGAGTCAGCGCCATGAATTGAAATGCTTACATCCTTTACATCCGAAGTCGAAATTAGATTAGTTGTTGTATTTGATTTCAGGTCCACAAGTGAAATGAAAACTCCATCTGAGACAGAGAACACGCCGTCTCCAGCTAATAGTAACATAGTAACAAGGACATCATCAACACTACCATGTGAACACGTTATGAATTTAGCTGACCTTCAGCGACCCAGTTCAATAGAGGGCGGTTCGCGTAGAAAGTGCCATTGAAGATATGGTCCATCGAAATTTTCTTCTGGCCTGGTGCATGATATGGTGCGCCCGAGTAGGTGAAACCGGCGACAATTCCAATAATACCGGAGAGAGCTACCAGAGTTATTAGGACGATCGCAAGCATTCGAACAGAAGAGTGTTTCTAAGTACGAAAGTTAGCACTTCAATGACGCGGCCATCCAAGTTGTAACCCTCCAGACGAACCTTTTCAACGTCAGGGTTCCGACGTGGACTTGGCTCTCCTCTCTCTGCTCTTCCCGGAGTAGATGGCCCACTCTTGTTGGCGTCTAGGAGGGTGGCGCTCTCCGCATCACTGTCAGACTCTCCTCTCATCACCAGGTCGTCCTCGTCGTCTGAGCTTGGCGGATCAAATGGTCCATCTCCATAGTATACACTGGGTCGTGTAATCAATGGGTCTACAAATGCAGATTTGGTCTGTCGCATTTCTGTTGCTTGGGACGTATTAGTAGGGCTCGCGGACAGCCCGTTGTCGCCTGACAGGCGCATTTTGGGGAAGAGTTGGGGAAGAGAGAAACAAGGCGAATGGTAGGATCCGAGCAGAAGATGCGTGCTAATTATGTAAACCCTAACCCGAAATGATGGTTCATGTCCATCGTTGCACCGCCACACGAGCTTCGTTCACCTTCACCTGCCTTCACCACAAGTATGGACATCCCTCTGTAGCCTGTAGCTACAGTCCTCTTTTTTTATGCACTTATGGTGCCCGAGAAAGCCACCATTTCAAACTGGGACCCCATTCTCCTTAGGCTTTCCCAGGTGAGTGGCAGTTTGTTAAATTGGTTCGAGTTGCCATTCACACAGCTTTGAGAATTTAGATCGTTTCGATGCAGACACTGCACTATTTAACTTTATCGCTGATTATTCCACCATTATTGGCATTACTCACCAACCGGGAATTACAATTGCATAATGGCCACAAAGTCACATCGACGAAGCCAAGCTTCATATCGCCGACAGAGAACAACGACAAGTGTCTTCTGGTGACCTCGACGGACGAACGTCACACTTTTTTAACTTGTTGGACCATTTCATTTTGCGTGGACCCAATGGGACCCATTTTGTTCTAGTGACGGAAATTGTCGTCTACATACCCTCGTTGCTATCCCCTGAACGCCCCCCACTATATTCTGCAGGAGTAATTCACGGAGGTTGCCATCTGTCTCTTCTTTTTACATAGAGATATTGCTGACCCACCTCTAGATCTGCATATCGGTAACCTCGGATTTGCTATCCCACGGATTGCTGAGCAGGACGCGCACAGCATCATGCAAGACCTCGGCTCGTATGATGTTACGATCATTGTCCCCAAGTCTGCTGCTAACCAAACACCTTCTTTGCCTGCTTATGTCCTCGCTCCGTCCGACCTTGCGAGATACTATGACAGGATCGCTGGGAAAGACCCCCCTCATATAAAGATATTTGATGTCGGCAGCGGTGAGCCACTTTTTGCCAACCAAGACCATATTTTAACCGTGTCATCTCCAGCCCATGAAATGGGGATGCATCCCCTAAATTTCCAATGCGCGGTGGAAGCCTGCGCTCCAGAGTTGGCTTTCGCGCAAGTTGTGGAGGAGGTTGATAACGCCCCCGTCGAGCCCCCAGTCGATGTGTGGGCCCTCGGGGCCGCCGTTGGTCAGATTCTGCGCCCCTTTATATCAGATGCTGACCCGTGATATCAGATCTACGAAATCGTCACTACAGCTCCATTATTCTATGGTGTTGGGATGACCGCCCTTCCCCGTCGAATGGTTGCCATGGCTAGCTCCCTGCCGTTGGGATGGGAGGACTGGTATGATAGCCTACCTGATCCGCCAGAAGTCTCGTCCAGCAGTGCAGATGCATGGTGGGCGGAACGTCGAAGGCGACTTCGCAAGCACTGTGCAGATGAGGCAAGCACGGATGCGTTGGTTACCCTCTTGCGGAAAATATTGGTCCTAGACCCAGCTTTGCGGCCGACAGCGGCAAAGGTCTTACAAGATCCGTGGTTTCTACACGGCTGGCCCTATGTCGAAGCAGAACGTGCACACCTCTAATGCACCACAGGTTCGTTTTCTGCCCCTTACTTTAATTACCTTCCTTCACTTATTTTTCTTGGTTTCACCTCATCCGCTAGACCGGTAACAGTTCGGAATATGAGGTCGAGGGAGAGGCGAGACCTCGCTATACCGTCCCCTCCTCATCCTTTTATGCCGCATGGTCACCAGGCTATTCAAGTTGGTAGTTTCAATCGCCCTTTGGCCTTCTGCGTTCTCCGTTCGGAAATCTTGTTCCTTCTGTCTTTCTTTTTGTACCCTCATTCATAAATGGAGGCCAGATCTGGCGGAAAAAATAAATTGCCCTGTGGGCATTCCACAGCTTTTCTGCCCTTTTAGCTGGGTCCATAAAGCCATGACTGGCTACTCGCATATCCGGTATCCATATAGCGCAAATCTCCCTCATTTCAGATAATACATGTCGAATCCTTGGACTGGAGGCTATGATTTACTTAGTCGAATGCAAGGATAAACAGCCGCTTGTGTTACTGTCATCAGCCGACGGCCCGGGCGTCCCACGTCATTCTTGAGCCTTATCGTCCTCCAGAGATTCTAAGGAGATGCATCGAGCGTCTTAGGGCGAGGGCTGACCGAAAATTTACGGGTGCATGTTAAGGTATGTATGAACGTCGTTGAACCTTCACCACACATTCACCGTTAGACTCGCAACCGAACGTTGTACAAGGACACAAAAACATTGCGAGATTCGAAATTAGCGAGAGTATCGCGGGCTTTGGGGCGCTGCTTGGCCAAAAAACGATAGGAGCTATTTTACAGACTAGCCCAAAACCACTTCCAAATCCTTAGGGTATCGGCGATAACGATGTTCCATTCTGAGGGCACTATTGAATCATACGAAGTGCTCTCAAGCTCCACATATCACTCTAAATTAAATCAAGAATCGTATCCATTCGCAGATCCGATATCCTTGGGCTTTCCACAAATCAAGCAATAGGTGAGCCTAGCTGAAACGCTGCAGTCCGCCTCTCAGAGACAAGCTCCCTCCAGCTGTTCCGGAAATCAGAAATTGTGACTCGGATTTATCAACACATGAGATAGCAAGGTATAGCAGCGCGATGGAACACAAATATAAGTATCGCATAAATGGTACTAGTGACCCCAAACCTCTTTTTTTCTCCACTCTCGAGGTCCAGCATCCGATCAACGCAGCCCCGAGTCCTCGATTGAGCGGATGAAGGATGAACGGGAAAATGCCAGACATAGGCTTGATTTTATCCAGCTTGAGCACAACCAAGGTATGTACCCTCAGCTTAGCTCGCCTAACTGTGGTACTGAAGACATATTCTGAAGTATGGAACAGGTATGTGTTCTTCCAGTGTACTGCCCCGCGTTGCGCCTTGGGGTTGTTCTATAGTGAAAATTCTTACAAATAATGTTAGTTGCACCGGCTACGTTTTTGGTGTGGGACATGGTGTTGACCTTTGATATCGAGGTACTTGAGGAAACGTACTAGTAAACGAATAACTGCACGCTGACATGATTCATTTGACGCTAATAGGTATCGAGGATCTGGAAGGCCAAGAGGAACCCTGTTACCATGCTGTTCTTACTCGTGAGGCGACTCTCATCCATTTAATTTCCATCCCCCTCTGACTCCATACTTGAATATAGAAAGAATCGTTATATCCCACCCGCCACAATTATCTTCGATATTTACTGTAAGCCTTGACTCCGTGAACATAACCTTGTTTAACGCCGTGACACTGACAGCTCAACTAGTTCTGGGACCATCCATACTACTAGGTGAGTGAAATGTGCATTTTTGAGGCCAAACTAACTGGTTGTTCAAGTAGTTGTGAGACCACCCGCCATATCCCACCCTAGATTCTGACATGTTTTAAGATAGAGAATACATGTCGTGTAAGTACCTGTCTGTATAAAGTGCAAGAAACCGTTGAAACGAGCTCCCCCTGTATCATAGCCATTCTTATCATGCGCACGCATGCACTATACCAGAACAGATTTTTGTTGTTTGTTCTCCTATCGACGGGTGTAGTGGGTAACTGTGGGTTGCTTCTCTGGACGCATTTGACTATTCAGGTTCTTTACTGATAATTTCAGTTAGGCTACAATGGGTGCTATGTATGCTCACTTGCTATGTGCTTTTGTTTCAACACGGAACATGTCGGTATTAAATGCTTCAAGTTGTACACAATTATAGCCATTCGTTCTTCCATTATCCCTTTCTGTTATAGCGGCGAGTTCAATCGGTTTCGTAGGGTGTTTATCGCCTTGTGTTGGCTCACTTTGCCATCCACTCTTGATTACTTTCTGGATTCCATTCCTTCTTTTCGAATCTCGTGCGTGCCCACCTCCACCTGGGTTTGAAGTCATAATCATCTGTGCTAACCATTGACACAGTGATATTTGCTCTCACAGTATGGAAATCCTATAAATCATGTGCGTTACCACATCTTGTGTCCATTGGGAGGATCCCGACAGGACTATATCTACTAGTCACGACGATGAAAATGCTCCAGGTTACCACGACTATCATCGAAGTGCTCATGAGAGACGGTCAGTATTTTTCAACTGCTAGTCATCGAGTGCTAGTCCTAGTCCTGAACACCTTCAATTCCCCAGGTATCCTTTATTAGGCTGGTGAGAAAACCTGGTTGACTTCTAGTAGCTGATTTCCTCATTCAAACCCTCCCAATCTAGTCACCATTTTTTCGTCTCCAGGCCATTCTCACTGTCTTCTCTAGGTGCTAATATTAATCACTCTTATGTAGCTGTCTGCCTCCTAAATATTCTGCTTTGGCGCGTTGTCCCCAACGCATCATACCTGGGTATCCAGCATATGAAAAGTCTCCAGGTATCCATGTACTCGAGGTAGACTTCCCCTCAATCTGAACCCCCCTCGGAACTTATTCCCTTTCTTAGATTACTCCTCAATTTAAGAGGAATCGGCGTAGGGACCCCTTCAATAGTGCTTAAGAGTGATGGATAGGCGGGCCGCGGCCCGCACGGTTGAGCAGACAAACCAATCCCCGCGCGCTTGTCTGAACTAAAGGCATCTCGGAGACTCGATATTCTTAACTGAAAAGAATTGATAGCCCACTTTGTGAATGTTAGAATCATGACTTGAACTTGAATGCAGGAACTCCATGGCCACTGCCAGTGCTGTCCGGTCTTATGTCCGGGGCGAGACATTTGAAACTGTTCAATGATAGCTCGGACTTGACAAGTTGCAAGATCTTTTTACACTGCTGGAAGGGGACAGTTCTGCGGCGCGCAGAATCCGTGCAGAATTCAATTTACGTGCATAAAATTCTATATATAGTAGAATAATAAATTCTCCATAAATTC
>Ga0307517_10010015_pt1 | contig 13336 bp, 17 predicted proteins | sample 23_EM_MG_FD_194515 | JGI IMG/M metagenome (GOLD analysis project Ga0307517, IMG submission 194515) | Populus trichocarpa ectomycorrhiza microbial communities from riparian zone in the Pacific Northwest, United States - 23_EM | ecosystem: Host-associated > Plants > Roots > Unclassified | place...
GGAGGCGGAAGTGTTCAGGAACGTGAATGTGTATGATGGGAAGAATACGTGATATTCGAACTAAGGTTACATGGCATCTGTCTAGAGTATATATACTACGTAAGAATAATGCCGGAAAGGAATAATGTCGTAATGGCACAGTGGGAACATTGTGCCATTCAGGAATAGTGGAAGTGATTGTACTTTAACGGAACAGTGGGAAACGGAAGGTGATACAAATAGGTCATGTGTAAACACATGAACAAAGGGAATGGAGAACAAGGCAGATCGTACTCTGCGGGTTGTCGGAGGTGTTCCGCGGAGTGCGGAGGCGGAGTGTCAGAATGTCGGAGCGAAGTGTGATGGTTCGTGACATCACCATAAAACCCAGAATTTACTGATGCAATGCTCAAACCTCCACAAAAAAGTTGAAAGAATGTGTCTAGTCATTCTTAATTGAACTGAGCATAAATGCAGCAGTGACTCTCAGGTCAATCTGAAGAGAATGGCACAGGAATTGCCAGGAAGATGAAAGAGAGGTAAAAGACAAGGAAGGAAAACAAGAATAAGGACAGAACATATAATGGAGTCGACGATGGTGAACAATGACAAAAAGTCTGTTAAGGGTTAGAGAAGTTACGAACCATGCAAGGTGACTGCAAGGTGGGACGCTTCGATCACACCTTCGAACGGTTCACGTCCGTCTGGTGCTACTCATTGGCATCGGTGTAAACAAGCTTTTCCAGAATCCCCTTCCCCGCTGTACGATCCAAGTCTCTAATAATTCACAGTCCTGTCTGCATCAACATGGCAAGTCGCTTTTCGAAGGGGGTCGCGATGCAGGCAGCTCCCACAGACCATAGATGCAAAATGTCTGATGTTCTCTCCTCCTTTGCACTTAGCCACAGGATCAACATGTAATTCATCATCCTATACCCAATGTCTTCTCGAAATCCTCAAAGCGCCTGCAATAGGAAATTCCGTTGTGTTGTAACTCTCACACTGTGAATGGAGCTTTAGCTATCAATTCTACAGATATCATCGAGATTATCAGTCCACATTGATCTGTACGGAGAAGCCCCTCTTGAACCCTTTCATTACCCTGAATGAACGGTCTTTTGAAGACCCAAGGTGCATATTATTCCACATGTTTGCCGATGACTACCGAGGTTTCCCGGAATTCGTTCTGCATTCTTTTCAGACCACGAGTTGATGTCAAAATCTCTCTTTAGTATACACGTTGTGGAATGATGGAAACTGCAAGACGAGGGCTCTTGAGTCTTAAAAGTCTAATCTAATATTGGTCATGTGACCGCGTCGCGTCGTAGATTTCCCTTAAGCGTGAATAAACACTCCTAAATGGCTACTGTGCATCCAACTGCTCTCCCGATTGCAACTCGTCTTGCAGGGGCTGGACTGGCGTTTCCGAGGGCATAACCGACAGCATAGGCTGTAGTCTGAGCCGCGGTCAATGCCCTGACTGTAGCGACATTGACAAGGGGCTGAAGATTAAGTATGCTAGGTGTGACCGATTCGCAAGCTATCCCCAAAATAAAGTGGAGGAGAACTCACAGGAGCCTCTAAGGATCGTTAGTCTTGGATAAGGCCACGATATCCAGCCATACCTGGGCAAGAGTTATTTAAATTGGAGCCAGCTCTGAGTGGCGGTCATACTAGTAGCTGGGTGAAACCAAGCAGGTGCCGCAGCTTTGCGAAATCAGCCTTTTGCAAGGAAAAGCACTCGTAACTCACCTACGATAACATTTGTCCTATACAAATCTGCCCCGGCCGCATCAATTACAGTGGAGCATTAGGTGCTTGGGACTCTGCACAGATTGGTCAAGTTCGACAAACGAATGAGGAATGAAAGTGGCTGACTGACTGCCACATCGACCCGTATTCGGTAGGATTTTGCGGTGACAACATCGGCGAGCGAGGATCTTGAGGAAGAGCCGGAAGATTGACGCCTGGGGCCGCTGGCTGCAGAGGGAGTTGAACGGGCATGCCAGGTGATCCTACACGTGACGGTCAAAACAACTTCAGCTAATAGCCTTTCGCCGCTACTATGGATTGACTTTAGACGAATACTCTTGTTATACACACTCGAGTTTTGCGTTGAGGGATCTCTGCTATAGGCGCGCGCTATGAGTACCACATCGATTGCCAGTCGCAGTTGAGATCTGGGCCTGAAACAGAACAAGTTCACTCGCCGACTGATGGATGATGGGGTATTTGATCCCCACATTCATGTTTTCGACAGTCCATCACCGTCGAAACATGTTTTGAATACGTCTCGACAAACCTCGGCGACAAACCTCGGCTAGACCTCGACAGAAGTCGCATCGCATCAGCGCCTTCCATTTCTGTGTCAATGGCTTATTCCAACGTCCTCTCCAATCGGCTACAGCCTGAGGCGAACCCATGCTCAACGCATAGCGTTTGCCACTTGGATCCGTGGCCGTTGATGATACAGTCTGCGCCTAGGCGTTCCGCTGCGGTGTGTCAGGATAATAATTATATTGGACAGTGAAAGCTAACCCCAGTAATTTCTTTCAAGCGCCTTCCCTTCCGGCAAAACTTATCAATTCGTGTTTTGAGGAATTCATTTGTTGATGTCTGATGCAGAAAATGATTCCTCGAACATCTCTGCTTGTTTCGTATCCGGCACAATCAACACGCAGCCGGTTGTATCCACACCGCCTCGGCAATTCATGTCGGCCATGGCTCAGATGCATCTTCCCCTGCATTATATTAACCACCGTAATCCTCATATACCCCTTTCTTCCGGACCCAAGGATTTTTTTGGACACAGAACGGCCACAAGTTCACAAAACTCGAAGGCACCTCCATGTTTTCCCAACGTTCCGTGCCCTTTATCATGGCACCCACTGGCCCAATGTCAAGGCAATTATCGTCGAGCCATGCACCCCCTTCACGGACCTTCACCATTCCACACGCTGGCTCCCCGATAACTCAATTACCAAGCCATACTACATCCCATTCACGGAATGTCAATGAAATATTACCTCGTCTGTACATTTCAGACCTCATTTTTGCCGAGAATCCCGCTCTTCTCTCCTCACACCGAATCACACATATTCTGTCGACGCTCCCAGACCCAATTTTCCGTCCTCCACCATCTCTCCTCCCAAATCAGCCCGTCCGAATGCAAATCTACCTCGAGGACTCCCCTTTCGCTGAACTAGCAGCTCACCTCCCGCGCACTACCAGCTTCATTCGGGACTCCCTGGCCTCTAATCCGGATGCCAGGGTTCTTGTACACTGTGTAGAAGGGGTCAGCAGAAGCGTCAGTGTCGTGGCGGCGTATTTGATAGCGGAATGCGGATTTTCGCCAAAGGACGCCGTGGACTACATTAAAGCTATAAGAGCGGTCGCAAACCCGAACTTTGGCTTCGTGCAGCAGTTATCTGAGTATGCCAGAGAATCCCTCTCTCATTCAAAACCTATACGTTCTCCTTTACCTTCATTTTCGTCGTCACCACCTTAACGCACTTTACCATGCCTTGGACATACCTGTTACATCCCAATTTTCAACCACCTTCCATTTCACTTGCATTACAATGGTATTTCCTCTGTCATGGCACACACACTTCTTTACAATCTCAATATTGTTAAACCATACCCCCTCTCCGTTATTATATTGTCTAGACTTGACTTAAATCGAAGGTTTTGTATCATATTCCCGAAGGAGCAACTAAGGGCAGAGTTTTTTTTAGATGTTTGCATCCAACTTATCTTTGGCTATGATGCCGAGGAAATGTATCGCAAATAAGTTGGCATGGTGTCGCGTGGATTTTTTTGGTTGCAAAGTTACAGCTTACGGCAGACGTCAGAGCGTTAAGCGCCCGATCGGGATCAAAGCTAAAGCCGCAAATAGGACTCATCCGCGTTTCAACAAACCGTTGGTCAAACAAACACCGGTAAAGGAATATCCTGTACAGGCTTGAGCTCTCAAAATATCTGATTTTGGTAATGAAAAATTCACATTATGAATTGTCTAAGTTCAAGAACCCATACTACGGGTACTGGTGTACTATAAATAACAAATGAAAGATTTACTCATCGTCACTGGCGAAAAGGGAAATCAACTGGCAAATGTTGCGACTGCCTTCTTTATTGCAGCAACGAGTAGTAGACACTTTGTCGGATTATTCTCAGTTACACTCATTCACGAAAGTCCCAATTAAGATCTACTTTTTTTGCATTCCTCCAGCTGTACAAATGATCCAGAACCCATATATATGTCACAAAAGCGGGGTATAAAAAGGATTTCTCGTCGTTTAGTGGGACTCAAGCTTTCCGAATTCCAGGACTGAGCACCAGGTACCTTGTCATACACATAAGGCCGACACCAGCCAACACGCAGGTCCCGGCATAAAACCCTACGGCGCTAAATTCCCCCATCGTTTTATCAGCTATGGCGCCCGAAATCGGAGGTCCGGCCAGGGCACCGATCGCCATGATGGTCGTGAACATCCCAATCCGCGTACCGATGTCGTTAATGGTGTCACCCATCTCCATTAGCGGGTTGGACAAGAGAGAAACGTATGCACCTGAGCTGAAACTATAGTCCGCCGCGTTATTACGCCTGGGTGCTGGGGAGAATTTCGGAATCACCTACCCATATGCGACCGTAACGCCAAGGAGTGATACCTTGGTTTTCGCGAAAGGCCATGCGTATGTCAAGAAGCCTGCGACGCTCGTGAAAGGGATCATGACATTCAGCGGCCCTACTTTGTCCGATAAAGTCCCTGCGCAAAATCGTCCAAACATTGAGCTTGCATTAGCGATGGCGACGAGATAAAATGCAAAATCGGAAGACATTCCGATCAGTTTGGCGGTTGTACCCACGTAGGTCAGCACTGTCAACAGGCAAATTTTAAAATGAGTGGATGTTTGGTCGAAAAACCGTCCCGGCACAACTTACATGTGTAGATGCCGAGGAAGGTCATAAACCCGGATATGCAGTACACCGAGTAGCTTGCTGATCTGAAAGGTGTGAGACTCAAAATGTGGCCGGTCACATTCCGAGGTGGCAATCGCCGCTTGAGTAACTTGATTACCAGTGGGTCAGTGGGAAAGGCATAGGATAAAAGAGATTAATTCACCAGGTTTGCAGCTCCGAGAACGACTAACAGCAGGAAGCCAAATATGCGCATTGTCCAAGGAAATCTGAACAAAATTCAATGTCAGTATAAGACGGAACGCAACAATGGTCAGCATGGCATACCCTACTTGGGGAATGAGATACTTTGCCGCGATGGGAAGTATTGTCCCACCAATCGACGCCCCGGCTGCGACGAAGCCCATAGCGAAACCACGACGATTCTTGAACCAGTGAGACACAACAGCAGGTGTCGGGGCGAATATACCACCACAACCCAACTAGAATATAGATGAAGATTGAGCATCTGCTTGAAGTTGATGGGTAAAAAACTCACACCTAGAGCGATCCCTTGACAAAGCAGAAAATGCCAGTATTCCTTACATTCTGGAATTAGGAATGTGGTACCAACGACCAGGGCGCTTGAGGCAATGTTGATTGAGCGAAAGTAACCAAGGTCAAAGCAACGCCCAACGACAAGTCCGGGGATGAAGACAAGCGCGTATTGAATAGACCCTATCCATGCACTATCGGAGCAGTGATTACTGTCTACTAATAAAAGAGAATCACAGTCAACTTACATGCCAGACGGTGGTGAATGCTGCAGTAGTCTCTCTTCGTAGTAGCTTTGGAAAATCTGACAGAATTTTCGTGGTCAGCCCGAGTCAAGATCGGATGGTGTGGTGAACTTACACCCCAAGAGTTAACGTATCCAAATCTATCAGATCATTAGTCAGGAACACAAATTGTGGTTACGCTTAACTTACGTAGCAAACGCGTTACACATGGCCTACGGAGGTAGATTAAGAATTAGTTCAAGGGGTTGATGGGATACACACCCCACAGACAATCAGCCAGGCTCGTAGTCCACCATCTGGGAAATCGTTCGTGGATGACGGAAAGGGTTTGAAATCAGTTATCTGCCCGTGGTCCTTTTCAGTATCGGTGGGTGACTGCACCACAGTAGAAGCGCCATCCTCAATATCCCTGATGTTTGTGTTGAGGGTGATATTATAGCGTTGCATGTTGTGGCTCTCACAAGAGGAATAGAGTACTGCCGCAATGGAAAGCGACTCAATTTATATATCGGGATGCGGCACGAAAGCCCCATCTAAGTTTGCGGCACAGAGCCTAACGCAGACACTTCTTTGACAATAACGGCTAAACGTTCTCGCAGGTGGGATGTAAGTACCTAGATTCGCGTGAGTATTTTGGGTGCTCACTCCGGGTAACTAGACTGGTGACCGGTTCCTCTATGAAATACATTCCAGCGTTCCTAGATATGACGTACGGAACAGGAAGTTCGAGAAGAGCATCCGATTACTGCAACTGTGATGAATAAGTGAGCTTCTCCTGCGAATAAAAGAAGGTGAAGAATGAAGCGTAACATACACACTTGGCGTATAGCTCTGATCCGCTTGAATATGACCTAATAATCCCTGTTTAAATGTGGAAACCGCCAAAAGCATCTTGGACTTCTATCCAGTCGGAGTGAACAGGTCTGGAAGGTCAGAAGGGATGAAAGGTTGAATGGCAAATTGATACAACCGGACAAAGCAACAGATTAATAAAATCCCTGGTCATTCGTTGGATTCGGACAAGAAGGGATACGGGAAATGGTTCATGGTCAAAGAGTGAGTGAAAGAGCAACAAAAAGGGCGTAGCTGGCGGTCAAAAAGTGGTGAACATAGAAGGGTTATACTTCCAAGTGACGTGCATGACTCTCATTCCAAGAAGTCGTCTGGGAGTGGCGATAGCAAGTCTATCCCTCTTCCGCTCAAAAAGTACAGGTCAAATAACATCGATTCGATGCGAAAGGTGTGTTGTAAAAGGTAGCTGGTGCAAGATGGATTTCTAGAAAATAGGGCACAAGACGAATGGAAGGACACGTAATGTGGCGACTGCCGCAGGAACCTCTCAGCAAGATTGCGCGTTAACGGCAATGGTTTTTTTCCATGTCCCCACTCCGTCGGCTGTTCTATGATTAATGTTGTCCTTTCGTCGCCTCATTCAGTAAAACCTAGAACAGAAAAAATGAACTTGAAGCTAGACCAGATGGGGCGGAATGCTCACATGGGAACCACCAACACCATTTTCCCACTTCTGATATCTGACAGAGGTGAGTCCGCGTTTCTCAGCTGCCAGGCGTTCTTCCTCCTTCAACGAATTACGAAGTGCACGGGCAGTAATCTGCGCATACTTATTGTAGCTGTTCAAGACGCACGTTAGTAGCCTCGATATTATGCAAAGCTGTGGCATACGTGAACAGTGTCCTCCAAGCCGTCATTTTTCGCGTTTTGGTCAAGTCGAGTGAGTAGTGAGGACAGCAACCATCTTTCCGGAGTTGCCCGACTAGGCACGTGAACAACCTCCTTTGCTCCTCCCCCCAGTATTTAATTTCATTTTATTCAGCTTATGGCTGGAATTACTTGGCACTATGTGTTCAAGTTTATTATAACAGGCGATGCAGCTGTAGGAAAATCGTCGCTGCTCGTTCGTCTCACAGACCAGCGGTTTCTCGTGAATCCCGATTCGACGGTGTGTCCTACCTCTTTATCGTTTTGTATGGTCTAAGGGACCGCATGATAGCTTGGAGTTGAATTTGGATCTAAGCTCATCACACTCCCTGAGAATAAGGTCGTGAAACTCCAGTGTGCGTTCCGACGGGCTCCATCGCCCAATGAATCCTTCCTTATTGCATGGTTTTTTAGGTTGGGATACAGCTGGGACAGAATCATTTAGAGCGATAACAAGGTCCTACTATCGTGGTGCCGCTGGATGTCTACTTGTTTATGACGTTACGAATAGAAGAAGTAGGCGACCACCCCTAACTTCCGTTCTGATTACTTACTTACTTTCCACAAGGTTTCGAAAACATACAGATGTGGCTAGGCGATGTACGCAAACACGCTGACCCTCATGTTTCTTGTATCCTTGTAGGAAACAAAGTCGATCTTTGTGAACCCATCGTGCCTGACCCAACCGAGACCTCTGCTATTCCGTCAACCTCAAGTTCACCACCCCCCGCATCACAATTGAAGTCGACAAAATCCGCGACACCCTCGAAAGGCTCCAAAGGAAAGGCTCGGGCGGTCTTCTATGAAGAGGCCGAGAAATTCGCAAAAGATGAGGGCTTGCTATTCGTCGAAGCTAGTGCCAAGTCTGGCTTGAACGTCGAACAGGCATTCGTGGATGCCTCTGTAGATATCCTGGAGAAAATCAAGAAGGGAGTGTTTGATGATGATAGAGTATGTATACTTTTCAATACATTCTGCATCGACCCTCATGTTTTCTTTGCAGTCACCAGGAGTTAGGCTTTCTCAACCCAATACCAATCTGACGACTGAAGGCAGCGCGAACAAGTCGTGTTGTGCCTCATAATGTGAAATAGACATGTTTCCATCTCACTCTATATTATTAGTATGTGTTGTATTCGATGTATCATAAATATCATTCCGCAAACAACTTCAATGTCCGGAGTTACCACCCCGCATCGCCACTGTCCCTTGATACCTTCCAATTGTCAACCCAGTCGATATGTCTGTTTTGAAACGCGTATTCGAAAATGTTCGCCAAAAAACCTCGTTCACGCCCTCACATCCACCACGATCGCCAGTACCCCATCTTCTCTCATCAAATGCGACACCGACTGACGACGAAAGAAAACTTATACTTGGAGCAATTGAAGATGCAGAGACACAGTTGGGACACCTACCGACGCAACAGCCTGACGCTAAGAGGCAGGTTTACCTCCGGGAGTTCATAACGATACATCGCTTGCTCCTGGTTCGCATTCGGAGTCTTCCTCCAGAGCTTCTTCAAGAAATCTTCTTGTTGTATTCTGAAACGTCGACTGGTTACCATCGGTGGGTGCGACCACCCTTCATCCTCGGCCAGATATGTCGGTCATGGAGGCAGGCAGCAATTTCCCTCCCTGGATTGTGGGACAAACTGCCCGCATTCAAACTTCATTCTGCAAAGACGAGGACCCGGCAATATTGTTCTGTCCTTGAAGAACTCCTCCGTCGATCGGGGACCGCTCAAACCCTCAGGGTGTACATTCGCGCTCCATTTCAGGAAATCAAATTGGCACACCCTGTCGTCACCATACTCGCTCGACACGCAAACAGGATTCAATCGTTAACCCTGGAGAGTGGTGTGGCAACGGCGAAGCTCTTTCAGGCCATGAAAGGCGGTTTGAGCAGCCTTGAACAACTGGAACTAGCATTTTGGACAAAATTGTCTTTCGAGCAAGACGAGGAGAGAGGTTGGGTGGAATCATTCGAGTCAGCGCCGATGTTGAAGAAGTTGACGATCATGGCGAAGTGTCCGCCTCGCGTTAGCATTCCATTGGAAAACATCGAAGAATACAAGGAGAGGTATGACGGTGGGATGGTGGGGAAGGTGTTAGAACGCTCCAAGGCAACTTTGAAGACTCTGGAGATTGTCAAGAATGCCCACCATGCTGTACCAATGATCCCGCCGACGACCCTCGAGGTGCTGCAGACACTCCGGGTGAGATTAGATGATTCATCCGACGTGTCGAGTAGGTTCTTCTTGAATTTAACTCTTCCCGCGATCGAAACCGTTCAGGTGGTTTATGGCGGTAACGCCACCACAACCCTCTCCTCCATGTTCTCGCAGAGCCCGCATCGCACCCTGCGTAAACTTGCGTTTCGAGGAAGTGCGGTTCACTTCCAGAGTGAACTCAAGACGTTATTCTCTAGCATCCCTCAACTGACGGAGTTAGATTTGGAAGTCACTGACGGCGACTATTCATTCCTTCAACTGTTCGCAGATGTTACATCACGACCTCTGGTACTCCCTCTGCTCGAGAAACTTTCTCTTTACACCATTACTACTGCTGGCATGGAAGATGCTTTCAATGCTATCGCAAACTCACGTTGCGAACGCCTCGAATCCGACATGATGCCTTCTTCCCTTGTTGATCCCACCAAGATGGACTTCGATCTGGTTCAAGAAGTTCGACCTCTCAAGACACTCAGAATCAATCTTCCGTCGCGTGAAGTACGCCTGGTGAGTCAAGCTGCCTTGAATGGTTGGAAAGCGCCCACCAGGACCAGACAATTTCGTGATACTGCGAAGCTGCAGATGTGGAGAAAGGAAATTATAAATTCCTTTCCATCTTACTTTTCGGACCCAGAGCCGGGATTAGGGGTGGGCGATCCCAAGATGATGAAGGACTTGAAAAAGGGAAAGATTCCCAAGCTTCCAGAACGTTGGCGTGGAATTTTAACAGAAGTTTCCATCGTCGATCCCAATAATCTTGATCAAGTCTCGTTACGGGTAAGGTTTGCTTTCCATTCTTGCAGTTATCAGGCTGAGATTGCTTCCAGACATCCTATCTACACCATACCATACTGGATATCACACGTGCCCCTGTTCGATACACCATGGATAAAACCAATCTTTTCATGGTTGAACGTGCACAGTTAATTGTTGATCAATTGAAGCAGATTTTTGATGATTTGTCGGACTATCGATGGATCATGACGGGTTCTGGTTCGCTTGTTTATGTGACAGGCGACTCTCGTGAGTTCCGTTTGTTTTCATACCTTGTTGATGGTCAAATCGACTCTTATCGTCTAGCAATACGCACATCGGATGACAGAGTGGGCAAGTTGGTTTTCGGTTTGAAAGACGACCTGAAGTATAATGAGGTGTTTTGGCCACAAGCACTGTGATTACTTTGTTACTCGAAGCTAATTGTATTTTTATTGCTCCGTTTTCTGTTCCACTTAGATAACATTACCCTGTGCACCACAAATAGTAGCTTCTCGATTGCGAATCCCCTTCTGGTTCAATTCAAGCCTCATTGAGGTCTGAGGTGCACGCAGTCCAATGCTAGAGAAGTTCTGTTTCGACTTATGTCAACTTCCACACCCGCAATCAGCCCGGTTTTATCGAGGATCACCGCCAGGCCAGGTCGTCGTGCGGTTATGAAGATTCCAATTATGTAACCATGACCAATGAGGTATGCACGAGCGCTTAAAGGTGTTTATGTTACGGGCTCAAGACAATGTAATCGCCATACGATTTGACGGATGCGATCTGGTGACCTAATCCATAATCTGGTCACGTCATATCACACATCGTCACATGCATTACGAAATAGTCACAATTGATAGGATACTTTACTTTGTACCATGGCTACCGTTGTACCAAACCTCGAAGAAGCGGCAAATGTCGCAACTGAATTTATATACAGTGCGGGCTATGTCTGTCCTCAGGAGCAGTTACTGAAATTCAAGGTTTCAGGCATCGATAATTTACCGAACGAAGTTGCCCATATTCTGCACGAAATCAAGCACAGAGAAACGCGTACAACAGGTAATTATCTTCTGCTTTGTTCTGTTAAGGTTTTATAGGGGTTTTCAGAGCTACAGCAGGAGATTGACAAAGATGCAGCCCGGTACATTCGACATTCTAGACGTTCTTCCACCTCAGCCCCTGTGCCATTGACAACCATGTCTTCATCTGGAAATTCTACTACTCCCGTTCCAGGTTCCCCTTCGGCTTCTTCTTCCAGAGGTGAATCAATCGCCCCCGGAAGTGGCACACCTGTACCCATTCCAACAAAAATATCAGCTTCTTACAACGAAATACATGAACTGGCGGCGGAGAAAATTGCATTGACTGAAAAATTGATTGAACTGATTATGCGGACGCGTGCTAAACTCGATGTGGACATTTCCAAGGTCAGGCTTCTGCAGGGTGACCCTCCCGAGTTGGTTGCTGCCCAAGCAAGTGCGAGCTTGAACATGAAGCCGGCAGGGTTGATGGCATTGACTGGAGTGACAGCTGCTAGTGCTAACACAACGTCCAGCGCGTCAGCAAATGTAGAAAGTTTTGGTGCACCGGGCAGGAATCCTGCCTTAGTCATCAGCGAGAGCTTGAGAAATGCAATGGCTACTCAACCTCAAGCAGAAGCAAGAACCGGGATTTCTATAACTTCTTCTGTCAACAGCCTTTCTGCTTCAGGGCATGTGAACAAAAGTATGTCGTCATTTTTTGTTGCACGACTCCGTATCTTGATCATTTAATCTTTCAGAGCGTAAGACAGCAATAACTACATCCATCAAAATCACATCCGCATCATCTCCTGCCAAGCATCGTTCTGCCTCACCTTCAATAGCACCTGCTCAAGGGCACGCACAACAGAAGTCGCGTTTGTCTCGTCAAGTCCACCCTCCTCCAACCGAAGACGAAGACGATATGGATGTGGATGGTGAAGGCGACGATGATGACGGCGAAGTTGAAGATGATAATGATGAGAGATTATACTGTTTTTGTCGCAAACAGAGTTATGGAGATGTATGCTTCTTGCTGATTTTCGGTGGATAACATTATAACATTGAATCTGTGTCTTATAGATGATTGCATGCGACAATGAAGGCGGTTGTCCTTACGAATGGGTGCGTTACATATTCAGGTTGCTGGATTGGCATTTCTCATTTTTTTTCCAGTTTCATCTGGCTTGCGTTGGTCTCAAACAACCTCCAGCTGAAAAATGGTACTGTGCCGTTTGTGCCAAGGATAAAGGGCTTGTTTCTAGCGGTACAACAAGCTCACGGAAGGGAAGAAGGAAGTAGAAGGTCCTGTATGTTTGGTTTATAACTATTTTTCGAATAGTTCGGCTACTCGCCGCAGAATTATCCCAGTACTATACTGATTGTGGGATTATGAATGAGAGAAAACATCTGTTCATTAAGTTTATTACAGCTCTTCCCGAAAATAATGAGAATCATGATTAAATTGATTTTGTCGGGTTCAGTGCCCTTGCCTTTTTGGGAAGCAGTGTGAATACACTAAAGGAATTTCTTTTGTCTTCCATAGCACCACATATTCATTGAATTTTATTGAGAACCACTCTGGTGGATATATAAACCAAAAATGCGAAAGAGTTCGACGGCGGTTGTTCAGAGAAGGGGATGCTAATAGACTTGGCGAGCTTCAGCAGTGTGCCGGGAACATACACTCCCTTGCTTCAGAGTGGTCATGACCGGTTGACCCTTTGCTGCTTTCAAGGTTCCTTATGTGTCACCCTGCACCTGGGTATTATTAGCCTATTAGGGTAAAATCTTTGCCAATCTCCGCACAGGACAAAGGCGTTGATTTTAGGTCTGTAGGCTTAATTTTTTTCCATAAAGCAATATCCATTTGTGTCTAATATCTATGTCTATGATTTGTGTCTATTGAATATCTATACTA
>Ga0307517_10010016_pt1 | contig 13336 bp, 9 predicted proteins | sample 23_EM_MG_FD_194515 | JGI IMG/M metagenome (GOLD analysis project Ga0307517, IMG submission 194515) | Populus trichocarpa ectomycorrhiza microbial communities from riparian zone in the Pacific Northwest, United States - 23_EM | ecosystem: Host-associated > Plants > Roots > Unclassified | place...
GATGAGGTTTTGCAATGTGATGATGATGTTATCTTTCTCGTTTAAAAGAGCTTTCTTGCTTATAAGGGTGATTCAGGTGAGGATTGACTATGCACTAGTCTTTTTATTAAACTTGCACCATCAAAGAACCTAAATCAACAACTAAATAAATCACAAGTTAGGGTTTCAGATCTTGTTTTTAAGTTTGGTGTTTTAGATATGGTGAGATGAGACATCAAATTTCCAGGTCTTATGAGATAAATAGTCATTTGAGTAAAAATCTGTTAGTAGAAGAACCTGATGAGAAGACTAGTGATAATGATTCAGATGGTAGAGATGAGGTTTTGCAATGTGATGATGATGTTATCTTTCTCGTTTAAAAGAGCTTTCTTGCTTATAAGGGTGATTCAGGTGAGGATTGACTATGCACTAGTCTTTTTATTAAACTTGCACCATCAAAGACAAGGTATATAATCTAATCATCAACGGTAGTTGTGAGAAATTGGTGTTGGTTGAGGTAATACAGTTGTACTCAAGCCCGAAAACACCTCAAGCCCTACAAATTGATTTGACCAAATTGAGATAATAAGATGATCATAGAAAAATGCTGTTGTGTTTTGGTTTCTATAGGTAAGAGATATCAATATTTGGTATGATGTGGTGTCTATGGATGCGTGTCATCTATTTTTACATAAACCATGGAAATATGACACAAATGTCATACATGATGGATGGTGTGACACACATTCTCAATATAAAAAAGAAGTGTATAGTGTTGACACCCTGAAAAAGGGGCAATTATTGAGGATAAAACAAACAAGAGAAAAAATATATTATTTTTATCCTAATTTATAAAAAAGAAAGAGAAAGAAAAGAATAATGAGAGTATGAAAATCAAAATGATATAAAAAAAGATATGATATGAAAAATGCCATTAAAGGCTAGTATTGGTTTTATAAAGATTGTTAGTGTTTTGGAAATTGATTCTTGATTTACTTTATATGAGTTAGAAAAATGTAAAGTGCACATTTGAGGTCAATGGAGCGTAGGGGAACTTACATCACTTTTAGTAGTCAACAAGAACAATATAGGTAGATGGATGACTAGAACTTAAGAAAACGTTATTTTCAACTTGGGGATATAATTGGTTTTTATTAGTCAATTGTGAATATTCCATAACTAGGCTATGTAGGTAGCCTTGCAGGGATATTTACTGAAAAATAAATGGTATAAGTCCAAGCCCAAAAAGAGATGGAACGATAGATGGAATAGGGCTAAGCCAAAAAAGAGGTTTGGATTGCATAGAGTGATATAACTAATAAAAAAGCCCATAACTTGTTATCCAACATTTAGATTGCTTAAATTTTTTTAATAAATTCTAAGAGCCTAGTTTTGTAGAGGATTTATAACTAGCTAAGCTCCGAAAAACCTCTAAATTAGGCCTAAAAGGTGATGTTCAGGCTAGTTTAGTTATTTTTCCTCTTTATCTTTACATTTTCGATTACTTTTCCCTTTATTCTAGGATTTCCTAGTTTATTTACATTGTTTTTAAATTTATTTAAGGAGTTGTAAACCTTTTAGAGAGGTAAACTATTACAAAGAAGAGAATTCAGTGATAAAATTTTGGAATAAAGGTTTTGTGTTGACACATTTTTTGATAGATTGTTTTGTTCTTATGCTTGTTGTCTTTCTCATATTGTTTCTGTCTGTCTCAAAACCTGTAAAAATAATGGCTACATATGTGATCGATCATGTAAAAGAGAAAACATAATAGCTTTTAGAGGCTTCATTCATTAAGCTAAACAGGTATGTTGAGTGGATTTTTAACATTATATTATTATCATCATCAAAGAATGACATACTAAAAGTTTGTATAGATTTCAAAAACCTTAATCTTGTAACTTCAAAGGATAAATATCCAATATCAATGGTTGATATGTTAATTGATTAATCGACTAGTAATAAGATCCTTAATTTTATAAATAGCCATTTATATTATAATTAGATCTCCATTATAGAAGATGTTGTCTTAAAAACTACTTTTAGATATCCCTGCACATTAAAGATGCATAAGTTGGTAGTGATGCTATTTTACCTAAAAATGTTTGTGCTACATTCTATAGAGTAATGAATTTGATCTTTTATAAAATGACTAACCATAATATGAAGGTCTATTATCATCATGTTATGGTGAAGTTAAAACCTAAATATACCTACATAAACAATCCACTTTTTTCCTTTGAATGAATAAGAATGCATAATCTCAAAATGAATCCATTGAATTATACTTTCATTATGCAATAAGGGAATTTTTTTGGATTTATAGTGCATCTGTAAATAAAAACAAAGCAAAGGCCATCATGGAATTACATCCTCCATAAAAAAATATAATTCCAAAGCCTTATTGGTAACATCAATTTTTAAGGAGGTTCATATCAAACACTACAAGAAAGACTATGACATAATGAACTCTTAAACACTACATAAAATATCAAGCCATTTACTAAACTCTTGAAAGGGAAATCATTAAAGCATAAATAAGTTTTAATAGACTTAAATGCATCAAACTACCTTTTAAGAAATAAAAACTTATCTAGCTAAACCTCTAGCATTATCCCTATTAAGACCTTGAAAGACTTTAAGGTTATATATTTGGATTATATAAGGGTTGGCTAGTTGTTTTTTTTTTTTTTTTAATATGAGAATAAAGTTGAACATAAACAAGTGATGTATTATTTAGTCGGTCCTTACAAAGATAGAAGAGCAATATACTTCAATAAAAAGCTCTATATATCTTTATATTTTTCCTGTATAAAGTTATGCTGGTACATACTATCGGTTGATGTATGTGTAATCTATAACATATATTTCATAAAATATATGTTGTCCAAATCTTTTTTAAGAGGTCAAATTGACAAATAAATATTATCTTTATCTAAATTGATTTACATTATTTGTTATAAAGAGCAGTTAAAGGCTAAGTTTTGGTTGATTTCTTAGCTAATCACATTTGCCTTGTATCAACCATGAGCTCAAATAATATATGAACATTGTTATAACAAAACTTGTTTTATAATAATTATGGTTTAGTGAATCTAAAACCATGAATAAAGTTGGTAAAACGGTGATAACAAACTATCTAGTACGTCATAGATTGAGCTTATTATTTTGGCTTAATCTTCTCTGTACAAATAATTAAGCTGATTATGAGGCCTTAACAATAAGTCTAGAAATACTTCTAGAGTTAGGATCGTAGTCAACTAAATTTATAAGAGATAAATTACCTGTTATAAACCTGATTATTAATGAATATAAGTGTGAATATCATACTCTAACTCCATACTATGGGATGGTCAAAAACCTTACCGATAGATTTTCTACATTTTTAGTGGAAAAAATACACAAAAGCTAATGACTTGGTTGAACATGGATCAAGATATAAAATGGTTGTTTATCATTGTGACATCATCCTTATATGGGTTATTGTCAACCATATATAGTATACACTAGGGATGCAATGACGAGTAAAGAAATATAGACTTAATAGTAAAAAAAACATAAAACAATAAAGATAAAATTGTTGCTGGAAATTTCTATCAAGTACATGTAGAGGGTCTTAATAAATCAACTATTCTAGAACTATAAAATGATTGGAGACAAGAAATCGAAGTCTATTTCCAATACCCTTCATACAAAGTTGTAAGATATTTTATAAAGAAAACAACCAATTATATTCTCCTAAAAGATGCATCAAATAGGAGAGATAAAACTAGAGTTTTGCTAATATATTTAGGACCAAAGCAAGCATTATTGGTCACAACTGAGGTTTTTGAAGGACTTTATAGATCCCATTAATTTAGAATTAAGATGAGATGGTTGATCACGAATCATGAATTTTATTGGCCAAGTATAACCAAGGATTATATTATTTATGCAAAAGGACATTAAACATGCAAATAGTTTCTCCCAATTAAAAAGGTGTCATTTTTCAAATTTAATGCACTAGTCAAACCATGACCCTTCAAAGGCTAGGTAATGAGCATCAGAAAGAATTATAATCCTATGATCAAAAATTTAATGCACTGCCATATTTAAGGAAATATAACTTCATTTTGGTTGAAACTATTTCTTATCAATCGATTAATTATAAAACTATGATCAAATTCATTAAAAAATAGATGATGTAAAGATTTAGATTCTTATAAACATTCATGACTAACCAAGGGACAATATTCACTAGGAAGGATTTGAAAGAATTTGCACATCAGAAAGAATTTAAAATAACTCATTATACTCCTTAATATGCCTAGATCAATGGACAAGTGGAAATAACAAATAAAACATCGATCCTTACATTAAAAAAATTAGTACGAAACAATTTTAAAACTTGACATGATTCATTGTCAGAAGTACTAAGGGCATTCCAAACTGTATATACTAAAAAAGCTTTAAAAACTTCACCATTTACTCTAATTTATGACTATAGTGTTACATTGCACAAAGATAATATAGTAAATTACTTAGAAGGGCTTCATAATATAACATAAACAATATAGATTGTCATACCCTGTTTTCACCCCATTTATGTTTCAAAATTCCAAAAAAAAAAAGCCTGTAAAAAAAATTAGAAATGAGAAAAATCCAAAAGTATTTTTTAAGGTTAACTAGACAAAGACTTTTTAAGTGTTAATTAGACAAAATGAACTTTATGAGGGTATAATTGAATTGAAATCAATTGCAATTGAAGGAATTAAAAATTCTAGGACCAAAATTACCAACCAGGCATAATTTTAAAAGGTATAATTAATTCAATTAAGGGCTGTCAATTCACATTTTCCTCAAATCATCATTCTTTGGAACAAGAAGAGCGAGCACAACACATGGACTTTTACTTTCCCTTACCAATCCTTTCGAAATCAACTCATCAACTAGCATTTGTAACTCTGCATATTCGGTAGGACTCATACGATAGGATGCCTTGTTTGGAAGTATGGCACTTAGAATGAAATTAATGTAATACTAAATATTCCTTCTTGGAGGAAGTCCATATGATATATCTTTATGAATCACATTAAAGAACTTATTAAGCAAAGGTTGTACTTCAGGGGGGAAATAATTTATTTCAACATTCTCCTAAAAAACAATAGGAGAAAAAGCCAAATCAACATCATCAACAAGTTATTTCATTTCAAAACAAGTAATTAGAAGTGTTTCCGCCCCTATAAAAGGTTTGGACCTGGTTCAGAAATACCTAATATAATCTTCACACCATTTTTTACAAAAAAATAAGTATTTTTAAAGCTATCATGTTGAACTTTCTTATCATATTTCCATGGATGACCAAACAACAAATGACATGCATTCATAGGTATTATATCACACCAAACTTAATAATACTTTTTTCCAATGGAAAATGATAGAAGACATATATTTGTTACCTTCCATTCATGCTTCTTTTACATCCATCTCATTTTATAAGGTTGATGGTGTGATTCCATCTTGAGTTGCAACTTGTTCACCATATCAGTAGATACAATATTAGTGCAAGCACCACTATCAATGATCACATCAGAAACTTTTCTATTTGCACTGTAATGGGTGTAAACAATACTGCAAAGAACCCAATCTTCACTATTGTCATAAACAACGCCCAAACTTCTTTGAATTATAAGAAACTCACCTTAATCAGGATAAGTTACTTCATCTTCTTGATTTGATTTATTCAGCAAGTCATCTTCGCTGGCTATCTCTTCCTCTATAATAACAACAATTTTGTGATTTAGACAATAAAATGCAATATGTCTATAACTTTGACACTTAAAACACTTCTTTGAATTAGACTTGAGGAACCATCTGCTTTAGGACCAACCCTAACACTTTTCTTCTCTAGAGCCTTACAAATAGAAAACTTTGCTGTTGTAGTATTCTTTGAGAATGAATCACTCCCCTGATTGAAAAAGCTCTCCTTAAATGTTGATTTCAGCTAGTCTTTTTAATCTTTTTCTGCTGCTTCTCCATATTCAAAACAAGTTTTCTAACATCATTGAATGTTCAATAAGGTTGCTGTAGTATCCTAATTTTTCAAAGCCAAAATTGATGACAATTTTTTTTATAAGCCATTACGTTCTCGATGCTTCTCACAATAGCATTCCAGAAATTAGTAGATAGGCTCCATTCATTAGTATTGTACAATACCCATATGATTGTGTGAATCAACATCTCCTTGAAAGTGCTCAATATACATACCCACAACATCATATTTACATATCCATAAGTTTATATTATATCGTATTTACATATTCATAAGTTTGCATTATATCATATTTACATATTGCTACAATTACGAGTTTATACAAAAGTGTCGGACAATAATTACACATTTAATACATTCGTTTATACAAAATACATAACAACTTAAACATGCAAATGCATAGTTCTTTTCAAAATATATGGACCCGAGGAACGAGATTTCCTATGCACCTTGTTGGTGTGATGTCCTTGCAACAATACAAAATAAATACAAGAATTATAACCAATTAGAAACATGACAAAAGATAATTAAAATAGCATTATCATTACTTTCTGTTTATAACCTAAATGTATATGATCCTTTCATTACTTCTTCCATATATTATATATCCCTTATTATTTCATCAACTACCGAAACTAATTATAATATTCGAACTTGGTCATCCATCTCGGATTCTATTAACCAAAGCTAATCATTGAACTCAACCCGACCATCACTTTAGGATGTTGTTAGCCGAAGCTAATCATAATGTTCATCCTGGTCATCCTTCTAGGACACTATTAGCCGAAACTAATCATCAAACACAACCCGACCATCCTTCTAGGACGTCATTAGCCAAAGCTAATTATAATGCTCATCCCAGTCATCCTTCTAGGATGCCATTAGCCAAAGCTAATCATAATGATCATCCTGACCATTCTTTTAGAATGCCATTAGTCGAAGCTAATCATCAAAAATGACCCGACCATCCTTCTAGGATGCCATTAGCTGAAGCTAATCATCAAACACGACCCGACCATCCTTCTAGGATGCCATTAACCAAAACTAATCATAATGGTCGTCCCAATCATCCTTCTAGGACACCATTAGCCGAAGCTAATCATCAAACACAACCAGGCCATCCTTTTAGGATGCCATTAGCCAAAGCTAATCATTATACTCATTCAAATATTCCATGAACAGTTTAGTATTCATTACAACATAATAATGGATCTTTCATAATGAATTCACTTCAGAGAATTAACATTATGCTAGAAAAGGGTGGAAATCACTTACTTGTTCCTCTCGTAGGGTGCCCTCGTCCAATCGAAGGTCCAATCCTGGTCGTACCACCTGACACATCAAATGATCATAATCAGCATATTCGCATCTAACAATCACATAAACCATTACCATACATATCCCAAGAATACACATGTTCACATTCAAGTGTTATACACATCATACAATCGTACAATGAAAATCATCATATCAAGACACTTCTCTTTATTTTAAATGTGGGTCACTCATGGATATCCTAGTGTTTAATTCCTAAGATTTGTAGTGAATTAGATCAGACTGATGATGAAATTGTCACAATAATTAAAACATTTCTGATATAGAGTTCAGGTCGCTGCTATTACAGAAAGTCATTAGCAAAAACTGGGTTGCTAGTGACACATAAATCATTTGTGAGAACTGGGTCACTAATGACACAAAAATCATCAGCAAAAGCTTGGTCGTTGGTAACACAGAATCATCAGCGACAACTGGTTATAGCTGACAAATGAACTCAGAATTCGTCAGCGATAATTGGGTCTCTAGTGACATAAAATCATTAGCGGAACTAGTTTACGGCTGATGCAAAGAACTTAGAATTCATCAACAACAATTGAGTTGCTGGTAACACAGAATCGTCAGTAAAACTGGTTTATAGCTGATGCATGGAACTCATAATTCATCAGGGACAACTGGGTTGCTAGTAACACAGAATTGTCAGCAAAACTGGTTCACGGCTGACATATGAAACTCAAAATTCATCAGCGATAATTAGGTCGCTAGTAACGCAGAATCGTTAGCAAAGCTGTAATCTACTGTTGACTTAGAAATCGTCAATGAAAACTAAGTCACTACCGACCTAGAATTCATCAACACAACCAAATTCCATAGATGACACATCAAATCGTTAGTGAATACAATCTACTATTGACTCAGAAATCGCCAACAAAAACTAAGTCGCTGCCGACCTAGAATTCGTCAACGCAACCAAATTCCATAGCTGAAGCATGGAATCATCAACGAATACAATCTATTATTGATTTAGAAATCATTAACGAGAACTGAGTCGCTGTCGACTTACAATTTATCTATGCAACCAAATTCCACAGTTGATACATGGAATCGCTAGCAAATACAATCTACTGTTGACTCAGAAATTGTCAACGAGAACTGAGTCGCTGCCGACCTAGAATTCATCAACACAACCAAATTCCACAGCTGACGCATGAAATCATTATCGACTACAATCTACCGTTGACTCAAAAATCATCAACGAGAACTGAGTCGCTGCTGACCCAAAATTCATCAACGAATCTATGTCACTGCTGATTCAAAAATAGGCAGCGACGATTAAGTCATTTCTGGTTTTACTCTTTTCCTCGGTTAAGCGTAAGGTTTACTCTAGGCTTTCCCCCTTTATAACACACCCCAAATAAATTTGAACACAAACCGTAACCAACCACATTCAAATGTTTCACAAGGCTATAAAACAATACCATCATTTCAAGGCAGAAACCTAATGTTGCCATAATCTTGCATTCCATGTTTTTAATTTCGTCATGCCAAATCATCACCACAATTTAATATTCAATTCACATCATACAAGAGTTCCATTTCCAACCTATGTCTTGTTTTTCTAACGGTGCTCATCATACAAGGCTCCTTCCATGTTTCACCTTCTTGGCCAAACATGGTAGCCCATTCCTTTCAAGTTTTCACATGTATTTTATCATATATAACACAATTATGTTCCCAACAACAAGTCATACTCATACATTCAATCACTTGATTCATAATTATACAAGTTCATCCATCACATGAATAAAAATTAGGGCATTAACATGGTATGATTTCCATTTCAGCTCTAGTATGCCTCTAAGGACCTAACAACATCATAATTCTGCATATACAATCATTTCATCTCATTTTCACATAGTTTCTTCAATCATATATGTAAAAATCAAGACATTAACATACACATGAATTCTATTTTGGCTCAAACATGTGTTAAGACTCTAACAAGATCACAATTCAAACATTTCATCACATCAATTTGCATTCTGTCCAACCCCCTCCAATCTACCCTCCCTCTAGGTTTGTGTATTCAAAATCATTCATTTCTTTTGTTAAAGGTTCTGGAGTTATGTCCCCCATTCAGCCTCATACTCATTAATCTTTCTATCTAGTCCTCTTTAGTCATTGATGTATGAACCTTAAGCCATTCCCTTGAGGTTTCCTTCTCCCTTTTTCCCAAAGACTCAAGGAAATAAATAAAAAGGTGATGTTTTTCTTACCTTATGATTTTAAGTAGTTTTAGGAAAGGTTTTAGTAGTTTCTTCTTCTTCTTTACTTTCAGTTTCTTCCTTCTTCTTTCTGTTTGTTCCAGCCGGCCCTCTAGGCTTCTTATTCTTCAATGTTTTTGGTTTTCTCTCCTTTTGCTAACTCACCTCTCACTAAACACTAAAGGAAGTTGACATGCAAGCTGGTTAAGTTCATTTTTCTTCTTGGGAAGGAATGTGTGTTGTAGCAATGGCTGCTGCCAGTTCTAGAGGAGAGGAAGATTCATCTCTTTTTCTCCCCCTTACATTTATATCACTCATAAATATAATGGGGGTGTTTGGGTGGTGGTTTACCTTGTTCTTATTCCTCTTTTGGTTAATCTAGAACCGGTTTCCCCCCTTCTCAAATCCTCCCTAGAGTAAGCTGGTTTGTTCTCCTTAATTCTTGCTTAGCATAGGTCGGCTTTTCACCTAATTTTTTTATCGGGTTTTACAGTTGCAACCGAACCATATTAGGAATTTCCTCTCTTAACCCACCCAAATATCAAGCTATTGTTTGCTCTACAGGCTTAACAATATTGCACTTAAGCATGAGCAATTCAAATTCCATCATATACTCTTCTACAGTCATTTTAGATTGCCTCAAATTATGAAACTTGAAAAAAAGTCTCTTATTGATAGTGTTCAAACAAGAATCTCCTCTCAAGCTCCCTTTTAATCTTATCACAAGACTTGATCTTGTTTATGCTCTCATGAGCCCTTTGCTTCTTAAGATTCTCCCACTATAAGAAAGCATATTTTTTTAGTTTAAGAGGCACTAACTTCACTTTTCTAACATTAGGATACTCTTTGAAAAAAAAAATCCTTTTAACAGTTTAAAGCCAATCAATGAAATCATCAAGTTGTATTTTCCCCTCGAATTCAAGAATATCAACTCTCATGTTAAAATCTTGATAAGGTCATCTGTTCCTTTTCCTTTGATGTTGAGAAGAAGAACTATCACGGTGTGGTCTACAATGGAAAGGATTAACATCCTCTTTATTATTGCTAGTGGAGCCAATTTTAGTGTTATTCTCATCATCATCGTCATCATCTCGATTCACATATTGTTCAATACATTCATGGAGTTGTTGGATTTGCCTTCTCATTTCATCCCTCTCGAGTTCTTGCACACAACACCTACAAACAGACATGGTCGTAAATCTAAAGCTTTAATACCAACTTGATATCGTGAAGGTATGGAAATTACAAAGTTATAAATCACTCACATAAATAATAATTCTCGCTCGCCACTCTTAGTTATAAAACCAAAAAGATACAAAAATGGATAATAAACTCATCACCTTCAATATACAAATAAAATAACCACTTTAGAGATACATAATTAAGGAATAAGTCCACCACTCACAAAAGAGACACAAAACTTGATATTATGCTGAAAGGCCATGTCAAAAGACTCTCAATTCAGATTTTGCTAAAAGATCTCAATATATGGTTTGATTTAACTTTATATACTTGGAACAACCCTCAAAGTCTAGGAAAACACCAAAGATGACATAATTAAAACCCAAATAAATCACTTTGATAGAAAACTAGACAAATTATTATTATTTTATGTTTTTTACTCATTAGAAACATAAATAGACACTTAGAAAGCTTAAAAATTAAAAAAATAACATTATATAGAAAACTCCAAAGCATGCCTGATTGGACAATCTGAAAAAATCATAATCTAAACTTGAAAGCCACGTAGGATAAGATTATTTTTCCATGCAATAAGAAGATACAAATTCAAGCTCAAAGTTAGCTCTTTGTTTGACCATAAACAACAATAAGAACCTCACTCATTTGCATTACCAACCCAAACTTAAGTAGCCCAACATAAAAAAAACCATTATACACTTCTATGTCACATTGGGTTTCGGTCCAGCTCATATTAAAAGGTCTATTGGGCTAACATTAAATATTTCAAAAAATAACAAGTCCATTTTTCTTTCAAAAATTTTATACACAAAATGATTTGGTGATTCTCTACAAGTGTATAAAGAAAATGGACTCTATATAGGTCATTGCATTAGACATCATAGAAGAGTAACATTTCTCAGTTTTAAAAAGAAGGGTCAAAGCCCAAATAAAAAAATGATTTTGTTATTCACTTTTAGAGTTTAAGGCATAAACTCTTATGGCCATGTCTTTAAACCTTAAAAAAAAGGGTAACACCTTTCCTTTTATTTTTAAAGAAAAGAACATCTAAATTCAATATTCACCAAAATAAGAGTATTGATCTTTTAAAAACAAGATTCAATCAATAAAAAGAATAAAATAGAATAAAAAGGTCTACTCATGTAAACAAGGGCCACTAAAATAAATGTTAAATTAAAAGGTGAATGTTAAACTAGCACACCTAAATGGAAAATGAACTTCCAAAAGAGGTAATTATCAAAACTAAAGTCCAAAAGGTATATCATGTCATTAGATCATACTCCGAGTAGATGAACCTCTAATGGCCACTACTTGGATAAGACATAGACATATAACCTTCATTCACCAAAAACTGTGAGTGAAACTTTGGTATTATATGATAGATGAACCTTATGAAGATATTATCCATAGACCCTTTCTAGGATTTGGGTTGGGTTTAATGAGCCCAACATAAACTCTTTGGTCATTCAATGACATGACTTGATAAACAATTAGTCATAGGTTGGGATCTGAAGTAAAAAAAAACTTTAGACTTGTTAATTCACCAAGTATTGTCAGAAGATAGTAATTGAGAGTGGTAAAAATAAACCAGAACATATAATGACTAGGCTTAAACCTTCAAACAAGAGTTTAACTTACAACAGTAAACTCATAATCACCCTATAGATACACCACCAGTAGATTAAGCAGAATAAACTAATTGGAATATAGAACAAATTTTACAATGCAACTTATCTTAGGTAAGATGTTTTAGGGTGATGATATCTTTTCTTTACTATAATCAGTTCCTTACCTTAGAACTCTATAGACTAGTTAGGGTTTTCTAGTGGCTATTGTCGCGGGGCGGCGCGACGTCGTCTGGCGACGGCGGAGGCTCTTTGTCGTGCCTCCTGGTGAGGGGTGTTGTGTATTGGGAAGAGTTTTGGATTTAATCATAAAATTATGATTAATGTTTAGGAGTCGCCACCTAGTATTATGGTCACTAGGAACCTATGGTCTGTGAGAGTCTGGGTAAGGGACTGGTTGTGCAAGCGGAAGACGCATCACCCCTAGTGCACCCTACCTAAGGTAAGCTGCATTGTTATTTGATTGTTTTTTCTAAGTCAGGTTGGTCTTTTCTAAAGTTCAAGGCATATCTCTCTTCATGAGAGAGTCTCTACCTTATCGGGTTATATCCTAACCGTTCTAAAGTTTGAATTTTAGCATCGCATTTTTACACCTTGTATCTTTAATACTTGAGGGTGTACTTTATCATATAATTTTACACCCCACAAATATTAAAGTCTACATTTAGACCCCTAAAAAAAAGGTTGGAAAAAGATTTTTGACATGTTGGCTAAATCCTAAAAGATAATCATAAACTGGTTATGATATCTATTTTTGATTTTTAAACATGAAAAAGATGCATTTTTTTTATGAAAAATATGTTTGGAAAAATTTTAGGATTTGGCCGTATGCAACAATATATATATATATATATATATTTTTTTTGAAAATGCTTTGATTTTTTTTTTTGAAAAATTTCAGAGACAACCAGGTATTTTAATACCGGATTTGTATTTTACAGTGTAAATATACAACTCGATAT
>Ga0307517_10010018_pt1 | contig 13334 bp, 8 predicted proteins | sample 23_EM_MG_FD_194515 | JGI IMG/M metagenome (GOLD analysis project Ga0307517, IMG submission 194515) | Populus trichocarpa ectomycorrhiza microbial communities from riparian zone in the Pacific Northwest, United States - 23_EM | ecosystem: Host-associated > Plants > Roots > Unclassified | place...
TGTAAACAGTGCCGTATTCTGTTGGCTGGGTTATCGAAACTACACGTGGCTGTGGGTGGTGAATATCACCTTTTCTTTTTATTGCCACTCTCAACTCGTCCGGTTTGATCTTCCCGTTTTCTGAATTAACAGGATAGATCCGGCAGCCGATAAACGACTCCGGCGCGGTAGATTCATCAACATACAGGTGTGCTACATCTGAACAATAAATAGAGTGATATTTTTCCGCAACACAGCCCAGTCCAAAATTATTTGCGCCGGTACCATTAAAAGTGAAATATACTTCGATGTTATTTCCAAAGGTCTCTTTAAACAGATCTATTGCATCGGAAGTAAAATGATCCTTTCCATAAGAGGGGACATGGGACACATTGGCATCGATCAACGCCTGCATCATATCGCCCTGAACACCTGCGAAATTCTCACTTGCGAAATTTATGGTACCTGGATTACTCATACTGCTTACTTGTTCTTATTTAGATAATTTATTGCTGCCTTTAATATCACATCATTTCCGGAGGCCTGGCTGCTAACATCCACGGGTATCGCCGGGTTAAAAAGCTCTCTCGGCGAACCATTTACATGGTAAAGCCTTTCGGTAGCTATGTTAAACCCAATTTTGGTGTTCGGCATTTCAAAGCCGTCAACTGCTCCGTTTAACCTGGCCAGTTGTGTGCCAATCACCGTGGCCCTTTTCATACCATCAAACGCAATGGTAATGCCTTCGCTAATGCTCCCGGTCCAATGATCGGCCAAAACTACAACGGGATTTGTATAAATGATACCTCTTGGTGAAACTATTTCTTCCCAGCTTCTCTTAATTCCGGTGGCTTTTTCTTCGGCATACAGTTCGTGCTTTTGATAAAACTGTTCTTTGCTGATAAATCGCCCTAAAATAGCGCGGGCTACCGATGTGTTTCCGCCGCTTGGCGTTTCCCTCAGGTCAATAATAATGGCTTTTGTTTTTATCAGGGTATTTAATACGCTGTCAAATTTTGCAATGATGGCATTATCAAACAGGTAATTATTGATTTTTATATAGCCTATGTTATCCAATACTTTTGACTCTACCAGTGAGTTATAAGTAATGTTTTCGAGCATCATGCCATCCTGGTCGGGAAAGAAATCAACGGCGTGATTATTATTCAATAGTGTGATTTTCCTTTTAGTATGATGATCACCGGCCAAGGCCAATCGCAAGGCAAAACTTTTAGATTCGGCATTAACCGTTTGGCTCAACCAGGGAAGGATTGCCCGGTTAACTGGAATGTCATTTATAGCAACCACTTCCATGCCCGCATGAATACCAGCCTTTTCGGCACCGAAATCTTTTCGGACTTCAACAACAATAGGCTTATCATTATGATATTCGGCCCATATATCGGCGCCGGTGGGTACCAGCCTGCGCGATTGGGGATTGTTGGTATGTAGCCCGCAATGATGATCATACAGTTCGTAAATCGCCCGTTCTAACGTCGATACAAAGCCCGATCTTGTGGTGACGCTGTCCATTTGTGCATCGTATATCGGCTTGAGCTTAGCCCAGGCCACCTGTTTTTTATCGAAGTAGCAGTAATTGTCATTGACGGTTTGCCAAAAGAAATTGAAGTCGTCCTTATACTGTTGTTTGGTATAGGTCTGCGAAAAGCCTCTGATTGAAGAAAGACAACACAGAAGTAATATTAATTTTTTCATATATCGAAGTTAGTGCGGACCTTTTGTAAAGAATTGTAAGATATTGCAATACTAACCTGATGTGGTGTAGGTAGTTGGAGAAATGCCGGTGAACTTTTTAAAATAATTGCAGAAATGGGCGGTGTCATAAAAACCTAAATCGATGGCTACGCTCAGCAGATCTTTACCTTCACTAAGCATGGCTTTGCTTTTTTCGATACGCTTATAGATGAAATAATTATTGGGCGTTAAGCCGGTTTGATACTTGAAAAGGCGTATGAATTTATATTTATCAATCCCGAAACGTTTTGCAGCCTCAGCCAGGGAAAACTTTTCAAAATGATCTTCTGCCAAAAGCTGATCGAACAGGAGCTGCGTTCTATAAGTGGTTTCTGAGCTATCCGAGCCATGTTTTGCGGCAAGACGGGCGAGTGTGATTTTAAAATCGTTTTCTACCGAAGCCGGGTCGCTGTTATTTGTTAGTTTGATGGATAGCTGGTACAGGCCAGTAAACAGTGCCGTATCATCAATGGCCTTATTTTCGAAAAACACAGGGTTGCCATTGTTGCAATACTCAAGAAATTCCTGGCTAACATAGAACGTAAAGAACGAAACACCGCTGTCATCTTCCCGTGGATTAGCATGGATTTCCTGGGGATTTGTTATCAATATTGTTCCCGAAGGTGCAAGCACCAGCCTGTCATGCAATTTCGTATTGAATACCCCGTCGTACACCAGTGTAATGTTAAAAGTAGGGTGGAAGTGGGATGGAAACGGTGTTTTATGATTTTGCAGGTACAATGCTTCCATTCCGTCACAAAACGAAAACTTATAGTATTTGGCGGATGGATGGTTGGCACTGGTACGGGACATCGCTATGCTAAATTAAGGAATTGAAATTCAAATCATTCCAACCTCCCCAATTTTTCACGCAAACGTTTGTTATGACATGCCGCAAATGGATTTGTTATGCTTTCATTCCTCAAATTGGCCTTGTTTTTCCTGCTATATAATTGGAATTCAGTCCGGCTAATTATAAATGTTTATTGCCTGGCCTGCTGAATTAAACAGAGGGGCATTTTCTCTTTTGGAGCCGTTGTTCGGGAGGTGCGCAGCACAAACGTTTGCGTTGTGTAAATTTCTTTAAGTGGCTTTTGACCTCCTTACCTTCCACTATTGATAACGCAAAATTAACATGCCTTTTACTAATTATTTAAATGACTGATTATGAAAAGTACGCAGCAACCGCCCTGATTCTTCTTTTAATAAGCATAAGGGAATGCATCAGAATACCAACAGTGAAACCAATTATTTCTAAACTATTCAAATCATATGAATTTAAATATACTCTATCATTTAAAAAGCCGCAGAAACATCAGCATAGTATTGTGCCTGGTATTTCTGCATTTTTTTATAATGCCGGCTGCTTTTGCCGCTGACCGGCATAAAACAGCCCATGAAAACCTGGTAACAACTATAAAAGGCAGGGTGGTGGATACCAAGGGGCAGCCTTTGCCCGGGGCCGTTGTCAAAGTAAAAGGCACACAAAAAGCAATAGCAACTGACGTTAACGGCCAGTTTACTATAGATGCAGAACCGGGATCAGTTTTAGTAGTAAGCTTTACCGGGTATTTAACTAAAGAGGTGACGGTATCTGCAGAGACGTCTTTAACTATACAATTACAGGAAGATAACAAGTCATTGCAGGAAGTGGTGGTAGTTGGTTATGGTGCTGTGAAGAAAAGCGATCTGACTGGTTCTGTAAGCTCCATTAAAAGCGATGACCTGAACCTTGGCGGAACCACTGCAAATGTTGGCCAGGCCATACAGGGCAAGGCAGCGGGCGTTCAGGTGCAGCAATCAAACTTTGCTCCCGGCGGTGGTATTAACATCACTGTCCGTGGCGGTAACTCAATCAATACCAGCAACGCGCCACTATATGTAGTTGATGGCTTTATCTCAGACAATGGTAACCAGGTAAACCCTAATGACATTGAGGATATCCAGGTGCTGAAAGATGCTTCTGCAACGGCTATTTATGGCTCACGCGGTGCTAATGGTGTCGTACTGATCACCACAAAAAAAGGCAAACAGGGTAAAGCAAATATTGATGCGGATGTATCAAACGGTAAGCAATATTTAACATATAAACCTTCATTGTTAACCGGGCAGCAATATGCATCCATACAAAATGCTACCGCAACTGAAGATGGGAAGACCCCACCGTTTCCTTCAGGCTCGCAAATAGCCAATACCAACTGGCTTAACGCAGCTATGCAGAATGCTGACGTAACTAACCGGAGCCTGAGCATTAGCAGCGGTAACGAAACCTCGAAATTATATGTCTCCGGGAATTATCTAAACCAGCTTGGTGTGTTAAAAAATACCAGTATGCAGCGATATTCTGCCAGGATCGGTGCCGAGAAAAAGATGAGTGATGATCTTACAGTAAACGCCAATTTTTACGGAGCCAGTACTAATTCCTCCTTGCAAAGCTATTCAGGTGATATTACAGCACCGCTTTATGGTTTACTGACAGCACCTCCTTCAGCATCTGTTTACAATGCTGACGGTTCATATCACTTTTATATTCCGCCCGGCAATAGCGGGGTTCAAAATGCTTTGGCCAATTTACTGGCACCAACAGATAATTTAGAGAATAAACTATTTAATGGTAACGTAACTGTCGATTATCAGATTATTAAAAACCTCACCTATCACTTAAATGCGGGATCTGAATATAGCGAATCTAATGAAGGGAAATATACACCAAGCACCATTCCGGCAGGTCAGGCAAATCATGGTATAGCTTCGATACAAAATCAAAATGCCTTCAGATGGTTGGTAGAGAATTACTTTACCTACAAATTTAAGATTAATGAGCAGCATGATTTTAATGTGCTTTTGGGTACATCAAACCAAAAGGATATCAGCGAGTCATTATATTCAAGCAGCAAGAATTTTTCAACCGACGAGTTTTTGTATTATAACCTGGCCGCAGGATCTATATCCAACGGTTACAGCAGCAGCAAAACACAATCAACTTTAACTGACTATTTCGGAAGGGCCAATTACTCATATAAGGATAAGCTCCTTGCAACCTTCACTATGAGGTATGACGGTTCGTCTAAATTCGGCCCGAAAAACCGTTATGGTCTGTTCCCTTCGGGCGCATTAGCTTATCGTTTGGGTGATGAAAGCTTTATCAAAAACCTGAATACTTTCTCCAGCCTGAAAGCACGCGTAAGTTATGGTGTTACTGGTAACGACCGTGTTCCAAATTACCTTTACCTGAGTACATTCGGTAACTGGAACGTGGTACTTAACCCCGATGGCACGTTACAGCCGGGCATTGAACCTACAGCACTGGCAAACCCGAACCTGAAATGGGAAAGTACCGCACAGTTCGACGCCGGTTTGGATATGGGCTTCCTTAACGACAGGATTACCGCAACTATCGACGTTTACCGCAAAGTTACCAGCAATTTGTTGATCCAGATACCAATCGGTCAATATTATGGTTTCAACAACGTGTGGGTAAATGGTGGTTCGATAGAGAATAAAGGTATCGAATTGAGTGTTAATACAGCCAATATCAAATCGTCTGACTTCTCATGGAATACCAGCTTTAATATTGCTTACAACAAACAAAAAGATCTGACATTAGCACCTGGCGTTGCCGAGGTCGATGCAAATACTGCCAATCCGAGCGGTACAGTTTCGGGACAGCAATTTACCAAACTGGTACCGGGACAGGAATTGGGTGAGCTTTTCGGTTACGTGTATTCAGGGGTTATAAAAACAGGCGAAACCTATGCTCCGCAACCTGGCTCAAAACCAGGTGATCCTAAATATAAGGACGTAAATGGCGATGGCGCCATCACTCCGGCCGACAGGACTTATCTTGGTAATACCACACCTCATTATATTTTAGGTTTTGGTAACGATTTCCAATATAAAGGGTTTAACCTCAATATATTCTTCCAGGGCGCCTTCGGTTATCATCTGTATGATATGAACCGCTTAGTGCTGGAATCTACCACATCAACTGATGCGTTGAACAGGTTTGTTCCGGGGGTAAATGAGAATACTTCCACACCACGTGAAGGTTACTTCCTCGGCGCTTATAGTAATAACTATGTGAACTCAAGATTTGTTGAAAATGCATCTTATTTAAGGTTAAAATCACTTTCATTGGGCTATAATCTGCCAAAATCATTGTTCACTCACATTAAACATATCCAGGGATTGAGGATATACGGAACGGCACAAAACCTGCTGACTATCACCTCTTATAAAGGTACTGACCCTGAAGTGAACGTACATAGTACATCAAGCGCCACCACAACCAACCTCGGCGGAGGACTGGATTTTGGTTCATTCCCGGCATTCAGAACTTTTGCTTTGGGTATAAGGCTTTCGCTTCAGTAATTAATGGTATCTATTGTAGGATCAATATAAAATTGAAAAAAATGAAAAAATATATAATTCTGTTGTTAGCAGCCTCGGCAATTATGCAGGTGAGCTGTAATAAAAATCTTGACCCGAAGGTATATAGTACCTTGACCACCACCAATGCCTTTAAAACCGAATCGGATGCTGTTGCCGCGGTTAACGCAGTGTACGGCCGTTTAAAAGGCCCGTCAGTAGGAGATAACTTTGATTATTGGACGGTAAGGCACTTTGCGCTTACCGATCTGGCAACAGATTTGGGACACTGTAGTTATGGCGGTGACCCCGGCAACCTTTCATCGGCTCAGTGGAACTCGGGAAACGGTTTGATTGCTGAAGATTGGCGCCAGATATATAAGCTGGTATCAGATGCTAACAATGCAATCTATAATATTTCAGCAATGACAAGCATTACTGACGCTCAGAAGAGCCAGTTCCTTGCCGAGCTAAAATTTCTGCGTGCAGTAGCTTATATGGACCTGACTGATTTATGGGGCCCTGTTGTTTTGGTGACCGAAAAAGACGTTGCTAACCCGGCTTATACTACCAAAGCCCCATTAACTACTGTCGCAGATATTGAGACTTTTCTGATCGGCGATTTGAGCAATGGCATAAGCGTATTACCCGTTAGCTATGCTAACAACAGCATTTACAGCACAAATGACCCTGGCCGTGCTACCAAAGGCGCTGCCATGACGCTGCTGATGAAATTATATTTACGTCAGCACCAATGGCAAAAATCAGCTGATTTAGCACAGCAGGTGATGAACTTAAACATTTACCAGCTTTATCCTTCTTACCAGGGCCTGTTTGCCGAGGAAAATAAATGGTGTTCTGAAAACATCTTCTCGGTATTGAGTGATGCCAATGTAAATGGTACCGAATTGTTGAACCACTTTGGCCCGTTATTGCACCCGGTTATCCAAAACAGGTGGCAGTATTATGCTGTAACATGGGATTTCTATCATTCATTTAATGATGCTGATGACAGGAAGAAAGAATTCTTCCCGGTTTATACCGGCTCAGATGGCCTCGTGCACATGGAAGCTCCGACTCCAGGAGCTACTCCTCCGCCAACAGACTACTATATGCCTGATGTGGCTACATCGAAATATGCCGATCCAACCGGTCCGCAAACTTACTATGATGGTCATAGTGTTGATATTTTGCGCTTTGCCGATGTATTGATGAGCCGCGCAGAAGCCCTGAATGAATTGAATGGGCCGAATGCTGAAAGCATATCGCTGATCAACCAGGTAAAAGCCAGGTCGCATGCGCCACAGTTGAACATCGCAAATTTCAGCCAGTCGACATTACGTGATGCGATCCTGCAGGAACGCGGATGGGAGTTCTTCTATGAAGGAAAACGCAGGGCCGACCTGCTGAGAATGGGTAAATATGATGTGATTGTAAATGCTTACCTGACAAGGACAGGACAAACTCCGACTGTGCAACTGCCACGTGACGAGTATTTCCCTTATCCTTTAAACCAGGTTACTATCAATCCTAATTTGAATAATTCCGGAAGACAACAATAAACAAACCCAAATTAAATTTCATCATCAGGGTAAAGTTTCTTTATCCTGATGAATTTTTTAAGCGGGGGAATAAAATGATCTGAATAATGATAAAGTTGTTGACAAAATACATAGCCGTGATCATCACTGTTGCAACCCTTGCAGGTTGCTCGGGCAGTGGTATGAATATCGAGGAGATCAGGGTTGGTGTGCATAATAACAATGAATTGAAAATTCAGGTCAATGTGATCACTACGCAACCGGCTGATGTATATGCTGAATATTGGAAAGTGAACGGAAAGGATACCGGGAAATTATTGTCAACGGTTTCCCGCAATGCTGAAAAGCATTCGTTGATCCTTTGCAATGTCATCGCTCAAACTGACTACGCTTACCATATCGTTACCGAAAAGAATGGCGTGAAAACTGTAAGTAAGATATACACCTTTAAGACCAATCCCTTGCCTATGTTCCTGCAGGAACAGTTTAAGGCAGACAGTGCAAAGACTGCAAAACTGCCTTCAGTTTTTAGCGACGGATTAATGCTGATCAACAAAAGATATGCCCCCGGTATTGCTTATTTCGTTGATAAAAGGGGTACAATCCGCTGGTACCACATGGTTGATGGTTTGGGATTTAAGGTGATCCATTTCACAAAAGAACATACCATCCTCTCTATTATGGGTGGCAACGAGGAGCCTACAAGCTACGGTCACGAAATTTTAGAGATCAATTTGCTGGGCGATACCTTGCTGCATTTGAAAAAAGGGCAAAATGATTTTAAGCAAACTATCCATCACGAGGTATTGAGGAATGATAAAGATCAATTGGTAACCATCTATGTCGATAAAAAGATCATGAACCTGAGCGCCATAGGCGGAAGTAAAAAAGATACGGTGACCGGTGACGGTATCATCGTAATGGATAAAACCGGGAAAAAGATATGGAGCTGGAGTGTATTTGATGTGTTGGACCCACTAAAAGACCCTGCCCTGCTGAAAAGTAAGAAAGACTGGATGCACGCCAACAGTTTGAACTATGATAAAGATGGTAACTACATCATGTCATTTTATAACAACGGGCAGATATGGAAAATAGATGCCCATACAGGCAAACTGATATGGAAGTTTGGTAAGGGAGGCACTATTGCCAAACCTGCAGAATGTGACTTCACCCAGGCGCATGCTGTGCATATCAACGCACAAGGTAACCTGATGTTTTTTGATAATGGGGTAGAGAAGAAACAATCGGGGGTATTTGCTTTAAAGCTGGACGAAAAGGGCCAGTCGTCACAAATAGATATGCATATCAAATTGCCAAAAGAAGTATTCAACGGGAGAATGGGCAGTGCTTATATGATCAATGATACATCGGTACTGGTTTGCTGCTCAAAACGGCACATTGTTGTGCTGACCAACAGAAAGGGAAACCTGCTGTGGACAATGGAAACAGCAATGCCAACTTACAGGGCCGAATTTATAAGAAGCAAGGATATTGCCCCATATCTGAAACCATAATATTGACAGAATAAAATTGAGGAAAATGAAGAAGAGCTATCGGTACATTATTTATATTCTAATTGTTGTGGGGATAACCCAGTTTTACACATCGTGCAGTGAGAGTAAAGGGGAGGACAAAAATGACCCGCAATCATCTGAAGAGAAAGCTGATTCGATTGTCAGCGTTGATACCACAAAGATACCACGCGGCAAATTCGGAGATGCGGTAAAATACGGTCGGGCTTTGCTGTTGCGTACTGCCTACTATATTGGCCCGGATGGTGTCAATGGGAAATATTTGGGCAATAAAATGAATTGCACCAACTGTCACCAGGACGCGGGTACAAAACCGTTCTCATTAAACCTGGTAACGGCTTTTCGAAATTACCCATCCTACCGTGCCCGTGAAGGCAGGGTGCTTTCATTGGCCGAAAGGATCAATAACTGCATTATGCACCCGCACCTGGGCAGGCCATTGCCGCTGGATAGCAGGGAGATGATCGGTATCATGTCCTATTTAAAATGGCTGAGTGATTCGTCTAACGTAAGCAAAAGCACTAAGGGCCTTAAAAATGTCCAGATCGAGCTGCCGGATACTGCGGCATCGCCAATTGCAGGGGCGCAGCTTTATGCCAATGATTGTGCACGTTGTCATGGCAATTCTGGGCAGGGCGAAATGGGGCCGGATAATATCACTTATAAATATCCGCCATTATGGGGACAAAAGGCGTATCAACCCGGCTCCAGCATGCACCGGATAGTTAAGATGGCGCAATGGCTGGTTTCAAACATGCCTTATGATAAAGCCACGCATGATAAGCCATACCTGACTCCGGCTCAAGCGCTTGATTTGGCTGCGTTTATAAATGATGACAAGATACATCAGCGCCCATTTGTAAAGGAATATCAGTATCCAAATGTTGAAGAAAAGGCGATAGATTATGACCGGGGGCCATTTAAAGATCCGTTCTCTGTGCAGCAGCACAAATATGGCCCTTACAAACCTATAGTAGATTACTGGAAGGGGCGGGGTGTTGATCCGACTTATTGATACAGGATTGCCCGCCTGCACTTTAGATTAGAGGCGGATTTTTAAGAACTTTTGTTGAAGATTGATGATTGACTGATAAGGGAGCACCTCGCAAGGGGTGTCTCCCTTTGTTTTCTTGTAAAAGCGTCGGCGGGGAAATGGTAACTATGCGCAAACGTTTGCAGGAAGTTTATTCTACAGCTATGTCACTAATGTGGACTTAATTCAGTCTTAATTGTTACCTTAGAATTCGTAACCAATTAGGGGGTGTTATTATATGTCGAGGCCGGTAACTATTAAAGAAATAGCGCGTTTGTTAAATCTTTCTGTGTCGACAGTTTCGAGGGCCCTGCACGATCATCCGAGCATTGGGGTGGTTACCAGGGAAAAGATCAAGAAGCTGGCCCGTGACATGAATTACGAGCCCAACCAAAGCGCTATTTTTTTTCAAAAAGGGAAAACATTTACCATCGGCGTTATCCTTCCCGAGTTGACCGAAACATTTTTTTCTGTTGCCATCAGCGCTATTGAGGATATTGCTTATCACAAGAATTACTCGGTATTGCTGGGGCAATCGCATGATGATGAACAGCGCGAAAGGCAGTTGATCGAAAAGATGAAAAACAACCGTGTCGATGGTCTTTTGGTATCTGTAGCGAAGAACACCTCGAAATACGATCATTTTGAAATGCTGAAGAAGTACGATATCCCTATTGTGTTTTTTGACCGCATACCGTCCATCCCTAATATCCACTATGTAGCCTGCAATATGGAAACCGGCACTATTGAGGCGGTTAACTACCTGCTCAAGAGGGGGCACCGGGCTATCGGGATGATCAATGGTCCTGCAACCTTGTACGCCACCAATGAACGGAAAGAGGGTTATATCAAGGCGATGGTTAAGAACAGGCTGAAGTTTGATCCCTCATTGGTTGTAAATTGTAACCTGACCGAGGAAGGCACACGCGCCGCCCTGGAAGAATTATTAAATAGTAAAAGAAAGCCCACAGCGATCGTCACCTTCAATGATTATGTAGCGTTGTTTGCCATCAAGCATTCGCGCAGTTTGAACCTGGAAATAAATAAGGATATTGAGTTTGTGAGTTACGCTAATTTGCCATTGGTAAATTATATCGAGCATATCCCTATAGCGTCTGTTGAGCAGTTTCCGTACCTGCAGGGCCAGAAGGCAGCCGAGATATTGCTGGACTTGCTGGCACGTAAAGAAAATGAACTGGCTGAGCAAAGCGCCTATTACAAAAGCATCATCGAATCGCAGCTTATTGAGAACAGGAAGCATTGAGTTAACAGGCAGGCAATAATGGCTTAAAATCAATCAAACGTTTGCGTAATTTTATTACAGCCCATTTATATAGGTTTGGTTGAAATAAACCCCTGGAATGCTCAATCAAATACTTGAAAAGTTCGGAATTAATACCTCAAACCACCAAATAGAAGAATATGGTTCTGGTTTGATTAACACTACGTGGAAAATAAGCGGAGAGAAAAACTATATCCTCCAGAAAATAAATACGGACGTTTTTCATCGGCCTGAAGTTATTGCCGAAAACCTGTCGCTTGTTCAGTCATATTTAACTGCTAAATACCCTGATTATCTTTTTGTGGCACCTTTGTTCGCATTGAATGGTTCTTCGCTGGCTATTACTGAGGATGGCGTTTTTCGGATGTTCCCTTTTATTGATGATTCGGTCAGTATAAATGCGGTGACAAGCTATAAGCAAGCCTATGAGGCGGCAAAACAGTTTGGAAAATTTACTTTCCTGCTGAAAGATTTTGATACATCGCAGCTAAAGGAAACCATATTATGCTTTCATGATCTTACCCTCCGTTATAAAGAGTTTGAAAAGGTATTAAAATACGCTGAACCGGAAAAGGTGGAACAAGCTGGATGGGCCATTGCAGAGATCACCAGCCATAATGATATCCTTACAACTTATCAGCAGTTGAAGACCAGCGATAAATTACCTGTCCGGGTGATCCATCATGATGCGAAGATCAATAATGTATTGTTTGATAATGATTGGAACGGCATATGCCTGATCGACCTGGATACGGTAATGGCAGGTTATTTTATAAGTGATGTGGGCGATATGCTGCGTACTTATTTATCACCTGCAAACGAAGATGAGACCGATCTGTCAAAGATCATCGTAGATGAGCAATGTTTTGATGCTATTTACAACGGATACCTTTCAGAAATGGGCACAGAACTTACCGCTTTTGAAAAAGAGCATTTTATTTATGCGGGTAAATTCATGATCTACATGCAGGCGATCCGATTCCTGACCGACCACCTGAACGGCGACGTATATTATCACACAGAATACGCCGATCAAAACCTTAACAGGGCCAATAACCAATTAACTTTACTGAACCAATTAATAAAACTGGAAGAAAAAATTCAGTTAGCCAATCACTCACCAATAAAAGACTAATGATGCGCAGATTTCATTTACTATTACTGACCGCTTGCTTTTTCTTATTGATCGCAAGTGTTTCCAATGCACAAACTGTACCTTATAAAACGGGCGATAAAAGCTGGGACCCGGACAAGTTGGGTAACCAGCGTGCAGTAGTTACCGTTGCGGATGAAGGTAAAGTGGCTGAGGCACTGGTACCCTGGCGCTGCCGTACCGTTACGCCTGAACAGCTGATCATTGTTGTTGACGCTAAAACAGGGCAGCAGATCGCAAATGTCAAGGCAAAGAATGTAAGTTCAGAAGCAGGGGCTGTGGATTTTGAACCGGTTTCGGGTAAGGGAACTTATTATATCTACTTTCTGCCGTATGATCTTAAAAAGCCGGAGAATTATCCTAATGCCATCTATAAGAAAGCAACAAATACCGCATCAGATGATTGGGCAAAACTTGCGGAAGCTTCAACAACTAAGGCAGGTGTTAAGGTAGATTATTTTGAATCCTACAATGCGCTGAATGGCCTGTACCCGATGGAGGTAATCGCTACCAAAGCGGAAACAGAAAACATTATTAGTAAAGCAGGTCAGCAGCCATACCTTATTTTCCCGGAAAGCAGGATGTATCCTATTAGCATGGATATGAACTTACCACAACGCTGGGTAGTCAAAGGAAGTGAGTTAAATATTTCTGACACTGCATCACACGGAGAGAATTTTGCTTACCA
>Ga0307517_10010019_pt1 | contig 13333 bp, 7 predicted proteins | sample 23_EM_MG_FD_194515 | JGI IMG/M metagenome (GOLD analysis project Ga0307517, IMG submission 194515) | Populus trichocarpa ectomycorrhiza microbial communities from riparian zone in the Pacific Northwest, United States - 23_EM | ecosystem: Host-associated > Plants > Roots > Unclassified | place...
CTAATGTATTATTAAGAAAAAAAAAACAACAAAAACCTTTGCCAAACACTACTGAATTTCAATAAATAGATGCAGAATTTAAGTTAAACTCTGCTATGTTGATACCAGTTGTTATATATATTCAATGCGTACCTGCAGGTAAACTTTTATGTTATGCTTGATTCCTGAGATTAGATATGGAGTCATACCCTCCACACACTCACACTACATAATTAGACAACAGATGCAACACTCAAGTCAATTATTCAAAATAAGAAAAAGAATAAAAATTAGACAAACAATCATATAAACCCAAAAGTATAAACCAAAGATGATGCTCATAAAATGCATACAAAACTTAATTGAAAAAAATAATGGTTCCTATCGAAGTCGTCATCCTGTTGTTGGTTGCGATTCAATTCTATTTTTGCATGTTACGATGTGGAATAGGGGTCCCTCCATGAGATGAGATGAGATAATGATTACATATCATATAAAAAGACAAGGAGTCATCACATACGGTTAATAGTCTTAAGAACTTAATAGCTAGTCTGCTAGAGTCTAGGAAAGGGGTTGGTTACGTAGAAGTAATGTTTTGATAGATAGTCTTGGGATAATGTTTTGAAGGCACTTTGGAAATAAGATTAAAAAATGAGTAAATTTGAGATAAAATTCAAACTATATTCCAACTCGTGTCGAATATTGACAGATTTGATCTCTAATCGATGTTTTATGCAAAACTTGAGCTATGGAGGTCAAAATAAAGTGATTTCAATGGCATTAGAAAGTTAATATTCATAACATTTTATACATATATGGCAAGGAAAAAAAAAGCATGGAAATCACAGCCTTCAAAGACAAGTCTTGTATTCTGCTAGTTTTGACCTTTGGCCATTCTTGATGAAAAATCAATTTTTTGGATTCCTGACTCAAAGACCTATCCACCTACCAAATTGAAGCAGAAAAAGAGCTCATATGAGAGAGATATGATTTTTATAAGACAACCTATAAATTCTGTCAGCAGACAGGTTTTGTGAAAAAACAAGTCCAACTTACTTTCTAAGCATCCAAACCGACGTGACAATTATTTCTTTGTATGGAAAAGGTCTTTATTTGGGCAATTTAACTTTTCTAAGTCTAAAATCAAAGTTTGAAGATTTTATACAAGACTATTTTTTCTTCTTTTTAGGTAAATAGCTATTGTATAACTTAAATGTAGATTGTTTACTTTGAAAAGAACTATTATTATTTTAGAGGATACAAATGAATTGGAGGGATGTGAGGGATTAGGGTTTCCTATCAAATAAAAAGAAAGATAGAAAGAAAGAGAAGAAGGCGGCTAGAAACAAGAAGAAAACTCTCACCATTTTCTCCTATACCTGAAAGATAGATACCTACTTATCGTAGTATCATTGATGCGGAAAATGATGGGATATTGGTAGATAAAACACCCTGAGGCTGCACACCAATTGATCTCAAATATAGCAGCCAACTCGAAACAATTTGGCACCCATGGAGACTTCCTAAGCAAATGAGTAAACGAGATAAGTATTGTTAACCTTGAGAATAAATTTAATGATCTTACATCTCATGTACATTCTTTGGCTTGTGAAAATATATAGCAAGTGAAAGTTTGTAACATATGCTCGTTACAAGGCCATGCTTCGGATATGTGCATAACAATACAAAAAGATTACATTAAACAAGCTAATGCAACTGATGGAGCATTCAATGGCTAGCCCCAACATAAATATGAACCCTTTTCTAACACGTACAATCCCGGATTAAGATATCATCCGAACTTACACTATAGGAACCTACCTCAATAAGGCAATCAAGGTCGACAGTTCCACCCCCATGGATTTCATCCCCAACAGAATTATCAAGTGAGACAACCCCCTGCATTTACAAATTCCAATGTTATGAGGTCATCGAGTGATGATCTTCATGAGATGATGAGAACTTTAGCATCTAACACAATGACTTTACAACAAAATATTATGTCTTTGCCATAAGAAACAAGGTCAAGCATTCAGAATTTAGAGAAGCAAATGGGACAAGTAGCTTCAAGTATAGAGAAATTAGAAGCACAAATCAACAGAAAATTGTCCTTCCAAACATTGAATCCAAAAGAGAATGCTAGTGCGATCGCGCTGCAGAGTAGGAAAGAACTTGAATAGCAAAGGTCGAAACAAATTGAGATGAAAAAAGAAAAAGAGATAGAAATCAAATTGAGCATAAAGAAGGAACAACCTACTCTTCCACAAACTAAAATAACCACCAATACTCTAAAAGTAAGTCCTAACTCAATGAATTCTAATTTCAAAAAAATCCTTCTCTTTTCTTTGATTTCTTTTAGGCCTAATAAAGATAACAAAAAAAAAGAGATTTTAGAAGTTTTCAAAAAAGTAGAATTCAACATTTCTTTGATTGATGTTATCAAGCAAATTCCTAAATATACCAAATTCTTAAAGGAGTTGTGTACTACCAAAAGAGCTTACAAGTTAAAAGGCTATGAAACGGTAAGTATAAGTGAAGTTGTATTTGTTGTTGTTTAAAAGAATTTGCCTTTAAAGCAAAAAGACTCAGATGCATTTAATATCCCATGTGTTATTGGTAATTCTAGCTTTAAAAGGGTTTTATATGATTTAGGTGCATCCATTAATGTTATACCTAAACATGTTTATGATTCTCTTAGTCTTGAGCTTTTGATTAAAACTAGTATTGTAATACAACTTGCGGATCGTAGTTTTGTTTATCCACTTGGTATGATAGAAGATGTCCTAGTCAAGATTGATAGTTTGGTTATTCCATACGACTTTTATATTCTTGATATGGAACATGATTCCTCAAACACCAACACTCTTATCTTATTTGGAAGACCATTCTTGAAAATTACCAACACTAAAATTGATTGTGGTAAGGATACTTTATCTATGGACAATGATACAATCCTTATTTATCTTCAAATTTTACCTAGGGTCTTAGACTGCTCGAATGCGCCGTGAACACTTTTTTTCAATCAAATACCCACAAATACATATACAAATATAATTAATTTTAATTAAAAATACAAGAAGAATAAAATAAAATAAAAGTATAAAATAAAAATTGGATTTGTGAATTATTGAAATGCTGTTGATCTAAGTGAAATTCATGTTTTTCCTTTTAAGATAGTGAAATTATAATTTTTCCCCTAACAATACACTTGCATTGTTCCCTAGTGTGTGTGTGTCTCATGAGTCTTTGTTGTCAATGGCTCGGTGATGATTTTAACGATATTTTTAGCATGTTAAACATTCCATCAACAAGCTCTTGATCTTGTCCATCCATTTATGGTAGTTGTTTAGCTCATAACCAACCAAGGAGGGAGGTTAGCGATGATGAAGTTTGATTTGGCCTTTCTATTTTCTTATTTTTTTTTGTAAAAAAGTACCAAATACATAAGAACATCTTTATTAGAAAAATGGTGACCTCAACACTTGGTAGCGCACATAATAAAATAAACACATAAGCATATAAAATTCTAATCAAGGTTGTCAAAAACGCTTTTTTGACACGACACGAAACATATAATATAAACTTAAATCGTAAAATCGAATCGTAAAATCGTAAAATCGTAAGTAAAATTTTTTAACTAAAAATCATAAAATCGCAAGTAAACTATACTTCGTTGTGGTTCTACACCATCTAAGATCTGTAATGATCTCTGTACGAGGAACTGAGACCCCTGAAGACCTCATAACAGATGGTTTGGGAAGAGAATGCCTCCTTTCCAGAGAAGACTTGGATGGGTTGATAAAGCATGTTCCCTCTCTCTCACTCTCTATCCACACACACACACACACATGAATTTATGCCTCTATGTGATAATTGTCAATAAAGCATGAATTTCACCATACTAATGCCACACTGGTTAATCAATTGTATTGTGCAAAAACTAGCTTTTAGTTATTTATGTCATTTCTGCTAAAATAACTTGTAAATTTATTGAATTGAAGATTAAGTAAAATATATTCTGGAGTTCAAAACCATTATTATTCATGAAAGAAACAGAACAAACACTACATTATGATTATTATTCATGTAAGAAAGTTTCACGCAAAACTTTCTTACCTGGCAAGATGCAGCAACTAGAATGTTTGGAGAATCTTCAGACGAGTCAGATAGAAGCAGGTGGCCAAACTTTCTTACCTGGCAAGATGCAGCAAAGCAACACAGAGAAATCAAGACAAACCAGAATAGGAACTCAAAACATGCACACTTCCTTTAAGATATTAGACACCAAGGTATTTTTCAATAAAAACTTAAACAGTGCAATAGTTGGGCTCCGAGATTGTGCTGGACAAGATCAGATAAATAGAATTTGCTATCATCCAAAACGGGAATGCATGCAACATCTTGCTGATGATTTCACTAAATTACTGTATACTCTTAAGGTATATCAAATAAGCATGAAAGATCATGCAAAAGAGAAGAATATATAGAATTTGCCAAAAAAAATAACTTCACTTATCTACAAAGAGAATAATAAGAAAGGATTTGATGGTGAAATAGCTAAATTCTCTTTATTATCCGATTCATGTTTTCATTATTACATTTTATAGAGCATAAAAGACAAAAGAAAAAGAAAAAGCCATAACAAAACTGATGGCAAAGGACTTGTGTATTATCATTTTAATTTGTTTATTTCATGTGGATATATGGCTTCGAAATGGCAAATGAGTGGAACTTAATTTTGAACATATCTGGAAAACATAACATCCAGTTCCAAAATGTACAATTTCTAAACCCAAACATTTTACCGTTAAAAACAACCTTATACTCAATTTAGTAGAAGATAATAATAAGAGGAGGAGGAGTAGGAGGAGGAGGAGGACGAACATCTGTAACTTGGTTCATTTGCTGGGATGGAAAAATCAAAGGAAGAAACTGGTTTGGAGAAGGGCTATGCATCCTAGGGTTAAAATAAAGGAAGCAAGGAAACTTTTTCAAAGAATTTTTTCTTCTTGAACTGAAGCTTCCATTTCCTTAATTATACAGAAGGAACCAAAGCTTCCATTACCTTCCCAACCTTCTACTTACACCCTACCGAAGTGCGAGAAATTTCATCAAATTCATTGACCTCAATTTTCCACTTTTAATCAAATTGATGGTCTACATCTACCAAGCCCGTTTTGGATGATATCATAAGAATATAAGTAGAACACAGATGGGAACATAATAACTCCCGCAGCACACCAGACAATCCGCAAACAAAACATAAAAACAGAATAAAACATTGAATAATTGAAGACCCCATCAGATGAATAAACCACCATTAAATAAAACACAGAACAGGACAAAATGAAAAACCCATGACCTGATAGCAAGCAATTATTAAAAACTAGACAGGAAAAAAAAGCTTGGTAATAAATTCTTATCTTCTTCTCGCCAAGAACGTTCTGGTGAGTGGAGACAATTAGATTTAGAGGCGCTGCTGGTTTCTTAATCTGCTTGGTCGCTGGTGATTTGGGGAAAGGGGAAAGGGGAAATGGTAAAGCAGAAAAGGGGAAGGGTGGAGACCGGAGACGTGGACAGGGGAAACTGGAAAGGGTAAAGCAGAAAAGGGCACTTGTTTTTCATTTCAGCAGAAATCGTGAAATCGGACCGGTTTTCACGTTTTTTACGAGTTGACCCGATTTTATGCGAGTTTGACCGGGTTTGACCGATTTTACTGGTTTTCGAGTTTTAAACCCGATTTTACACGTTTTATGCCTTTTAACTCGTAAAATCATACGATTTTACGAGTTAAACCTCGCTTTTAACAACCATGATTCTAATTATCAAATGTAAATGATAGGATTCTTTATTTTTACTATATTCTTAACGCAAGGCGAAACATCAAACCTAATGAAATCAAACACAGACTACACATAAAATATCATCATTAACAAAAACCAACCATCCCTTTGGGGTTTTTTATTTTATGCATATACATATATATAACATGAAAAAATTTATCACATAAAGGAAATTACGTGTTTGAAAATATAATATAAAATATGTTTTCAAATGATCGATCAATAATAAACTGATAAGGGTTTTCAAATGATCGATCAATAATGAACCGATAAGGGTGAATCGACACAAGCTTTAGAAAATAAAATCGGTTAAATAAAGTGCTCATGGGTAAACCAACTAGAAAACACAAGTTTTAATCAATTAACCAATTGGTCAAAACAAACTACTCATGGGTGAATCAATCACAAAAGGAGGTTTTCCAACCAATTGGTCAAAACAAACTACTCTTGGATGGACCAATTTGAACACAAGATTTTGAAAATGAATAATTAAAATGAATTGTTCATGGGTGAACTAATAAAAAAAATATAGGTTTTTAAATCAATTGGTCAAAATGAATTGCTTAGGTGAAGCAATTAAACACATGATTTTGAAAAAGGATCAGCCAAAATGAACCAATCATAAAAACACAGGATTTGAAATCAATTGGTCAAAACAAACTACTCATGGGTGAACCAATTGAACCCAAGATTTTGAAAAAGGTCGATCAAAATGAACCGTTTATGGATGAACCGATAAAAAATTATAAGATTTTTTTTATGAATTCAGCAATCCTTAAAATTCACCTCATATCGATGGTTAAGATTAAAAAATAATCAAGCAATCAATATTCATCAAGTCATCTTGAATTGAAAAATTAAAACATACAATCAAAATTAGAAAATAAATTTTGAGATTTCATTTGACAAAACAATTCATGAAGATGCCTCGTATACAATCAATCAAGAAATCAATAGGTAATCATCCATGAAAACAATTAATCAAATAATTAGTTACAGAAATAAATGGTAATGATTTGTTAAACATAGGGATTAGTACTCATTTTGGATAATCCTTAAAAATTAAATCATAGTTGATTGGTACTTAAAAATGCATTTTTATCAAGGTTTTATATCATCATTTTGCACTTGAAGTATCAATAACTCCTTAACTAGAGCATGTTTTATAATAACAAATCTGATAATATAAGATACCTTTAATTTATGGTAAATGTTCATTTTAAATGCAGACCTATCACATAAATCAAAGGATTGATTGATGAGTTTAACTACTGAAATTGAGAAGACAAAAAGAGGGCTAAGCTTAGAAAAAAGATGCTGGTTGAATTCATGGAACACCATTCGGTGATTGGATCATAACTGGAGCTGTAAAACTTGGATTTAGGTTTGGTTTATATGGATAAAAAGCTAAAACATAGGCCTAAAACTTTCATGAAGAGTCCAAGATTCAAAAGGACCGTTTTCAAGTTCAAATTGTAGCAATAATAGAGAAGTCATAATCTGTCCTGCAGCCCAGACACTATTAAGTGTTCAGCCCATATCTCGAGTTCTAGAAGTGAAAATAACCTCATTCTTGTTTTGTTGGAAAGCTGAGATAATTTTCCAGAACTTTTATGAAGACTATCTGTTCAAATTCTGATGTTAGAAATGATGTTTTGTTCAGACAAGAAGATAGGAATTGTTACCAAGTCAAGAGGTGGTCACCCACTCAACAATTAGTCATCAAATCAATAGTTTCGAATTTTGGCCTATAAAAGGAGGCATTTGTCATGCATTTAGGCATCTTGGTTTTCATATCAAGATCTTGCTCTTGCTCTCTTTATTTTTATTTTGTAATGTTCAAGTTTTATTCCATGTTATATTTTTCTTAATCTCTTGTTTATGCTTTTCATTTCCTTTACTATACTTATATAACTATGTTCTTATCTTGTTTATCTATGTTTCTCTTATTCATAATCTTCAGCTAAGTTTATTATGTCAAGGTGAAAAGGTTACACTAATGGTGTAAGAATAAGTATAGTATAAACTCAACATGAACTTTAATGTTTAATACTAACATGTTTTGTATTTATTATCTTACTCACTCTTAATACCTTGCTTGTTAAATGGTTAATCTAGATTTGTGTTGAACAAATACTTGGCACTTTCATAGCCCAACTATATGGTATAACCGACACCTGTGCTATGAAAGGAACTTGATTTGTTGTTAACATAAGTTATCACCATAAATACCTGGCAATATTTACAAGTATTTGCATTACTCAAGTAAGATAATTAATATAATCATGTTAATAAATTGTAATCCGATTGGAACCTCTTTTGTGTGTGGTTTCTAGTTGAATAATAAAAAGAGTTTATATTATACTTATTTGAAATACCATTAGTGGATCCTCCAACCTTGACAATTGTTTTATCCTTGTTTAATCTTTTTATTATTATCACATCTCAAAGTTCTCTTCATCATCAATATCATTTTATTATTTGTAATTTATATAGTTCACCTCCCTGTGGTTTGACCCCGGTCTTGGTGGGTTATTTATTACTTCGACACTCCTATAATTGGGAGAAGATATCAATTTTTTAATCGTGTCAATAGTCCCATCATCCTAGTTTCATCATAGAACATTGATACAATCCTTATTTCTCTTCAAAATTTACTCAGGGTCGCATATCCCTCAGGTTTGGCATGCTAATGTGATGTGCAAACACTTTATTCAATCAAATATGCATAAATACACATACAAGTATAATTAATTTTAATTACAAATACTAGTAGAATAAAATACAATAAAATAAGTCGTTGATCTAAGTAAAATTACTATTTTGCCTTTCTTATGTAATGAAATTACAATTATGCCCCTTATAGTGCACTTGCATTGTTCACTGGACCCGTGTGTCTCACGTGCCTCTATTTTTGGTGGCTCGATGACCATTTTGACAATATTTTTGGCACGTTGAACAATCCACCATCAAGCTATCAATCTTGTTTGTCCACTGATGGTGGTTGTATATCTCACAGCCAACCAGGAAGGGAGATCAATAATGATGAAGTTTGATTTGGTCCTTTTATTTTCTTGCTTTTAGTAATCACTAACAACAAAATTAATGATGGGGACACCATGGGTTTTGGTCTGGGAAAAGTGTCGCTTTTTTTGTGGTGGTCTCAAGGTGTTTTATGGTCGGATAAAGGAGAAACATTGTTGGTTTCACCATCGACGAGGAGAGAGAAAGAGACGCAAACTAGGCTCTGGTATGGCGTGGTACATGGTGAATACATAGGCTCACTTGGTTGGACGGTTCAGATAACCTTGATTTGATCCAACGATCCAAATATTAATTATCTTAAATTTATTCTACAATGAGGTATGATTGGGTGAGTGAGCTTAGGCTAGGTTTCTAAATCAACGGTTGAGATTTATTTGGTGTTCTGGATGAACGACTAGATTTCTTCCCCTTTTTCTTTCTTTTTTCAAGGGCCATGATTTCTTATTCTTCTTTTTTAAAAAAACAAAAGGTAGAGAACAAACATAATATGGGTGGTTGAATTAATTTGGCAAAGCTTTGTTTTCTAAACTTCTTCACATAATGCATCACCTAGCTTGACAAATAAGATGTGATTAATAATATCCCATCTTAGCTCCTCGTCACTTAGATCACCAAAAAATAAATTTTGACTATTGAAAATATTTTTTTACTCGTTAAAAAATGATTTAATCACAAAATAATGAATTTGACTTTGGTAAATCATTTTTTACTAGTTTTGACTTGCAAATCCGATTTTGACTACAGGTATTCATAGATATAATTGATAAGAGTTTAGGCCTATAAATATATCCAACCCAATTTTTAATATTTTACAAATTATAAACTCGATTTATTCAAAAACATTTAGATTTGAATGGGTTAGATATATCGGGATGGGTTAATGTTTTATATAGATATTAGAAATATCCACATATTGAACTTATATTGTTAATTTTCAGGGGTTATGCTTAATTAGAACTAAGATTTTTGCTTGATAAATTAGTCCAAAACTTGTTATAAGCTATAACAAATAATTTAGGCTTAATACATCAACTTAAAAATTGAATAAAATGAAAGAATCAATTGTGGAAAAAGGATAGAACATATAACAACAAATTATGTTTCTTACTATAGGGTTTATAGGTTAGGTTGAGTTGACTGAGTTTCAAAATCTTGACCCACCATCCGACCCTTGATATCGATTTTCTAGGTTTTTCGACTCACTATCATCTATAATATCCATATTATCTAACTTTGATGGGTTGTGTCAAGTTAGATAATACAAATATTATAGATGGTTTGGTTTTTTTTAACACTACTAGTTTTGATTGCAAAACGATGGTTTTGACTAATTTTGATGGAAAACTCGATTTTGATCATAAAATGGTAGACTTGATCTCAATAAACCAATTGCGACGTGGTGAACTTGATTTTGACCGTAAAATAATGGTTTTGGCCAATTTTAACAAGAAGCTCAATTTTTAACACGAAACTTGATTCTTGACATGATAGTTCAGTTTTTTCTTTGAAAAACTTTTTATGCCAAAAAAATTATTAGAAACATTTGTTTTTATTTCTTTTTTGTCAGAGGCCAAAACAGGTTATGACAAAGGACATCTCAATTTATGTCCCAAAAGTACTACTTGATTATCAATTAAGTCATAATTCTTTCGATATTATTAATTTTACTCAAAACATAATCTATATTGGACAATTTCACTCTTTTTTGTCTAATTTGCAAGTGCATATTAAGTGCTTCAATCCAAGGCATCATAATAAGACTTAATTTTTTACTCTACTATATCAACTTAAATAACAGGAAAACTTAGGAAAGTAAATCTAATTTCACGCTAAAATAGTCATTTATTATATAGATATATTTTCATATATTGGATGAAAGTGGTTAAAAATCATTTGCAAATTGGATGAAATCTTTTAATGACCACTAGCAACGGATGGAGAGAAGGGGTATCTTGGCATTATTTGATATCTGTCATGTTTGGAGTAAAATTAATAAACCTAAAAGGCTTAAAACTTTATTGTTATTATACTACTACATTAAGGAAGCCTTTGGTACAATGGACAAGGATGAATTTTATTTCTTTTATAAAAAAATTTGGTGAATTTTTGAATAGTATAAAAATCAATTTTTGTTCCGTCTAAAATCATTATAAAAGATAAATTCTTGTCTCTTTCAAAAGATAAAGATAGATATAGAAGAAGTTTATCCAATCTTGTGCACAAGTTTTAATATTTATAAAATAATTATACTGCTCTTCTTATAGAATATAACTTTATAAAAATTTTGTTATCTTTTTTTTTATTTCTCTCTCTGTTGTAGGGAAAAAATGGAGAGAATAACAAAAGCTAGGGTTCTTCTTCTTTGCATTCAAACCAGAATCCATCTCAATTATATCAAATTGTTCTTTTCTCAAATATCGACGACTAATCCTTTTCTCTTCTTTTGACTTGCCAATTAATTATCCACCATTTTATGGTTTTATTTAGCAGATTGCATCTAATTTGCATTAAAAAAAAATTGTTTCTTTAACAGATTGCCAATTTGTGTTTTTCATGTCTAATTATGGCTTCTCAATCTGTTTGATAAAACCCTAATTTGGCTTCCATTAATTTTGAAACTAGGGTTTTTGATTTAGGGGTTTTATTACAAAATGATAGGAAGAAAGGGGGATGAAATTTGGCTTCCAATATTGATTTAGGGGTTTTCTTTAGCACATACAATTTTTCTAATGGATTTTTGTTGCAGTGAAGGAACCGATAAGTGGGTTTCTCTGGGGGGGAATTCAAATTAGGGGTATCAATAAGACAATACGGTGTGTTCGATGTATTGCAATTATAAGCCAATACTGTGTTTTATTTTACTTGTTTAGTAGCTAGTAGAGCCACGTGTGTTAGGAAAAAATACTAGAATGTTAAAGAATGGAAAGGTTGTTATATATAGCATTTTGTTTCAATAGAACCTGTCGCACCCGACATCGCGGCAGCCCACAAATAATTCTCTTGAATTACGGAAAAAGAACAGATTTCTTGCATCTGGTTCTTTTAAGGGAAAATGTCTTGTTTTAGGAGTCGTCACCTAGTATTATGGTCACTAGGAACCCTAACTGGTCAACAGAGATTCTATAGTTCGGGACTGGTTACGTAAAAGGGAAGATATTATCACCCCTTAAACGTTCTGCCTAAGGTAAACTGCATTGCTGTTTTTGTCTTAAATTGCTAAATCTTTATTGGTTTATGTTCTGATGATTTATTCACAATATTCCTGACTCTGGCGTCAGTAAATATTCAACTACGGATAATTCCAACTCTGGCGTTGGTAACTATTGCGTAGCTATAAAATAAATTCAGATTAATATTATTTTTTATTCCTGACTCTAATGCTAGTGAATAAACAAATAAACTAAATTTACGCATTCACATATTTTTCTATTTTTTATGTAGTTAAATAAAAAAAACAAAGAAAATAATTAAATCAGTGTTTTTATTCCTGACTCTGGCGTCAGTAAATAAATAAATAAAAATAAATTTATTTTTTATACATGCACATATATTTTTTTTGCTAAATAAAAAAATATAACGAATAAAAATAATATAAACTTAAACCAGTATTTTATTCCCGACTCTGGCATTGGTGAATAAACCAGAAATTTATATTATTTTTAATCATGCATGCACATATTTTTTCTATTTTTCTATTTCTCCTATTTTTTTTATATTTTTTATATTTTTTTTCTATTTTTGTATTATTTTTGGGGCTGGGTCCAGCTCAGCCCACATGGGCTGGGCTAGACCCAGCCAGCCCAGCCCAGCCCAGTCACTGGCCCAAGCCAGTGACCCGGCTGGGCCATACAAGGCACACGTGATCTAAATCACGCGTGCATGGCCCTTGTTACTGAATAAAAAAAAAACAAACAGCGAGAATGAAGTAAAGAAAAGCGGGAGAAACAGAGCAGAAGACGTACCTGGTGTGTTTGCAGAGGGTTTGCGCAAGATTGCTGAAGGCGGTATTTCTGGTCCGAATTTTCTTTTACTCCTTCTGCTTGTCTTCCCCGTTGTATTCCCTTCCTGCGTCTCTGTTTCGGCTTAATTTTCTTCGTTTTGTGTTATGCTCTGTTTTTCAGAACACCGTCTCTCTCTCTCTTGGCTTGTTTCTAGTTTCGTGGTTTTAGGCCGGTACTGGTGAGGGAAAGGTTTACTTCTATTGTGGGGTTCTAAAAAAACTTAAAAATTTGGCTGGTATCTTTGTGTTTCTCTCTTCTGGTTTCGTTCGTCCTTCCTCTCTCTCCCACCCCGCTCCTCTTCGGTGCTGCTCGGTTTATATAGGGCTCGGCGGGTTGATAACGGGCAGTAGGCTAACGGTCGGCCACCATTAAGGCGCCCATAACTGAAGCCAACGGACGACGATTACTGCTGCAACGTTCCTCCCTCCATTACTGCGAAAACGGTCACTGGCTTAAAGGAGAAGA
>Ga0307517_10010020_pt1 | contig 13332 bp, 14 predicted proteins | sample 23_EM_MG_FD_194515 | JGI IMG/M metagenome (GOLD analysis project Ga0307517, IMG submission 194515) | Populus trichocarpa ectomycorrhiza microbial communities from riparian zone in the Pacific Northwest, United States - 23_EM | ecosystem: Host-associated > Plants > Roots > Unclassified | place...
CTGACTCAGAGACAGTGGCGGAGCTGAAATCAAATCAAATAAACCAAATATAAATCAACTAAACATAGGAGATCCTGCACTGCCCGCTCCTGTGTACCGTTACCGGAACATGTACACATGTTACAATTACCCATACAGTGAAAGTACCTATGGACATTGGTAGCCATAGGGAAATGGCAACCTTCCAAGTGGCCAAACTAACCAACCATGAGGTCATCCTCGGGATGCCATGGTTAAAGCAACACAGTCCCCGAATCGACTGGGGCCAAGGAAAGATCACTTTCGAAAGCGAACGGTGTACGACATGGTGTTTAAAGGAATCACCAACGGTATACGCAATACCGGAAGACGAGGTGTGAGAAGAGAACTTGAAAGTCGAGTTCGGCGCGAGCCAAAGCAAGAAAGATCAGAGGATACAAGTTAGGTTACTTGACACTCAAGCAAAGTTACCGACTAGAGGATCGGCAAAGGCGGCGGGACATGACCTGTACGCAAACGAAGAAAGAACAATTCCGGCTCGTGGACAAGAAGTTGTCACAACAGGAATTGCAATCACACCACTACAAGGAACCTATGGACGGATAGCACCACGAAGCGGCATGGCAGTTAAACATCAGATCGCTGTCAATGCAGGTGTGATCGACTCCGACTATACTGGCGAAATCAAGGTGGTACTAGCCAATATGAGCAACCAGGATTACCAAATCCAAAAGGGCGATCGAATCGCGCAACTCATCACGGAGAAAATAGTCGAAAGCGACAGTTACCAAGTCCCTAGACTGGAAAAAACCAAAAGAGGCCAACAAAGATTTGGAAGCACAGGAACTTCCAAGGCACTGATCTGCGAAATCAGTGCTAGAGCCTTCGGAAAGTTTTACCGAAGACCACATACCACCACGGGAATCCTCAAATACAACAAGAAGGAAGGACGAATAAGCCTAGAATCGGTAAATATTAGCACCGAGCTAGCCATCAAAAGCGGAAAATACCAGAAAGAAAGAAAGCTAGAGGAAATGGTGGCTCAAGAATATCATGGATACCTGGACGTATTCGAGGAAGAAGAAAAAACAAAACTACCGCCTCACCGGCCAGGGGTAGACCTGGAAATCAAACTCAAGGAAGGACAAGGACTACCCATCAAAAAGATTTACGCGCTCTCCCAGGACGAACTAAAAGAACTCTGGAATTACATCAAGCAAAATGAAGAAAGAGGATGGATAAGAGAAACTTACTCCGACGGAGGATCTCCAATCATGTTCGTCAAAAAGAAGGATGGAAAACTCTGACTATGTGTCGACTATCGAGCACTCAATCACGTCACCAAGAAGGACCGATACCCTCTACCACTGATAGGAGAAGCCTTGGACAGGCTACGAAGAGCCAAATATTACACAAAGTTGGACATCAAGGATGCCTATCACAACGTCAGAATCAAGGAAGGAGACAAATGGAAGACAACCTTCACCACGAAATACGATACATACGAATATTTGGTTATGCCCTTTGGGCTAACCAATGCACCAGCGGCTTTCCAGAGATGGATCAACAGGACTTTACAATCATATATCGACATATGCTGCATAGTATATTTGGACGATGTCCTCATATATTCAGACAACCTGGAACAACACCAAAAGGATGTGGCCGCCATTATCCGAGCTATCAGAAAGCAAGGAATGAAACTCAAACCGTCAAAATGCGAGTTTCACCAGCGAGAAACGGAATACCTAGGATTCATCATCAACAACGAAGGAGTCAAAGTCGACCCAATCAAGACCGCAGCCATATGGGACTGGAAGCCACCAACGAACAAAAAAGGAATTCAGGAATTCATGGGTTTCTGCAACTTTTATCGACGATTTATCGAAGGATTTAGCAGGACAGCCAAACCCCTATACGACAGAACCAAGAAAGATGTCAAATGGGAATGGGGGGACAAAGAACAAACGGCGTTCAACAAATTACGACAACAGCTATGTTCAACCCCAGTGTTGACATACTTCAAACCAGGGAGACCACTCCTGGTTGAAACCGACGCCTCACAATATGTCTGCTCAGGCATATTGTCCCAACAGGACGAAGACGGAAAATGGAAACCAATAGCATACCGATCAAAAACGATGAAACCGGCCGAATGCAACTACGACGTACACGACAAAGAACTGTTAGCAATAGTTCAAGCGCTCAAAGAATGGAGGCGATATCTTAAAGGAAGCGGACAACACTTCAGAGTCTTAACCGACCACCAAAATTTGATAAGGTTCACAACCACTAAGGAGTTAACCGGACGACAAATCCGATGGAGCGAAGTTTTGAGCGGCTTCGACTTCAAAATCGAATACCGACCAGGAAAAGAAGGAGGCAAACCAGATGCCTTAACCAGACGAAAAGCCGACATGCCTCAGGAAGGAGACGAAAGACTCACACAAAAAGAAAGAATTCTCTTGCCAATAGAGAAATACTTCGATACCAGCATCCAGGAAATGGAAACAATCAGAATTGAAGAAACAAGCTACGAAGAAATTCGCAAGGAAACAGCCCAAAATGAAGAAATTCAAACGATAAGGAAAGCTTTGGAACGAGGAGACAAGGAAATGAAGGGAGTAGCCTTAGGGCTATGCCAATGGAAGGACGAATACCTATGGCACCAAGGAAAGATTTGGGTTCCCAACGAAGAGGGAATTCAGACCAACCTTATACGACAAAACCACGATGTTCCGCAAGCGGGACACGGAGGAACGGCAAAAACGACGGAGCTCCTACAACGCAAATACTATTGGCCTCATATGCGCAATACGATAAAACAATACGTCAAGAATTGCGACATTTGCCAAAGAACGAAGGTGGTACGACATGCACCTTATGGCCTGATGAAGCCAAATGAAGCCCCGGATCGACCATGGAAATCGATATCCATGGACTTCATCACGGACTTACCGAAATCAGAAGGAGATGACGCAATCCTAATCGTCATCGATCGACTCACAAAAATGGCTCATTTCCTATCATGCACTAAGGAAATGGATGCGCGGCAATTCTCAGAACTTTTCATGAGGGAAATATTCCGATTACATGGGCTGCCGAAAGATATCATAACGGATCGAGGATCCATATTCACTTCCGATTTATGGAAAGAAACAACAAAACAACTAGGGATAAAACGAAGATTGAGTACGGCATTTCACCCTCAAACGGACGGACAAACGGAACGAACGAATTCCACTTTAGAACAATACCTCCGAGCATACGTCAATTATCAACAAGACAACTGGAAGGAGCTCCTACCAATGGCGGAATTCGCATACAACAATGGATATCAAGAAAGCATTAAACGCACACCCTTCTTTGCAAACTACGGAGTCAACCCCGAATATCAGACCATCGGGCACCTAATGCAAGGAAAAAACACGCCACCAGAAGACATGAGTCAATTACACGATACCCTACAAGCGGAAATGACAGAAGCGCAACTAAGACACAAGGAATACTACGATGCAGGAAGAAAGCCCGATCCGAATTTACAATCAGGAGATATGGTCTGGCTATTGCCAAGAAATATACGAACGACAAGGCCATGCAAGAAACTGGACTACAAGAAAATCGGACCCTTCAAAATCTTGGCAAGGATAGGGGAAAGTGCTTATAAGCTCAATCTTCCACCATCGATGAGGATCCACAATACATTCCACATCTCTCTTCTTGAACTATATCACGACGATAAGTTTCCTTCTCAACGAACACAACCACCACCTCCAATTATCATCGAAGGAGAACCCGAGTACGAACTCGAACAAATTATCGATTCTCGACTACACTACGGGAAACTACAATACCGGGCCAAGTGGACCGGTTATCCTCCGGAACACGACAAAGTTTGGTACCCCTACGAAGATTTCGAAAATGCAGGCATCGCAAAACAACAATTCCACCAAAAGTACCCCAGGAAGCCCTCTCTCGATCAAAATCGAGGAACAAGAAAACGGGGAGACTTGGGTCTCCATAACACCACCACCGCAACTCGCACCACCACCACCACCTCCACGAATGACGACACCAAGACCCCCAACACCGAAGACCGCCCAAGAAGGGTGGGAAACTACCGTGGGACTACCCACGAGCCCCCCATACAGAGCCCCACACGAGTGGGAAGCAGCAGAAAACAAGGAACGAGCTCGAAGGGAGCACGATGTGCTGTCATGGACGGCATGCTACGACGACGGGTGCCAAGTGCACTACAAGGACAAGGAAGCCTCGGGGTGGTTTCCTCAAGACCGATCTCGGTCTATGCCATCAGTACCGGTATCGCACCGGAACAAAAAACAACAGAGGAAACGCCATGGACAGAGCGTGACATGGTACGAATGCTACGACGACAAATGCTTCGTACATGTGCAAGAGAAGATCAAAGCGGGATATTATCCGCAGGAAAACGGCGAGAGGAGACCCCTCTCAAAATGGCATCGGAGACACCCGGAGCCGGAACAACGAAGGAAATTCGGTGCCGTGAGGACACGGCAGGGGGAGGGGAGCGAAAAAACTCAACCAGATGTCGGAGCCCTACAAAGGCAAATCCAGGAACTGTTAGACGAAAGACAACAAACACTGGAAAGGGACGAAAAGACCCGACGGGAGCTAGCCAACTACCAGGCCACGATAGGACGAATGCACGAAGAAATCCAAGGACTTCGCAGAACTGTCGCGGGATCTGGTTTCAGCATGGCGAGGTTGAGGAACGAAATGGACACCAAAAAGCGAGCAAACGAGGAGCTCGAACACAGGAACCACAGCCTCCGAAAGGAGCTCAGAAGAGCTGGGCAGAGGTTGTTAGATCTGGGAGTATAGCATCGTGGGACCGATGCTAGGGAAAGACGGGAGCTAATGTCACAAATCGTGACTAAGCAAGGCAGATTTCACATGACTCATACTTATGAGTCATAAGGTATGTTGGATTTCACACTATGACGTCGCTTGACTCATAGCTTTCACATGACTACGCACTCGCGAGTCATTGTTATATTTTGATTGGTTGATTGTTTCATTACTCACGATAGTGACGTCATATGATGTAATGATTTTCGCACATGACTCACATTACGAGTCATGGGTTTCACGCAAGTGACTCGTTTGAGCACATGGCTTGGGTTATGAGTTTTGATTGATTAAAATGTTGTGCGATGACCCATATGAGTCATCAAGGGATTTCGCGCTATGACTCGCTATGAGTCATAGAGGTTTATGTAGTGCGAGGTGATCCGTCACCAGGGTTAGGGTTGTGAGAAGATGCCTATATAAGGCGCTTGGTTCCGACCAAGAGATAGGATCTTCACGCAACCATCTAAGTACTTTTCTATACTTCAAATATTTCAATACGATTACGCTCTACTCTCATTACATACACTCTTCCTCTACGAGAGCCTACGCTCTAACAAGAACCCGGAGACTATTGTGATAGTCTTGACGGGCCGCACGAACATAGAACAATTGTGATAGTTCTATCAAGCACGACAATCTACCCATCTTACTATCTGGAAAGATAGTATCCTTTGACGGATTGGTCAAAAACAAGCAAGCCAGTTCCGTACTATCTGAGAAGATAGTACTCCTCTTCCTATTGTACAAGAAAACAAGACTCGCTTATCAAGTAGACTATTATCGTTGCCTGTTGCACTACTACTCAACAATAGGATTGTTACATTTAGCTAACCTTTTGACATCGTCAAATCCTAGGTGACCTAAGCGCTGATGCCACTGCATCAAGGTTCCTGAACCTTTCGCCTGCCCTGCTGTGTTTGCTGTACTATCTTCCTTACAGCTCCTTCCAGTTCCTTGTGCTTCCGCTAATAGTAGATAGGAGTTTCTCCGAAGTTCGGCGATAGCGATTTCATTTCCATCAAAACGGATACTGGCTTCCTGCTTTGGCCCACTCCCGAATAGCACTGTCGTTCCAGCCTGTTGAATACATCTGACCGATACTAAATTGTTAGCGCCCAGTTCCAGAACATACAATACCTCTTGCAGGCAAATGGGGGTCCCATCTCCTTTGCCGTTCGAAACGGTAATCCAGATTTCCCCAATTCCTGTCGCTTTAATTGTTCCTCCGTTCGCTATACTAATTGATGCTTTATTGGTTTTGAAGTCGGTAAATAGCTCCCGCTGTGAGCTCATATGATGTGTCGCTCCGGAGTCAAGTATCCAATCGCCGCTTTCTCCTTCCTGTTTGCTAGCAGCCATCCAGGCTCCAATCGCCTTACTTTTGGCTTCGCTTGCTGACCCTGTTCTGGTGTCCATCTTCTTTGGGCAATCCTTTGCCCAATGGCCTTTCTCATGGCAGTACAGGCAACTGTCTTTGTCTACCTTGGGGAATCGGTTTCCCGCAGGCTGTCGGTATCGGTCTCGGAAGCTTCGAGCTGCGTTGTATCCCCCTCATCCTCTTCCTCCTCGTACCTGATACTGTGTACTACCTCGGCCGCCCCAGGTACCTCTTCGTGCCTGCCCATTCCTGCTTGACAGGAATGCACCGTTGGTTTGTCCAGAACTCCCGCTTGGTTTCCCAGTTTCTCTGATTAATTGCTGGTGTTCAAGAATACGTCGGTCACAGACATCATCGTATTTGAGGTCCTTGAAGTCGGGGCCTTTGGATATCGAGGTTCGGAACGGGTGGTATTGTATTGGGAGGTTTGAAAGGAGTACATAAAGTTTGTCCTTCTCGGATTGTGTTTCGCCTGCGCCAGCTAGCTGATGAAATAACTTTTCCAGTTTGGCTATATAGTCAACCATGGGTTCGTTATCGTATCGTATTTGGGACAACTCTCCACGCAAGTACCAGATCCTTGCCTGGTCCTTCCCCGCATAACGGCTCTCCAGTTTGGTCCGCAGCTTGCTCGCATCACGCTCAGTTGCGTATAGTTCACGATGGTTGCTGTCCATTAAGCGCCCTAATAGGCCACTTGCCTTGGCTGCCTTCTCCTTGGTACAGGTATCGCTACTCGTGTTCGTCTCTGCTTGGGACACAATGTCCCAGTATCGTTTCTCAGCAAGGATATCGATTACGGCTAATCGCCATTCGCGGTATTCTGTTCCACGGGATAGAGGACGAATTCCTCTACCGGCTAACAGTTTGTACTCGGTTGCAGAGGTAGACATCGTGGATGCTTATCGTAGGTGGAGTTGGTAAAGGTTAGATCGAATTGAGCACCGGGCTCATAACCTTTTGAACAAAATGGCTTGGTGCACAGCGGATTCGATCACAGATGGTTGGAGAACCAAAGACTTTTATCGATACAAACAAGTAAGGTGACAAGGAAACAAATCCAATAAAGAATAAAGAAACGAGAGACTGATACTCTGTGTACAGAAGATAGAGCGAAGAGAAAAGCGAATGTCTGATGGATGGTCGAAACAACGAACAAAGGGAAAACAGAAGTCCTTTTATCCTCCTCAAGGTTCAAGCTCCCTTTCGAATGTACGACCTGCGTATGCCGGTTCTCTCCGCGCATTTCCTCCACTACCCATCTTTGCCGAATCTCCTCCGACTCATAACCGAGGCGAAATCTAGTTTACCAAGGGTCGGGGATGGCACGCTGCTGTCGGTATCACGATAGACCGAGGGATGTTGTGTTTAGTGTTTCGATGTTGTCACACCTTTCACTTAAGGTGTTTCGTTGCTGTTGATCATGATGAACTAGGTATGCAGGGTTGTGCGTTATCTGTATGAAGCTAACAGTGGTGCAGTCGGCATCAAACAATAGTAGTTGGAAACTAGTTCGTTCTAGTAACCATTCGATAAGATGTCATCCTCGTAGTAGTAGTTTTCCGTCGAAGAATCTGCATGTGGTGAGCAGCAAAATTTCAACAAGAAGAGGGGTAGAACACGTAGCAAGGTGGGCAAAGAGGGGCACGAGGGGAAAGTTGGGAATTAATAAGAAAGATAATGGCGTGAGAAGATATCGAAATGGTCTCATATTCTAGCATGAGTATTTGCTGTTTTTTTGTACTTAAGAGTCTTAATATGTTATGAGGGAACGAACGTAGTTTTATTGTCAATAGAAGCGAGATAAAAGAGCGAAGACGTGAACGAGAAAAGACTGATGATCAAATAAAACAATAAGGCAAAGATCCTGCCTTTATCCCATGAACGATGTGCAAAAAGAAAGTGACTAGAAAAGCTTTTCCTCAATATGATATAGGTAACGGGTAGTTAATCGGTAACATGTGTTCCGGATACTGTTGATGAGACGAGGAGGGACAGTAACTACTGCATGATAAAGATAAAACCAAACCTGAATCAACGGCTCCTGTCACAGGTTTCAACAAAGAGTCCCGCTCACGCTCAATTGTTGAAGTGCAGGTCACGGAACAATGTCTATCTTTTATACACTTCATTCTCATTTTTGAAACTAGCATCCTCGTATACGATCAGTATATATCACAAAATTATAAGAGAATGATCCCTACCCCGGAAAAAGGGGGGACTCCCGGCAAACAGATGAGCTGCCCAGCTGCTCCGAGAAACATGAAAAAACAGAACAAAAAAACACCAGACCTTACCACTGGAGGCAACTCCAATGGCATAACACATAGTTCAATTATTTGAGATTATACGATAGCTTGCATACCAGTCGTAGAACAAACCACCTTCGGAGCACACACTAGGGGAATAATTGCTTTCATATCTGGCCACTGAGATGCTAGTGCCGCTTCCACCTCGTACGAATCGCTCTGATCCACCGACTGTCGTATCTCACACGCAACACATCCACCGAAAAGCGGTCTGCATGCCGACACGGGCCTCTGTCTTGCGACCTTGGACAACCCAGTCGGCCACTCACGCAGTCCATAAAAATCTCCAATACCGAACTAATGCTGCGAAGCCTGCAGCGGAGGACGCAAGTTCAGCTGCAGTTTGGGGTAGTGATGGGCACGATCATGATCGAGCAGAAAATTTAGCCCATGCTCGAGCATAAATCGTGCTCGAGCACACCAAAGATTTATGATCGAGCATGATCGTGCCCATCACTAGTTTGGGGGTTGTTCTCGGGGATGGCGTGAACACAGTACTGGATCAGCTCAGCTTAGGCAGGGACGGGTTAGCGTCCTCGAAGTTCTTTCTCAAGTCTCTGGTTTCGCAGAAACAGGGGGTTTACCGGCTACCTAGACCTGAGCTTCACCATTTTAGAGGGAGTTCTTGGTGAAGGTGCTGCCACAGGGGGCGGTTGTGTGGGTTCTTAGGTCGGTTTGAGAGGGGGTCGGGGAGAGTGGAGTTGGTGGGGAGATTGAGCTTTGTGTCGTGCTTGCTCCAGTACCTATTCAAGATTATTTTGGATAGGGGATCGTTAGATTTTAGGGTTATAGGAGGAAGGGATGGGAGAGAGAATTCTGGCAGGGGTTGGATGAAGCTGGGTCGGGGGATGGCGTGGTAAAAACGCTTTTGACTACACAGATGTTGACGGCTGTTATCCTCCCAGAGTAGACCTTCGTATCGGCCATAATTTATTCTGGTGATGTTTTGATAAAAATGGGCAAGAACTAAAAATAAAAGCACAAGGGGGAAATTGACGGTTTTTTCAGTCAGGAGGTGAAATAACATTCCAGGGGCTGTGATAGCTTACCAGAAACGCCCTGCCGAGTGGGTAAGTCTCAAACTCCCAAGCTCTTGACCGTCGGGCCTTATTTTTATCGTTAGAAACCTCGCCTCTCACTCGTGAGGAAAAGATTTAGTTCAATCCTTGTCTCTTCCCATAAACCGCACAAAGAATGCTCTGCTCAGAAAATCTCAACCCGCCGCCGCCGCAACGGGAGCAAATATATATCCGGTACCTCACTCCGCTAGTCTAGAATGGCTGTCTTATTATGCTCTGACTTCGCCTGAGTGGATCCTACATTTTTATCCTCCTTGTTGAAACATCTGGCTAGCGGAATGGAACGGATTCCGATGAAAAACTGCGAGCTTTTCAGGATCAGAAAAAGGCCATTGGAGGACGCGCACCGTAGCTCGTTGATATCGTGAGGATGCTACAGGCCATCGTGACTTCGGAACCCACGTTTATGTGTATCGACACTCTCGATAAATGTGTTGGAACTCAGCGACTCAGGTTCCTCGATTCTCTAAAAGAAGTCCTCGAGAGTTCTGCGGGCGCTAGGATATTTGTGACTGGAAGGCCCCATATTCGAGTTGAGATCAAAAAGCGCCTTCCTGGAAAAGTGACGAGTGTATCTGGAAATCCACCAGAGGGGATACGTTACATATCTTCGTGTTAGATTAAGCGAGGACAAAACACCAGCCGCCATTGATGACAGTCTGGGGGCAGACATTCTGGAGAACATTCCCGGGGAGATATCCGAAATGTGCGTAGGGAAATGGCGCAGAGAAGCCCTCTCACATTATCCGCTAATAAATACATTTAGGTTTCTGCTCGTATCCTTGAATATCAAAGCAATATAGCAAGAATCGGCAATATATTGGAGAGGAGAACGTCTTAGAAAAATGACAGACGGATTTGGGCTGGAGGATGCTTATGTTGCGACGATAGAACGGACTAAGGCGCAGACTAGGGATAAATGGAGACCGGGGATGGAAGCTTTGATGTGGATCAGTCATGCGGAACGGTAATCGAGGGCGGGTGAGCTGCCACGCCCTAGCAGGGGAGCCAGATTCTAGGGACCCCAACGGCGACAACGCCCCCCCGATGCTAACACTAGCTAGCTACTGTCAAGGGCTCATCACTACAGAGAAGGAAGTATCAGCTCTGCGACTGATTCACTTTACTCTACAAGAGTATCTTTCCGCCCTCCGGATATCTTCGGCAGACCCCATTCGAGTATAGCAGAGGTCTGCCTGACATAGCTGAATTCCGAACAAGTAAAAGCCCTCTCAACAGATCCCTCTACCATCACCCCCAATGAGGAGGCCTTTCTGCGACACCGCTCGGTATACTGTGGACCCCATGCCAACAGGGGCCCCTCAGACAGCGCGGGGTCATATGTGCTGGCCTTTTTCAGAAATACGATGCCCACATATCCGCCGGGCTGCTTTTTGAAGAAGTGAGGAACTGCATTATGGAGGTTTTAGGACTAGTTTCTTGTTTAGTGGGCTACATTGCGCATCCTTCGGAATTTTTGGGGATGTAGCTACTTTGATTGAGGTGGGAAGTTAATATATCAACGGAGGGGATTTTGGAGACACCACAGGCATGGGCCGCGCATAATGGACACGATGAGGTTGTAAAAATGTTACTCGCGGAGGGGAAGATTGGCCCAGGCCACCCACATGATAGTGGCAGGGTGCCACTCTGGTACGCCGCCTAGGGTGGGCACGTGGGGGAGGCCAAACTACTACTCGGGCGTGAGGAGGTCAACCCGATAAGCCGCATAATTCTAAGGTAGTGCTTCAGTACTCACTAGCTTGTTTCTGCCAAGAGAAATTCATTTGCCGAATTTGGGTGGAGTGAGAGACCCAGGCAAAATTCAGCAGACGGTACTTCTCTTGGTAATAACGGGTGGCTAATGTTCTGGGCAGGACTGCTTTTTCTTCACCCCCATCATCTGTCTCTCTCCCATTCTACACCCTCCCTTCATCTGTTCCCCTGCGAGTGTCCCTCAACCAAATTTTTCTTTCCACAGCATTAGGAATATTCATTGACCCCGAGAGTAAAATGTCGTGTACTCCTTTTGAGCTCCAACACCAAAAGCCCTCCATATCGCCAATAGGTAATCCCCTTTGATATTCATCGCAAGATTCTACTAACAATTCCACCAGTCGGAATTCCTGTAACCTCAGGCCGTGGCACCATCACGGAAAACATTTACAGAAAACCCATTGCAACGGGTCCCGAAATCATAAACGCTACCAGTAAAGCCAGCTGCGCCAGCGATGGGCACGATCATGATCGAATGATCGATCAAACTGGGGAGCCCTGATCGAGTGATCGATCATGGTCACTGCTCGAGTATGATCGATTTTGTGCCCATCAGGAATTAAATACTCATTCAATATGGATTCTGAGTATTTTCACTCGTATTATAACAAGAATAGAAGAGCCATACTCTATCGTCTATTTATGTATCACGGTAACCCGTGGCTGATCTAGAGTGTGTAGAAGCTCGGATAGGTTCCGACTCCCTACTTATTGTTGAATAAATTTATTGAAAGTCATTGGTGGTATTGACTAGTTGCCATAGACTCGAAACGATGGGAGTGGTGACCCTATTATAAAGTCAGCAGTCATGATAGTTTGTTGTTCGATAATTTGTTGAGGAGCTAACAAGGTAAAGCCAGGCTAAAAGAATTGGCATCTAGTTTGCCGGTAGACTCCCTTTATATAAGTTGATCGCATCACCCAATCACTAAGATTAGTAGAGTGATCGGTCATGAGCCAAGATGCTCGAGTATACTCGATGATGATCGAGCATGATCGAGCAGTACCCATGATCGAGCAAATCGATCAGATCATGGATGCTCTGCTCGATCATGATCTGATCGAGAGACCCCTATGATCGAGGTGATCGAGCAGACTACTGATCGAGCAAAACTCGATCATGATCTGATCGTGCCCATCACTAAGCTGCGCCTTCATTTCCGATTCCCCCGATGGGCTAGAGACTCGCGTGGGAACCCCATGCGCCAAGATCTCCGGAGGGCAAAAACAAAGAATGGGGACTGCGAGAGAGCTCGTGAAGAACACGCATATTTTGGTTCAAAACGAAGCCACTAGCTCAGTGGACAGAAACTGTGATGTTTATCATACCAGTAGCGACGTTGTTAGCCCCCGAGACGCCGACAAAGAATCCCTGAAGCGCCCGGCGGAGGATGAAGTGATCGAAGGAGTGAATCCCCCCTGTGTGAATCTGGGTGACACTGAGGAGAAGCTCAAGGTGAATGATGGCACGGCAGTTGAAGTAACTACTGATACAATGGCCAAGAAAGCTAAGGGGGTGGAAGTTTCGGGACCTACCGGGTCTCTGGTCGAGGCGGGGGGGATATGTTGGGCAGTGGGCCTCGGGTAGTCGAGGGGATGACAATTACGGATGTTAAGGTCGGAACCGGTCGGACCGCTCCAAATGGTATGCAGCTCTACATACACTACCTTGGGAAGTTGGAGAATGGAACGGTATTTGATGACAATATGCAGTGTTCCGAACCGTCCGGGGGCCCCACAGGGACGGCGGGGATAATGCCAAGAAGACGGGACGGGACGGGACCGCTAACTGTGGTCCTGGGTAGGTCAAGTTGCTCAGGGGACGGCCGGGCTAGGCTGGGACCGCCGGGCCCTACACGCTAGGCCTTTCTTGGTGCGGTGGGACACACGTGATAGGGGCTGCTAAGGGGGACGCCAG
>Ga0307517_10010022_pt1 | contig 13331 bp, 8 predicted proteins | sample 23_EM_MG_FD_194515 | JGI IMG/M metagenome (GOLD analysis project Ga0307517, IMG submission 194515) | Populus trichocarpa ectomycorrhiza microbial communities from riparian zone in the Pacific Northwest, United States - 23_EM | ecosystem: Host-associated > Plants > Roots > Unclassified | place...
CAACGTGATTCAGTTGATTTGGTTAGTTCAAAGGCAACTCAGATGATTGTTAAAAAAAAAATCTAATAAGAAAAAAAGAATGAAATTAAAAAAAAAGGGAGAATGAAAAAAAGGGAGGTTGAGTGAAAAAAAGAAAAAGAAGAAGAGAAAAAGCCTAATTTCATCAAATTAGATTGTAAAAAGGTTTAACGGGAAGAAGAAAACAAGTTTAAAAATTAAAAAAAAAAATTAAAGGTGCTTCACTATTAATAAGAACAGTGAAGCACCATATGTTTTTTAAATTTTTTTTAGATGTATTAGGTAATATATAATAAATTTCTTTGGTTGTTATCTAAAGCTCACAAATAGTTGGTTTTTGAAAAAAAAAAGTTTAATTTTTCATTTCTTGATTAGTAGTGTATATATTTGGATAGTGATGATATTAGGAATAGACCTTGGAGCTCTTTTATCTTCATGGATTGAACGAGTCCAAATAAAATTGTTATTTTTACTTATTAACATGTTTTTTTTTTTAAATAGTAAAATAAAATAGTTTTAAAAAAAATTAGTAAGATAACATAGTTTTTATATGTCATGATACGTAAACATAACATTCAAGCTTGTCACTCTTTAAAATCATGACATTTCAATTTTTTTTTGAAATAGACTCGATATAAGGAGAGAAAAGAGAGAAAAAAAAAACACCAAAGACACACTGAAGCTTTGATTATGCCATTATCGATACCATCAGAAAAATCTTAATGAGAGAAATCTACTAACACCAAGAAAAATCATCAATAGTGACCAGAGCATGTTGCACTTGCCTTTCAAAGGTGGTGGGTGACTTATTTGTATTTGACAACAAGTGTGACTTATTCATCATTGATGACTTTTCTTAGTATTGATGAATTTTTCTTGTTGAGATTTTTTTTAATAGTATTGATGATGTCATAATCAAAATTTAAATGTGCCTTCAAAATCTTTTTTTTTTATTTCTTTTCTCTTTCTTCTCGTCTTATATGTAATCTATTTGACAATTTTTTTAGGAGTGTAATCGAAATGTATTTTTAATTTTAATTTTTTTTTGTTTTTGTTTTAGATTACTTTTTAATATTTTTGAATTATATGCTAATATTAAAAATAAATTTAAAAAATAAAAAATATTTTATCTAATATATTTTCAAGTAAAAAATATTTTAAAACACAATCTCTATCACATTTACTAGTAAAATTCATCTACAATTATTTCACTTTCCTTGATAATTTTTTTGAATTGTGCTGTTATTAACAAAAATTCTAATAATGCAATTCATTAAAACGTATATTTTTTAAAGTTTTTTTAGAGATATGCTATTTTAAAAAAAAAAACATCCAAGGACTTAATCATCGTTGGAGACAAGGAATTTTTAAAATTAGATCTGGAAAGAAATATTTGTTGTGTTTTCACAGACAGTACAAAATTTCGAAAAACAAGATTTTCATGATCAACAATCTTTAAAATATTGCTGCAGTCAGCGAGAACTACCCAACCAACACGTTTAGATAGGTTTACAAAACAAGGTGATAACGCAAAAATAACTTGATATATGTGATAAACAGAAGCTTTTTATTTTTATTTTGCAGTGTTTAATATTATGATAATAATTATTTTTTAAAATATATTAAAATAATAAAAATATATAAAAAATAATTTAAAATAAAAAATCTTATTTTTTTAAAAAAATACAATACCACCACAAAAACGAACACTCATTCCAGCTGTTTAATGCATCTAGTGGCATAAAAAATATGACGATCCATTTGTCCCCTGAGAAGCTAAAATAAGGAAGTGGACTCATTAGCTTATCAAGAAATGGGCCTTTGGTTCGGGACAGTTGTGATGGGTTTTCCTTGATGGTCTTCTTATCTTAATTTTAGCATTCACAGATAAAATCATATAAACTTGCGTCGAAGTGGAAAGGGTGTGGGTTAGGAGGTGGGCAGATCTTGGAACCTAGCCTTATCATTATAGAGCTCGAGTATATCTAATCATTTCTAAAACTAAAACTAGAATTCCTGCCCATCTTTTCGGAGGATACACGCAAACCCTCCTACATACAGCTAGATTTAGTTTTGATGTGTGATCGATTCTTTGTGCGCGCTGTGGTTTGAAGGTTAATTAGCAGTATTTTTTGATTAATTTATCTATCAATCAAGACCAGGTATCTCTGGCACCTTTCCAATCGACCTAAGTATATTTTAAAAAATAATTTCTCTCAAATATTAGTCCTGAGATTTGAATTCAACAAGTTGAAGGAGGGAGGGAGTGGATTTCTAAACTACCAGGCTTACCCTTTTGAGGTTAAGAACCTGTCGTTACAGCACACAGAGATGTTTAAGGAATTGAAGACCTGGTAAAAGCTGTATCATGCGGAATACATTGGCAGTTCTCTGGATTTTCATAAATATATGTTGTGATTTTCCAAAATTAGTTAAAGGAGGGCTTGTCGAACAAGTGGGCACAGCTATAAAAACAAGACAGCACTTCGAATGACTAGCAACTTACCGTTAAACCCTGTTTCTTGAACTAACTTCGACTTTATATAGCCAGAAAACTGTTTTGATCCGTTTGGAATAAGTTGTTTACAACTTGTTTTGTTCTAGCTAGGCAAAACAGACGAACGACTTGGTTGATTTGATGACCTGGTGCGTTTAAGATTTGATCCGTTTTCTTTAACCGACTTGCTTATATAAAGACACTAGGAATCCCTAATTGTTACCATTGCATGTCTTGATCAACAAGCAACACATAAAAGTAGTGTTGTAGCAATCTCTGCCACCGTTTAGTATATATGGCCATCATGACTACTGCATGCAAATGCAATATTGCAAACTGTGCGATTTTCATCATTTTTCTTACATCCTTCCTTGAACCTTCATCTTCTCTATCTATACCGTTGGTAGATAAACTTTTTCAAAAAATAACAGTGACCATTTCCAATGATGCCGATCATGAGATCCAGTATATGTGCGGTGATGGAGAGCACGACAAAAAATTGCATACAATGAAACCAGGGGAATACATGTCGTTCGAGTTCCATGATATAATGTTCCCGTTAAAATGGTGTTATGTCTACCTTGGAGAATCAAAGCATGGAGTCTTTTGGGCATATGCAGTGAAGCTAAGATGCACTGAATGCACTTGGAGCCTAAGAAATGATGGACTATTTCTTCTTGCACCTGACGGGAAGGAATCGAGTTCTCATGAATTATTCCTGAAAGGGGACTACTTTTAGTTAATTAAATCTCCTCTCAAAGTGCACGATTGCTTGAAATAGGATATTAATCCTAATTATCGAGAGAGAGAGCTAGAGAGAGATTTAAGTGATAATCTTGATGTCGACATTTACAGATTCTGTGGTTAGGAAAAATAAATAAATAAATTGTAGGAACTTGGTTTATTACTCTCTTTGGCAAAGTGTTGGAAGCAGCTTCTTCCCTTTATGATGCCTTATAAAGAGAAAAGGCAATGTATATAGAAAAACGCCAGTTTCACTTCAAATCACAATTTTACATGTATAAAGTTGACACCAATAACTTGCAATTTCGCATCTTTCTTTGTAGCTCCAAACTTCTGTAATTTTCGCCATGCTGCCTGTTGTATCATGGATTTGAATCTTTCTACTACCCAACTTTTATATATATAATTTCAATTCAAGATAAACAAACTTTAAATTATTAATACAAACACAATATATATCAACCATTTAAATATAATTTTAAAATCTAAAACATCTCTAAATAGTTCAAGACTAAAAAAAACTTTAACTTAAAAAAATTCAACACAAACAAACTTTTAAAATATTAAACAAGTAAAATATTTTAATATATATAAAAAAATCAAATATCATCTTCATTATTAACATCCTGATGTAGAACCGATTGCAGCTGGAATAACAGATTGCAGAAGGGAGAACTAACTGCAGCAAAACCAGCAACAACAGTTTATTGCAGAGACAACCCCGAAGAGACAAATCAGGAGCTGCAACTGGCTTTCTCCAATCTATTTTAGGATTTTTAATTTATGCTTTAATATCGAAATTTATTTACCTTCAGGACTCTAGTATTCTTTTTCTATTTCAGTTATTTCTTTCCTAAACAGTTAAGTCCTAGTTGAACTAGGATGTGCAGCTTATATAAAGGCTGTTTATTTTCATTGTAAGGCACTTTTGAATTGGCATAATAAACTTTCTCTTTGAGAACCTTATTCTTTGGCTCGTGGAATCGAGCGTTTCTTGTGTTCGTGGATTCGAACAATTATTATTTTTCGAAGCAGACGGTGACCTGTTTCTTCAAGAGCTTTCCGCTACGTCACATCCTTTTATTTTCATAAACTCAGTTTAGTTCCAACCACATATTAATCGAGTGTCGGGTTAACCTGTCGGCCGGGTTTTAAAACTAGTAAATAGAATAGAGAAATGCGAACAAAGTGAAGAAAAACAATTCATTCAGTGGCATTAAATTCGAAACAGCATAAAATTTAGACCGGCAAGCAGGAGTCAATACCCGAACCACCACCCTTGCTGACTGGTGAGGCCCCATCTTCATAACAATAATACACTGAGAAAGGCCTTACCAGGAAGCAAAGGTCACATCTTGGTGCGCTCTTGACTCCCCTCTATTATCCCTCTATTTTTTTAATTTTACACAGCCCAATATCTCTGCCATTTATGGCACAACCATCCTCTCATCTCCCATAAAATCTACCCCACTGACCGAATTAGCTTCGCAGTCTCTTGTTTACCGAACTACCACTACTTCTACTAGCATTACAGTAATGGTAACTTATTTGCAATCCTAGCCTTTACTTTCCTACTAATTACCTGAAATCTCCCCTCTACAAACCCAATAGAAAGGGATTAGCAAAAAATGATCCCTTAGTCCTCTTTGTGAAATGTCCAATGTTGTAACCACCAAAATGCGCAAGGAGTTTCTCTGGGAGAGAGAGATAGAAGAGGGGAGACTCAAGGTAATTTGCACGGCGAAAACCCTAAACTTGTTGTTTGGGTGCAGCTGTAGGCTCATTGCAAGACCCTACAGCATTGCTGTTATCAAGGCAGCTGCTAGTGGTGGTGGTGTTGTTGCTAAGAGCAACAGTGATTTGGTTCACTGTGTTGCACAAATGGTTGTTTATCGCAGTGACACTGGAGAAATTGAGCTTTGCAGATGGAATAGTGCTTGCAAGGGCTTGGAGACCCACAGTCAGTAGGCAGCCTGAGTTGTTATGTCCATTTCCATTTCCATCCTCAGAATTAGATTGCATTGAATTGCCTTCACTGACAGTGCTACTGCTGGATTCTACTGGGACTATGAAAAAACCTAGTGGAAGTAGAGGAATGCATGATGGATCCTCGCCGCTCATTGCCAGCTGAATTGACTCAACGTCCACGGTGGTGAACACGACAAGGCTGCCTGATTGATCAGTGCAACTCTCTTGTAGCATGAGATCTACATGCTGTGATGAGTTGCTGGCGACCTACATACATGCAAGTATACAAATTTATTTAATGGTATACAGATAAAGTTCTCGCTGCATATATATAATTCAGTACAGAGGTTTAATTCAGCAGTTTTATTACTTTTTATGTTATTGGTAATAAAAAAACTAACAAAAAAGGAGGGAAATTGAAAATGATGTATGTATTATTAAATTGATTATAATGCAGGGAAGAAAAGGCTTACGTTGATGCGAAGAAGAGAGATGCAGTTTCCTGGATGAGAGCCGTTGGCAATGTGAGCAACCTCATGCAAGGCATTCCCATTGGAAAGAACTTCCAGCTACACAGCATAATATACATATTAATTAATTATTACAAGGACCATTATTAGAAACAAACAATTTATCATAAGTGCAGAGAGTAAAAGATCAACTATATAAAAGAGTTTTTTTTATGGCGTCCACTAGAACCTGAGATCTGCGATGTTCATCCCTCAACAGATCAAAGACTAGGAAGTGAGGATAGGGCAGCCAAGTTGTGGATACTGCAGAGAGAATGACCCCATTAGGCTGGCCAGGCTCCGTGATTTCCCTTGAGATAATTCTAACAGTGCCATCATGGGAATCGGGTAAAGCTGTCCATGATTGGCCACTAGAAGTGCTGATATTCAGGCTAAAAGTTCTGATCATTCTTTGAGCCAGTCTCATCATGTTCTTCCGTGCTTCAGGAGAGGGTATTACTGTGAATATATACCAGGAATAGAAGTGTTCAGAATTAATGGAAGTTAAGCAGATACTGGAACTAATTTTGGCTATAACATGAAAGCGTGCATTTAGGAAGCAGCAAAGGAGAAATAATGTTTTCTTTTTGGTATGGGGTATCAAATACCACAATCGATAACAATTATATAACTAATATTAAAATAATTAATACAAGGTTAAATGCAGCTTAATACTTGAGTTGATAAATACATTTAGTGAACTTAATTAATTTCAAGTAGTGGAAGAAATATAGAATTGTAACCTCTTACCTCCTAGGTCAGAGATATTTCTAGCCATGAGGCTTGCAACTCTCTCGCATTGTCTCTGTAAGACTGCTAACCAGCGATGTGCTCCAAATGCCATCCCACTATAGATATACTGGCTAAATATCTGATGGACAGGCTTATCCTCTATCTCTGCATGTTCTATCCATGTCAACTGTATGGAGATGTGCAAGTGTAAAAAATTAACTTTTGGTCAATTTCGAGGGCATAAGTTGCAAGAAAATCGACTTAATGGAGAATCGAGCTTAATTATCAAAGATTGTCATCTGGCCCTCCACCAAGAAACAAATAAACAATAAAAGCATAAAATTTAGGCTGGTGCATACCTTTGAGTACCCATTGGGCAAGTCTTGAATTACACAGCCGGACGGACGTCTCCTGTACAGGGGAAAGGAAGGTCGGATGTTGTCGTGGAAGCTATCGAGGGGAAAATCGACAATAGCCCAAGTGCCCTCCTCTACATTTTGTTGGCAAAAGCGAAGAAAATGTGTTTCTCGAGTTGGCACCAATGGGGAAAGAACTTGCAATTCTGCATACATCTGCTCAGATAACAAGTAACAAATAATTAAGCTATCTAGAAAACAGAAAATAAGCTAAATCACAGAAATTTCTGGTACTTGTAGTGTTCAATAATAAATACTAGATAATGTGGGAATTAAAAAATTATAGCATCAAATCCATACATACCAGGTGAAGGGAACCGCTTGCACCGCAAACGCCTGTTTTTATAACTTGAACAGTTTTTGCTCTAGCAACAATGGAGGGAAACAGCTCCATCCATTTATTCTAACAATTTGTACAAAATCAACATCAGCTTAAATTACCTTTACAAAAGTTTTTTTTTAAAAAAATATATGATAAGATGGTTAGTGAATTTAAAAAATTCTTTTGTAGAATATACCGATAGGTGCTACAAATTAATTAAGAAAAATGATTCGATACTCATGTAATGAGTATAAAGAAGTTCTTCTGAAATTGAGGGACTTACAGCATCCAGGAAAGCATCAACCAAGTTAATGCTATTCATTATAACCACAGCACAATCACGAGTAGCTTCAGTCCTCATGTCACTAGAGTTCTGTTTGAGATTGGAAGGCCATGGAAACATTCTCGCATGCTCTTCAAGATTAAGCACTTCCTTTCCATTCTCATTGTTTGTGATCCAAAGAGGCTCATTTGCATTACACATCTTCACAAGTTCATCCATGGACGACAATGCAAGCCCCATTGCAAGACCTTCTCCCTCCTCCATTAATACTATACCAGCCTCAGGAAAGGAAGATGGTTCTGGCAACATAGGCATAGGCATCATATCAATGCAAGTGCCCAAAGACTCCGGAAACGGCCTTGAATATATGCTCATATCCAAATCCAAGGAAGGGGGAACAAAAGCAGGAGCCGGTACCATTGAGTGGATTGGCCGGCCGCCATATCTTGAAGCAATACAACAAACGCGCTCCAACTGAACAACATTGTAATTTAAGATTCATTGATCAACAGCCAAAGTTTAGAATTTGCAATGTATTTGATTATGATTATTTGGTAATTGGCCAGCTAAAAGTGAATGTTTAAATATTAGGTCATTAACATGTTATTATTATATTCAGAGCAACATTTGAAAATTTCACCTCTTCTCTAAGTCTTGCATGTTCAAGTCGAAGATCCTCAAAGGGAATTTCTCCAAGCATGGCTTGACCTCCACAATCGGGACAAATAAGATTTCGTAACTCCGCTTGTAGCCTGTAATTATCATTCTGCAAGCTCTCATTTTCTGCCCTGAGTATATTATTATCCGATCGGTCTTGTTGTGCCTATTAAATTCGGTGAGGGAAAAAGAATGTACACAAACATCGATCGATCATTAGTACTTAGACTCGAAGAAACCTAGTGGACTTACTTCGACGCTGCAGCACTAAATGTCTCCCATATAGCATTATTAATGCTGTGCACTCTTTGGGAAGCACATGTGCAGGTAAGGGTTTCATTACATGTTCCAGAGTTATTAATGAAGACAGACTGTATATCTAGCCAGATATGGTAGGGCATGTGACTGTAAGCAATGAGCCAGTCGCCCAAGGTTATAAATGCGATCCTTTTGCTACAATGCTCATAACGATGGCTTGGTAAAACACTAGTTGGTAATGGACGGCGGGCCTTCTTGAAATAAAATCAACGGCTTCATTAAGAGCTGGGACATTTAAGGGTTTCCATGAAAGTGAAAGGTCCAAGAGAGAGAGGTAATTAACCATGTTTACCTTCATTTGGGTACGGCGGTTTTGGAACCAAAACTTGACTTGGCGTGGTTTTAGACCAAGTTCATGGCTGAGTCTCATTCTTTGTTTGTCATCTGGGTGTGGGCATTCCTTAAACATGCTGCAAAACAAGCTTTCCTTTATTTTTATCGTATGATAAAAACGGTGAACTTTTGAATAAGATTTAATAGAAATGGTTAGAGAGAGAAAGTTAGTAATCAATTTTGCTTATATAATAATATTCTTCAATGTATAACGGGGTTGTTTCATACAGAATAACAACAAGATTTTGCATCAAGATAGAAAATCAAGGGAGAGTGCTATTTTTAGTTTTTTTTGGAAAAATATTGATTTTGTAAACAGATAACCAAGGTAAAGAGCTTTTTCTGCATGGCAATTTTGATGCACGAGAAAGAAAAATTATGAGAGGAATATATTCTTTCATAGATTTAAGATAGAGAAAAATTAGAGAGAGAGATGTGCAAAAATTAGTAACATACGCTTCCATTTCTTGGATCTGGCGTGCAGTGTGCCTGTGGTAACGTTTCTTCTTTGGAGGTTGCTCGCTGCTCTCTTCCTCATTCCCTGACTTCTCTTCAAGTTGTTCACAGCCAGACCCACTTTCCACTTCCTCCTTACCTGGCATAACTAGCCCGTTTCCTTCTTTCTAAACAAAACAAACCACATTGTGCGAAACTAATTTTCCATTGATTGAAAAAATAGAGAGAAAACAGAAAATAAAAAAATAAAAGAAATATGGAGATCAAAGAGTCTGGACATACAGAGATAATGGGGGAGAGAGTGTGGAAAGGCATGCTTGACATGAAGTTGAAGCTAGGGTTTTCGATCGGCAACGAATAGATGGTATCGGAGGAGACTACATTCCCTCCCATGTTTGACATAACTTGGCGATCACCAAACATTCTTGCTTGGTTCTTTGAAATATGAAGAGAGATGAGACCGATTTTCTTTCCCAACTAGGTTATGGTGTTGTTTTTGTCTGTTCATATAAATTAGGTCGTGCCTGTCATACATAAAGGGGAAAATCTTTATCAAGAATTAAAGACCAGCGTGTACCCAAAAATGAAAATATGTGCGAGCAAAAAGATAAATCCTTGTGTGCAAAAGAACCTCAATCGAACCTAATTATGGCTTTCGTAACACCATTAAAACAACGAGAACCCCACAGAAAAGACATAAATGCTAAAAGAAAGAAGCTGAAATATGAAAGCTTAATTAAAATCTTCTAAGAGAAAGGTTTGAATTGCAAGAGAATGTCGTGACGATTCTCTAACACCCAATTGAACAACGTACGTATATAATACCTTTGACTTGATGAAGAGAAAAAAAAACTAATAATAATAAGTTGTGGAAAAAATGAAATTCAAAGGCTTGTAACTATGAGTTACAGAAACCGCCATGAAGAATGAGAATCAAAGAAGCTGTCAAGAAAAAACAAAAAAGGAAAGAGGAAGCTTCAAACAAAATGAAACGGAAAAGAGTTAAAAATTGACATGGTGAGAATTAATACCACCAACAACAATATGTTTGCTGTGATCTTTAGAATTTTGGGAATTGAAGAGTTCGAAAGAAAATCTCTCCCCTTTTGATTCCAAAAGCCTCACTCTCTCACTTGTCTGCTTATTACTTTACTTCCTGTACTGTTCTTCCTCTGTCCCTGTTCCTTTGTCATAAATTGGCTGCTTTTTCGTTTCACCGTATACAGGGTTAATGTTGGGATTTCCTCTTTTAGGGTTTGACACAAACCGATCAAACGCCAATACTGATGCTTTCCCCGAAGCTAAAATCCCTAAGTCAAACCTTTCCCTTTTCCCATGTCACGCTCCCAATGTGAACTTGCCACATTTGTGAGTGAGTCTGTCTTTTGATTGGTTCGTGTACTGCACGAGAACGCGTTGTGGCGTGCTGTGCGTTTTTTTCTTACCACTTGCTATGGTAATTAAGATTGGATGGAGTATTGGGTTGGGTTAAAACTTAAAAGAGGAGTCAATGCACAGAGAGAGACAAAAGGCTAGCTATAGAAAGCTAGTAGAAAAGTCAAAGGAAGGGTCAATAAATCATAGCCGTCAATTCTGTGAGCCAAGTGGGTCCAGTCTACATTTCCACCCCCCCTTCTCTTCAAATGACTTCATGGTTATGATTTTATTTTTCTCTCATGTGGGCTTGCAGTGTTTTGGGTTGTGATTGTGGTTGTTTTTCGTGTTGAAATATATTAAAATAATATTTTTTTATTTTTTAAAATTAGCTCATCAAAACAATTCAAAACATGTAATAAAATTAATTTTTTTAAAAATACGGTTACAATTATATTTCCAAACGCAATCAAATTTATATTTTTGAATGGAAATGGAATCTGAGGTGGATAATGTTTAGAATGCCCGATCAATATGATTCCATGCCTTTATAACCGCCACAAGCCATTTATTTTCTAATGATATTGTCGCTTTTTCAATTAAGAACTTTTCTAATTCTAGGTAGTTAGATAGAATAATATTTTTCTTTTATTTATTGATTAAATTGATTGGGAGATAAAATCTTAAAATTGAAATTTCACAGTAATGACAAGGAGTTGGAGGGAAAAAAACATAGAGTTTGCAAGAGAAAAATAAACAAAAACCAAATGAATTATAATTACAATTTTATAAATAAATTGATTTTTTTGTTGATTTTTTTTACATGTTAAAATAAATATATAAAATGTTATGAATATATAAATTTCAGGACATAAGTGCAATCTACAAATAAACAGAGATAAAGCAAAAAAAAAAGAAAAAGAAACTCAGTATAATTAACCAACAAATTATTGTCGTTTTCCTTTTAAAACTTTCTTGCATTATATGCTTGTTAAAGGATTGATCTTGGTTAATGAGTTGAAGCTCAAATTGGTAGAGGTTTTGAGTTTAGATAAAGATATCTCCAAAGCTACTTTATACAGAAATATCTTTGCAATTTGCTACACGAGTAAAAGCAAATCACCAACTTCTTAAAATAGTAGTAATAATAACTAGCATAGTTGTTTACTCTCTGTTGCAGATTAAATATATTTATTTTTTATAAAAAAATATATAAAGGTTTTTAAATTTTGCACACATGTAATCAAATTATCAAACAAATCAAGAATTATGTGCGCTAATAAATAAATAAATAAATAGTCATTAATGATATCTAAAAACAAAACTTGAAAAACTGAGAGATAAATATAAATCAAGATATTTAATCTTGAAAAATAAGACATTGAATTGATTGAATAAAAAAAAAATAACATGTAAGGCTACACATATTAAAAATATTATATGAAAATAAATATTTTTTATTTTAAAAAACATAGTTTATCTATATAAAAGATAAAAACAAAATCATAGATGAACCAGAAAAACTTCTTTAAAAATTAAACGCATGACAAAAAAATCAATATTATTTAAAAGAGGTCCTCCAAACAAAATAAAAAGAGGAGGTTTTGTCCATTTTTTTAGTTTTTTAATCGATCACGTCACTTTATTTCTTTTCAATTACATTTTTTAAAGTTATATTTTTAATGGTAATCATGTCGGACCCAAGCGCCTTGGATCTGGCAATCATGCCAGCAACAGACGACGCGCCGCCTGTTATTTTGTCTAGATTTCGGCCACTATGGTGGTTGAAAAATCAAGGCTTGTGCTCTTTTAACCTAAAAACCAGTTTTGCAACCTATTTTTGACCTAAAACACCTATAAAACACCCTAGAAACCATGACAAACCCATTCATGGCCCCATAAAACGAACTCGACCCAAAACCAAAAATCAGGCCGAGCTCAGATCTGTTTTGTTACAAACTTTTAAGGTATAAAAATACCTAATATAAACTCTCCTCATCAATTGAAACAATTTGACACAAAAATCCTTTATTTTGGTGGTCTAAATCGATGTCATCAACAAGTTTCTCTCTCTACCACTAGAATTCAACGACCTTCTCTCTCGCTCTCCTCTCTCAAACTAGGGACCAAAAAATAACATGAACAAACTTTTGTACCAAAATAGATTTGGAACAATTTCAAGAGACTAAAATTATATAATTTACGTGATTGTTTAAGTTAGAGGACCAAAGTGAATGTTTTTAAAATTTATGACATGTCACCCATGTTTGTCATGTTTTTAATTTTGATCCCCCCTCTTCCAATCCCACCATTTCATAAGAGTTTGAAATTAATTGCTCCTTAAATAGGACTTGATCATCCAAAAACAAAGTTTAAGAACCAAACTTAAAAAAAATATCATACAATGACAAATATACAATAAAAATCCCACACGTTTTAAAGTATTATAATAAATGCAAATCATTTAATATTTGTTTTCACGTATTGAGTGATCCTTCTATTCCAATAAATGGCCCTTTTGACTTTTCAAAGGTATGTGTAACAAAATGTTCGCTAGTTTTTTTTAAATAAAAAAATTATAAAATAATATAAACTTTAATTTTTCTAATTTTTTGATTTTGAACCCATAAAAATAATATAAAAAGGCTGATCAAAATTAATTTTTACTAACTTTTCAAAACTGACAAAGGCCAATAAATATGAG
>Ga0307517_10010023_pt1 | contig 13330 bp, 4 predicted proteins | sample 23_EM_MG_FD_194515 | JGI IMG/M metagenome (GOLD analysis project Ga0307517, IMG submission 194515) | Populus trichocarpa ectomycorrhiza microbial communities from riparian zone in the Pacific Northwest, United States - 23_EM | ecosystem: Host-associated > Plants > Roots > Unclassified | place...
AATTGAACATAACCAAAACCTTGACAAAAAAAGCCAAGAAAAAAATAGTAATTAAAAGAAAAAAGATCAAATTAAATATATTATATATATAAAAAATAGAATTGGGGATTAAATAAAAAATAAGTAAAACTTTTACTACGAGGTTAAGAAAAAAAATAAAAAATCAAAATAATAAAGACCAAATTGGTAAACATAAAATATGACAATTTAAAATTGAAGGACTGAATTGAAAAAAAACTTCTAAAAAGGCCAAAAAGCAAGATTATAAACCCAAAAAATAAGGATTATAATTGAAATACAGACGGAAAAAAAAGAGACAAACTTGTATTTTTAGGGGTAGGAGAGAGAAAGAAAGAAAAAACTCGTCAACAACAAACTGCCTCACCTCTGTTAACACGCGTCATACTATGAGAAAGAGAACACGACAGTGCAGCCAAAGACACGGTGAAAAATTTGGTTTGACTACTAGGAGGTACCACACGGCCCACCCAAATAGTACGGGCGCCCCCACTCATTGGCACATTGTAAGCAAACACATCAACAACTTTTTATTTTTAATTTATTAACCAGTAGCAAAAGATCAAATTGCCTTCGATTGTCATGAAATTAACATAAAAAGCATATTGAAAAGACCTAAATGACGCTACATTCATAATTTAATCTCTTTAAAAAATGAACAAAACCATCTTTCATCTATTTTTTTAAAAATAGCAAAGGCAAAAACACCCCGCAAACAAGCCAAAGAAAAATCTATCTTTAAGGGTAATAAAGTTATCTAATTGTTAAAAATAATGAGAAGACAAAACTACCCCTAATCAAATGTTAAATGATTAATAAGCCATCTGAAAAGATAATAATACCCCTAATACCAAGGCAAGTGGTTTTCTTATAGAAGGGAAAAAACACAACTACATTATTGTAATGAATAGTTATTTATGTGTGAGTGTACATCGAAAAAGCCTTACAATTTAGTATTTTTTATTATTTTATATAAATAAAAGAAGATCATCTTAATTTTTCTATTTTTTGATAACAATAATACTTTCTCTTTATACTTTGATAGCCAGTTTTAACTTGATCTTTTTTGTCCTTTCAAAACTATATTTTGCTTTTTTTTTCTTGTTTCTCTCTTTCTCCTCCTCCTAGCTTCTTCTAACCTCCCTTCCCTCTCTCCACCTTACATAACCAAATTTTAATTTCAAATTAAAATCCACAATTTATTAATTCTATTACTTCTCTAGTTTTCTCTAACTATTCTGTTATTGGGGTGAAGGAATAACAAAAAAAAAAAAAATGACAACTTATGGTTGGTACAAGTCGATGCAAACCTAGAAGGAAAGAATCTTAAAATCCATGAAGATAAAAATCAACTCAAGAAAGCTAAAATCTTATTGATAGAAAACCTGACTTAATGATTATTTAAACTAAAAAACTAAAAATATTGGATTAAAAAACTCAAACTAGAAGCAAAAAACTTTGATGAAAAATCAAGATTACGAGGAAACTTGCCACACACAAAATATTGTTTCTAAATAACAAGCAACCTCCAAAAACAAATAATCTAAAATACAAGGTAAATAACTCTATTTATACTAAGTAAAACATTCTAAACGAAGCTAGAAAATAACAAAAAAAATCTAAATAAAATAGAAAAAATAATAATAAATCATTCTCGTACAATAGCTTCCAAGCTTTATTGCAAAGCCTTTTCGAACTTCAAATGCTACTAAATTTTAATCTTATAGAAAATAAAAGAAAATCTTCTAGTAAAATTTCAATTTGAATAAAAAATTATATTTATTATTGTAAAATTATATATTAAAAATAATTCAAAAACCACCAGAAACTACCAAGAAGCTAATAGGCTTTCCCAACTCCTTCACTTGTTTGGATTATATTAATTAAAGTCTCATAATCTTTTAAACTGTTCTTGACACTTGATCATTAAATGCTACTTTGATCTTCTTAGCTTTTAAACCTCTAATTGATCCAACTAACACCTCTCTAATTAGATGACAAAAGTTCAACGATAGATTAGGTTTTGGTGTGGTTGTGCTTGTTCAACTCAAGGCCGGGTTGGGTTGGTGCATGCCTAGGCTGATTCGTTGATGTTCGCTATGAGATCTGAAAAAAGAAAAAAGATGATTTATTTACTTATTTGAAATCCCAAGCATATATAATAACTCATTGGGATGGCTATTGCAAAATCAATTTAGTAAACAGCCCTCAAATTAGCCAGATTTTCTGTTTTTATTTTCCCTTATCCTAGTCAAACGAATTTAATAAAATATTTGGTAGAAGAAAAAAATAATAAGTGATGGATGCTTATAAATTGTGCCTTTAAAAGACGAATAACCTAATTGAAAAGGCTTCATCTGATATCTGATATTCGCCAACAGATATAACAGCAGCTTCGGCAGCAGCCATGGGAACGAGGTTGAATATCCAAGACTTGGATAACCCGAAGAAAAATTTTAGTAATAAAAGCAAAAGGGTCAAAATCAACTCCAGCAGGAATATTCCAAACATAGTAGAACAGGATCATTACTTCAGCATCCATATTTGCAACGAAGTGTTTAAGAGTCAATTCTAAAAGATCAAATCAGACACTCTGGTTTGCTTTTGATTATTTTTTAGTAATTAAATTCTATTTAAAACTCATATTAATATCCTCAAAAGAACTTTAAACTAAAAAATCAATTTTACTATTATATATGGTCGGTTTTCTGGAACACCGCTGAACAATGCAGTAATCCAATCCACATAAAATCATGTGAAGTATAAAAAGAGGAAAGAGTCTCGTAACTGGAGAAACAAACATCTCATATGGGTGGCAGACAACATTTTACACGATTAAATTAAACAACACAGATAAGTTTGGTTGAGCATTGAAGGACACACATCGACATGATACACAGTTAACGCGCGCAGATATATGATATGATATGATATGATATTCTCTCTTGTATCCTTTCCTGGAAAAGGAAGCATCGACTCGCATGAAACTAGAAGCAGAGAACAATCGAAAGAAATACTTGTTTAAGTTGTAATTACCAGAGAGTAACTGATCAGTTGTAGTACAGCTCGAGGCCCATGCCATCATGAATTTCGTAGTCTTTGAGAGTGATATGGTCCTTGTAGATAGTGTACCATTTCTGGATCCGGATCTTATCGGGTCGGGTGCCGGTCTGGGCAGCCACCAGCTTTTTGAGGTCCCCTATCGTATCATCTTCATTGCATTTTACTCTCACCTTCTTGCCCAATCTGTCGTTCAAGACCACCTCTATCATCCTTCCCTTCCCCTTCCTCTTTCTTCTCTCTTTTTCTACTCTTCATTCCCCTTCACTCACAATTGCATTGCCTACATACATAATAACGAGGACATGCCATTTCTAGAATATTCTCCATACATGCCATTCTAGAATAATCTCCATTAGTGTGGATTCTCTTCGCAATTGCACGCGTTACACGTGACGAAACACAACAAGAGCACGGGGTTTTACCATGTATGTATGCATATATATACTGCTACATTTGGTTGGAGAAAAAAAACCACTCCCATCACCTGGTTTATTTTATGTAATATACCCTCGAAATCCGAATCAAGATGTCAATTTATTTGCGGTAGCAAAATGTTCCGGGGCTTCGAGTTTTTTTTTTTAACTTCCAATTAATTTAATTTATTTTTTTATTTTAAATAGTTTTGATGTAGAATCAAATACAAATTTTAAGAAATAAAAAATAGTATTTTAATATAAAAAAAAAACATTTTAAAATATGATCTTTATCACCCTCTCCGGGGTTTTACAACTTCAGAATTGATCTTCCTTCCGCCTAGAACCTCCTGAGAGAATAAATTCCTGATAATAATCAAGCAAATGCATAAGCACCCAATTCCAAGATTGGCTAGTGCCAACCGACATGAAACCAAGAATGAGACTTTAGCCAGAGTAAAACATAAATTTTGATGGATGAGGAAAACCCTACAAGTCAGTAACAGGAAGAAACGAGAAAGACATTGAATAATAAACAATTAGAGTAGGTAGCTAACAATAATGACAACTAAACAAGCAGTAAAACCATATAACACGACCTACCATCCAATCCCCATTTGGAAACAAAAATACTGTACATATATCTGCTGCACCTTGCCATCCAAAAATGGGGTCTGTGGCTTTAGGATCCAAGTTTTCAGGTTCAGAAAACCTCGACAGGATCGATCATCATCTTTCCACGACAGCAACCCTATTGATCAATCCTCCAATAGTTTGCATCATTGAACTCTTTATTATCAACCTCGGCAGTATCGGAATTCTCCTTCTCTGGAACCTTCGGTGAAATATTCCTCTTCAGAGGCCCTGCTTCACCAACTATCCCCTCCTTGAGCGCTTGTTCCATTGCCTTTTCAGTGCCTTCTAACTCAACACCAACAAATTCAACATCCTCTTCAAACAAAGAAGGCATGGTGGGAGATTTTTTACTTGAATCACTGCTAACGGATGCATCACTAGAATCCTTGGAGGGAGATAAGCCATTTGGAAGTATGGATTCCCCACTTGATGGGGAACTGGCACCAGGTGTTACTGTTTTCGCTTGGCTGGAAAGAGAGTCATCAGAGTTGTCATGATCTTCAAATGGATTCACAGTTGACCCCCCTGCTTGCAAATCTGATGACTCTCCCCACCCTACCCATTCAGGTAAAGGCCTATCTCCAAACAATTCTTCTTTGACTGATGTCTCATATTTGAAAAAGCTTGTATCAGGGGCATTTGCATCACCGCTTTGCGAAACCAGACCACTCCCAGGAAATTGATCGATGAGGTTTGTGTTGGAAGTGGATGTGCCATTGACAGAATCCTTGCTTTCGGTCAACTCATCTTCCTCTCCCACCACCACCTCATCATCACTACCGCTGTTACCGCCATTAGCATTTCCATTTAAGTTAATCTGATCCATCATCTCTCCAGGCGATGTGCTCACAAGTGAATCGCCAATTCTATCATCTTGGAATGCAAACCAGTTTGAATTTGTGAACAGACTGCTGCATTTAAAAAAAATAAAAATCAGTGAGATTCCTAATCATATCCAAAAAGAATTCTCTCAAATATGTATGTTAATAATTTGACATCCAAGATATTGATATTATATGATTTGTTAAAGAAATTATACCAAATGCACTGCTTACGCTAGCAACCAAAAAGATGTAAAGGTTCAAGTCAAAAGCATCAAGACTTAGCATAGCATTTTAAAAACACTTTGACAATCGAGTTTTCTGGTAAATAGGGTGAAAGAATGGCAGGCAGATGCACACACTAGGCATTGCTAAAGCTTCAGGCCAAGGGCAATGAGACTTGCACATTAGTAAAGTTTTAAAACAACTTCTCTATTATGTATCCAGTAAATAGGATGAATGAAACATTTAGGCAGGTGCACTTGCAACTTATAGAAGATCCAATATTTCAATATAAACAGTGTGATGGCTAAAACCCTTACCTCCCTTGGTCATCGCCAAGCCTAAGGGATGATATAACAACTTCGGCAGACTCGTCATCAAAGTAGACATCCTGATATTAAAGACCAAACAACACATGTTTGCTATCAAAAGGCAATATAAAGAAAAGTCGCTACCAATGAATCCCCCTCTCCCAAAAAAAAATGAAAAGAAAAAAAGAAACAAAGATTCATACACACACACAAACACATACTTGTATTATAAAGTTAAACTGTTACCTCATCATCCCGATCAAGGCTCCCATTGTCCTGCAACCAAAATGATAAAAAATTAAGAGCCATTTCTTGTAGGTTGATACATGAAGGATCCCTCTTATATATCACAAAATTTGAATGAGCCACTCAGAATCATTAGCTCAAAAATCATTCTTTTGATTTTATTATCTGAACAAATTCCCGAATTGATATACATAATGCATTGAGTATATTGCTGTTGTTAAAATGAAGTTTGGAAATAAATAAATACTATTAAACCAAGGCACAAGTCATCTCCTGACATCTTCTCTTCCATGTTCTCTGTTTTTTATTTGAATAGAGAGTTGATTATGTGAAAGATAGAGAATTGATTCTTGTAAAGGATAGGGAGTGTATTGATTGATGGAGTTTAGAGTTCTTGTTTTAGAGAGAAGATTGAGAGGAGAGCGGGGACATTGGTGTTATTTTGGAGAGTATGAGAAACTAATGGGTTTAGAGAGAGACAAGGGAGAGTGAGGAGAAATATGTGATGGCTCGAGTGAGAGATGCATAAGAAATAATGGTGGAGATGGGGATAGAGATGGCAACTGGCAGCAGAGAAGCAGGCTAGCGTGTCACATGATGGAGGAAACTGCTGGTATCAATTGGACCGGTGTGTTGATGCAATAACCTTAGAAGGATGAAATTTCAATGAGTCATTCATAAGGCACTCATTTGAATTTCAGATCCTAGAACGGGCTTATTGAGATATGACTCCCTGTTTTTATGAGTGATACAAGTTGAGAGCCAAAGTACAGAAACATAAATAAGAGGACAAAAAAAAAGGAGAATGAAAGTCATCAAAAAGAGAAGCCACTATGTACCTCTTCATTATCCTCGTTCCCATATATTTTGTATCTAAAAGCCTGACTTAAATTATTGGCTAGAGCTGCCACATCATAATCTCGGTCATGAAGGTCATCGTCGTCACTGTCACGCGTCCTATCTTGCAATGCTGTTGGGCGGCTGTACAAAACAAGAGGATGAAGTGAGATTACCAATCCATTCTCTCCAGGGAGAACTCCAGTGGCAGTAATTTACAGCAGAAACACAAATCGAAGAAAATTAGGCTTATCAAGTAAAATGTTATTAGCAAATTTCAACATATAATTCATATTGAAAAATGATAACCCACCATACTGTTAGATTTTTAGAGGGAGAAAAAAGAAAATTAAAAGTGCAACTCCCAGATTGCCAATAAATTTAAATCCTCATCATCATATCCTTATTATTTAAATATGTTTTGGACAAACATCTAGTTCTATAGGTATCACATATTTGAGTACCCATCAAGCGATGAGCAAACCACAGCTACAAACACTGTTTTAAAGAGTGCATAAGCATAAACAATACGAGGCAAGAGCATACCCGCAAGCCCATCGGTAGACATTTTCAACTGCATTACGCTCTTGCAAAACAGTGGCTTGCCACTCCATCCACTCACTATTTTCCTGGAGATGTATAAAATTACGTGTTAGAAAAGATATTAAACCAAAATTCCATTGAAGGGACATCAGTTCAATCACACTACTACATTGATGTTGGATGCAAAGATGCACCAAATGAAACAAGGAGTTGAAAAGAGCAAATAACAAAACTATTGTCATGACATTGTGTACTTCAGTACAAGTATAAAAAAGGATATTTGAAAATACTCTATTACTTAGAAAGGTAACCAAAAAAGAACAAATTTAGGAGTTCCAGTTCCCACGCGAGAGAGCAAAAACTCTTCGAAATTGCGAAGAGCAGCAAGGTGGAAAACAAGGTCATCATCAAAAGTAGCAACAACCACAAAACACAGCATAGCACCTGGTTATGGATGCTTCTAGCCAAAACAAGCTTGATGTGATTTATATCAGAGATGATAAAGGTCACTCCAAACTTTTCTTTCAGCAATGGTTTAGAGGGCAGCCTAGTTCTTAAGCACTCATAACCTTCAACCAAACTTTTATCACTAGTTCCACATGCCAGTAAGACTGGGCTTTTTTAAGGAACTTTGTACTCGGTGAAACAAATGCACGATGTACATCCCAGCTTACCACCCACCTGTAGATAGGTCTGAATGCGGCTACTGATGTTTCCCAGCTGAAAAAGCTTATTAGAAATTCGTGTAATGTGTCCGAGGTTTCCTGCACGTGGTGCTTGTTTTCCAGCAGCAGGAACCGTTGGCTGCATAAGGAAACATGTTTATCAACACATAAAACGTGCCAGTGCAGAATATAAATGATACTACTTGCATCTAATTTCCCATTCCACTAAATTCAAGTGGAGGGGGTAGCATGGGATATAGTCTTCAGCTCTTTCCCCTTTGTTTCAGTAGATAACATGCAAATAAATCCTTATCATTACCATTGCTAAGATTTTGCTATCATACAAGATTATTCCAATATCATAAAAAAACTCCATATACCTTATTATCACCGGATATTAAAGGGTTTTTATCTGTTTGGAGAAATTTTCCAATCAAATCACACTCTTGAAGAAGATGATCAACCATAGCATCACTCTTGATCTCCAAACAAGACATTATGATACTCTCTACATGATGATGCAAAGCGTTATTGTAAGGGTACCTGCATCAGTTAAAACATCAGAATCATGAATGATCACCTAGCACAACATAACTGGAGCAACTTCAAAAAGACAACTGTTCCTGGCTACCAACTTCATTAATCTACTGATTCGTCAATTCGCCATTTAAAAATTGATGCAGAAACTTACTCGAAGAACAGATTAAGAATTCTTTTGATGGTTCCCGAGCTGACTAACTCCATCTCAGTGGCTTCGTTTCCAGCTCTTAGTAGCACCGCAATGAATTCCACAATCTAATTTGAAATTGAGAGCAGTTAATTTCCAAACAAGTTTATACTTCAGTGTAATTTAAACTAAAGGTTTATACATTCCACCAACCATACAGTTTATGCTGCCCAACAGTTTCCAAAACCATGTTATTGAAATTTTCTGTTTTGCATTGTGTTCCATATGAAGATTACAGCAAAAGCATGAAACCGACCTTAAGACAATGTTTCCCAAGAGGAGGCTTCAGTACTCCATATGTTGTAGGTAAAATCCTCTCATCAGACCGGACATTCAATAGCAGAAGCAAGTTACCTGCAAAATGGAATGGGTAATCTTAAGATTCTTAACAAATACCGGCGTTGACAGGGAAAAGATAGAAAAAATTATATAAAAGCATCTTTTGTCAGATGCCTCTATCCTTTTTAAAATTATAAATTATACTACTTAATATGGTTATGCTAATCTTGGTTTGACTGGATGCATCCAAAACATATAATTAATGAAAATGCATAGGGAAAACTGAAAAGTTTGTGGGCGCCGCCAAACCCCAAAGAAAGAAGGAAAAAACAACGGGAAAAATCTCAGAAAAATCTTCCCTGTATTCCTGCTTTTTTTTTTTTTTGGTTGGGGGAGCATTCTCACAACCATAGAAATTTACTCACCAAGTTTGGGTAACATTGCACTAATAGTCTCTGGATTTACAGGGATTGGAGACTCGTACATATGGTGGCTTCGAAAAGAATGCATCAAGGGAGAAGACATTGCTGATCTTTTTGGATCCAGTAAGGATATACAAACAGAAAGTGAATTGACAAGACCAGATTTTGAATGTGAATCTTCCAATGCATGACCAAATATCCTTGCCACAAAACTGCATTTGCCCAAAACATCAAAACCACAAATAAATTAAAACATAAACAAGGACGAGTAGATTTAGTAGCCAAGATACAAAATCCAACAAACCTTGGACTAGAGAGTTTAGTAGCCAAGGCCGATGGAGCATTTCTAGTTATTGCACATAATGTTTCTGCTGCATTAGCATTAACTTCAGGTGGATTCTGGTTCACATAAGAGAAAATTATCAGACTATTTAATATATAATACATCCATTGTAAAGAGTCTCTTGCTAATCATTTCAGATTCTTCTTCCATTTTCAGTTGTCTGGCCAAGCCTCAACACTAACCTTACATCCTCAGATTTTTTTCTAGTTCATATTAAAAAAAGAGATGTTCTCTTGACAAAATTGCAGCACTTACAGAAGGACTCAATTTGTCCACAATCATTTCTAGCAAATTGCTATCAGCCAACCATTGCATCACATCAGTAAAATTAGGATAAACATGGTCATCAGCTCCTACCAGCCTAACCAAAACCTACATGAAACAAGCAATATCATCAACAAAATATATTTCAAGCAAGAACTTATCGAAATGTAAACCACTACAGGATAAGAATCTCAATTACCTCCATAATGGATGTTATTCCAATTAAATCAACAAGTTGGCGGAAAACATCCTGATGGGCCTGTGAGAAACCAAATAATGAATATTTTCTCTAACAGGCTACTAACAATAGTCAGATACTCTAAGAAAAAGTGTAAAACTGAAATACCAACACAATCCAAATTTTACAGATCTCTGAGCAAATCATAAGCCTCGCTTAAATGCTCATCTTGCCTAACATGATATACATAACAAATTGCAGAGTGAAGAAAATTTTCATGTTGAAAAATGAGAAACTAATCAGGAGGGGGGGGAATGCTATACTTTGGGATGAAACGCTATGTTCAAGCAGCAGAGAACACAAATATGAGAGGTCTAGTATGTTATTTACACAACAAAGTGGCTGTTATTATGACCCAATAAATGTTTCTGTGGATATATATGCACCTGCCTCCTTTCTCCAGTTAGCACAAACATTATGTATTCCTGTAATTAGTATTACTAAACTGAATTCTAAACCATCAAATGCCATGAAAACCTAACCATGAAAATATATATTCGCATAGCAGGTCACAGCCCATAATGAATATTTAAATGATGGGCATTGATCGGCACAACTTCCCTTGATTGAAACAAACATGATTTTACAATTAAGCAGAGTAAAAGTTGCAACAAACCACAACATAGATATAGGTAGAAAAATTCTCACTTGGACATAGTTCATAAGTGGGACTGTCTTGCGTAACATGAGGCAAACAACAACCTAGAATAAAAGGCAAATAGCATCAATGAAGTGATCCTTGCCGAACAAAATATTAAAGATACAACTTCTCGTGAAAACTGGATACAAAGTTCTGAAAACATACTTTGCTGAAATACCCAGCAAGCAAGGCACTATGAGACCGATTTGGTTCCAAGAAAGAGAAGAGTAAGTTCATCAACTGAAATAGCAAGGAAGTAAAGATAACCATCAGTAAAAGAGCATTTACCGCAACAACCTCCAGATTAAAACAAAGTGCAATGAAAAAAATGAAACCTACCTCCTCTTCCTCCACTAAAGTTTTAAGAATAACATCAATTTCACATGTAAATATCTCACAAGCAATGAAGGGGAACCTAAAAACCAAATGCAATTTGTCAGAGAAAAAAACAAAAAGTTAATGTAAGAGACATTTCAACATGAGAAAACAGTTTTCTCTAGTTAAAATGGCATACTTGAAGGCTAGTTTGCTTTCAGCATCCTCTGAAGGTTCCTCGATAATGTATCTGAGCAACTGCTCCACTTGGGCTCTATCTCGCAGACTGCATACAATAATTTATGTTGAGCATCCACCAGGATCAACTTTATGATATGCTCTCAAACAGTACAGAGACAGTAAACTATGCATGATAGAGAATGGCCTTGTGCAGAAATCAGAGCATTTCAGCATTGATGGTAAGAAGGGAGAAAAAAAAATTACAAATTGATAAGTCGGGTGTTCAAAGCTTTGCATTCTTGGATTATTTCTTCCTCGTCAAGAAGCTCTTCCAACGTGAAATTATCTTTGTCTAATAATGACTCCACCTACAGATGCAATAGCAAGTTGGTATAAGTAAACTAGAAATAAGAATAGCAAATATCAATAAAACAACTAAACATGTTTGCTTATTAGAAAAATATTACCAAGCACGCAGAACTTAATATCATCAGCAACGGAATTAACATGGTTAGGAGAGTATAAACCTAGTAGCACTTTTAGCAAGGCGGCCCTCCCATTCAAAATTCAAAGCTAAATATAGTAGTAAATATAAAACCTAAACAAATTTTCAACATCATTTCTTTCATTTACTAAGAAGCCGCCACGTACCCACTAGATGTGGATTGAATTAACTGCTACTGCAATTAAAATTAAAACATTTTAGAAGAGTTGATTAATTAATTAATTCTTCTAATAAATGTCACGGACAAATAAAAGGTTCAAATGCAAACACAGGGCACTGCATACAAAAAACATGACAATTCACTACAGTTTCTACGCAAACATTCACTAATTAAACGCTGAATTAACAAAGGAATCACATAAATCTACACGATGAAAAACAACATCCATCTCAACTCAATCAGTCCAAGCCAGTTAAAACCATGAAATCCATTTCAATTTAGAAGTCGCGTATTCCTAGGTTTTATAGATCCAAATAACAACGATTTTAAAGCTAAATCCACCAATCTTTACAAACCCTAGAGATGAAAAAATAAACTTACAGGAGAGGAGGTGGAGAGAGCGGTGAGCTTCCAAAACATGTTTAAACGAGTGGAAAGAAAATTAACAGACGTAAAAAGCTAAAGGAGCCGCTGTAGATCTGTAACCCCAAAAGATAAGGAACCAGTAAAATCTAGGTTAAGCACGAGACTCGATATGGAGTTGATAGAGAGAAAAGGAAACCCTAATTTTCGATTGAAAAAAAGGCCCTTTCGTGGAGATCGAGAGAGAGACAAAAAAATATCGCGAGAGAGTAGCTACGAGCGAGCAACTTTTTTTTTTTTTTTTTTCCAGAGAGAGGGTTGAGGGTGGGAAGAGGGAGGCGGAAAGGTACAGATGAGGGAGTCCGAATTTCACAAAACCAAAAATTTATGATGTTATTGTGCCTATGCATTTGCATTCCATTCCATGCATGTGGGTGTTGATGTGTAGATGTGGAGATGTGGATGCTGATATCGAAAAGGCATCATTATGTGAACTGAGCTTCATTTATCATATATTTTTATTTTTTATAAAAAAATTATATATATAAAAATTTTTAGTATATTTTTATAATTTAAACCAAAAAATTTATACATGTAATTAACTAAATAAAAAACTATGTGTATGAATAAATAAATAAATCATTAACAATATCTAAAAATAAAACTTGAAAAATCAAGAGACATGTGTAAATTAAAATATTTAATCTCGAAAAACAAGACATTTACCTAGTTGTGTTTGCTAAATTTTTTTATTAAAATAATATTTTTATTTAAGAAAATGATAATAGAAATAGAGATATAAATTAAATTGATCGAATAAAATAAAAGAAAAAAAACATCGTGCAAGGCTGTACATATTAGAAATATTATCTGAAAAAAATTAATTTTAAAAAATAAATCCATACAAAAGATAAAAAAGAAATTATAGATGAATCAAAAAAACTATTCAAATTTAAATGCATAACTAAAAAAAAGTTGTCATTTAAAAGAGGATCTCCAAACAAAATTAAAGAGAGAATAGATACTAATTTAAATATAAATTAAAAATTTTGAGAAAAAATAATCATTAATTTAAAAAAATTAGAAAAAAGATTTAGAAAAAAAAAAGCAAAGGTCAAG
>Ga0307517_10010024_pt1 | contig 13329 bp, 14 predicted proteins | sample 23_EM_MG_FD_194515 | JGI IMG/M metagenome (GOLD analysis project Ga0307517, IMG submission 194515) | Populus trichocarpa ectomycorrhiza microbial communities from riparian zone in the Pacific Northwest, United States - 23_EM | ecosystem: Host-associated > Plants > Roots > Unclassified | place...
TTCTCAATTGATATTATGTTGTTTTATCCAATTTGGTTAAGAATTGGTTGAGTTGTTGCCTTTTTTCACTACCGTTGCCATGTGTCCCGCATCCCGGTGATGTCCCGCTTCCCCGTATTTGACGTTATCCCAGGCTCTCGGGGAGACCCGCCAAGGGCGGCCTTGGGCTGTGAGGTAGAATATAAGTTTCCCAGATTTCCCTCATTACGAAAGCGCTGGATTTTCAGGAGTAGGGTGGGTGGTAGTGATAGTTGTTCGGGCGTACTTTGCTCTGTCCTCTGGGCGAAGTTTGGTTTACATGGAGGCCATCATAAATTGATAGGATGGACGAAGATGAAGGAATCAGTAGTGTAGCAGATGGGTTTGAGATTTCTCTCGTTGATCATGATTCCACACTGTATGGTTTGATAGGATGTGGTAAGGGTCTAAGGCACTCATGGAGTTATTATTTTTAATAGTTTTAATTTGTGTCTAAGCTTCTAGATATGTGTATTTTTCTCACTTCGAAACTGGCCAGTGTTCTCGGCGGGGCAGTCCGTCCGTCCTGAAGACGGACGAAGGTGGACGGCGTTAAGCGGTCCCGTCCGGTCTTTTTCGAAACTTGCCCGGCAGCCCGGTGCAAAGGACTATAGCCCCGCCGTCCCCCGCGAAAAATGTTTCACGCCTGATTGGAAAATGTTTCATCATTGCCCGGGAACACATCCCAATTAATAAGCAATCCCACCTCTGGCCGGTGTTGCTTACGTCATCCCATATTTCCTGGGACCCCTTAAAGTCGAGCAATATGGAGACTGAAAGCTGGGTATGCTACTAGGTATGCCTCACAGGCGTGTTTTAACACATGAAGAAAAGTAAAAAAAGGAGGATCGAAAGTAGATAAGATTTGTATATCAAGTGTTCTGTTTGATGTCCTTCCCTTGTCGTGAAAAAATTCTACACTGATTTATCTCTACCGGATGGTATCCGCTTTCTTTGGGTATTATTTGATGAATTTCTGAATCTGCTTGCGGAGGGTGTAGGGAAACGCGGTCGATGAATTCACACATACCTATCTCATAGTCCCTCGCAGTCCCCGGCTGTCCCAGGCCCCTTATTTCATGGCGTTGAAAGTCACCGGGAATCACTCATTTTTTCCTGTTATTCTTGTGTTCTTTCATCTTATCATACGCATTGGTATTATATTTACTACTACCGTATTGTTTCCTGTTTTTGGTGTTTTTTTTTTTTTCCTTTTCACTCGCTTTTCTTTGCCGTAACCTTGTTTAGATTGATGAAACTAGAGGTGGAGATGCAACTCATGGATGCTGGGGTTGTAGCATCACAGTTGTTCATTGTGTGAAAGAATTTCTCTACAGCAGGTTCTCGCGCACGGGAAGATATCAATTATCATGGCGATGGATTTCGTGCTTCATTGTTATTCTCACCGTCTACGATATTTCCAATGTATTTTCCACTTCGGGCGATCATATGATATTGGGAGGGACTCTATTCAATAAGTGTCCATTCCCACGCATGGTTAGGATAGAATAGCACACTTCTTTTATTGTCTTTTACACAAGTCCCTACTTCTGTTTGGCACACGATATTATTGAATGACGCAAAAAACTTTACCCGGCAGTCCCCGGCCGTCCCCTACGCTATGACTTACATTGCAGGGCCCACAGTCCTAAGGTTTCCCGGACGAGAACGGACCGCGTTTTGTCGTCCCGTCCCGTCCCCGGCTCTTGGCAGTCGCCCCGTGGGGCCCTACGGGGATCCCGGACCATTGAGAACACTGAAACTGGCTAACTTCCTGCTTTAATCGTCTTTCGGAGCGCCCACACACCAATGAGGATAACCACTGCAAACTGAGGGGAAGAAACCTATTGGGTTCTAGTGTTAGCCTTGAACAAAATTAACAGTGGACATATCTGTACACAAATAAATTGGAAATTAATTATCGAAAAGTGGGAAAGGGGCTGGGTTTCTGCCCCCTTTCCAGAGAAGGGAATTTTAGACTTCATAGCACATGGTTCGGTCAACTGAGGCTCAATGCAGGATCGGCGGTGCCTCTCTTCTCGGGTGGTGGGTGGGTGAAGGTGTGGAACCTCCCCGAATACGTTCCCCCAGATGGTGAGCGCAAAATAAATAAAAGAAAGCCTCCCTACTCGAGTACTCAAGTGCACACGATCTTCCATGAATCGTCTATGAGTGAGGGTTTGGCGGGTGGAATCTGTTGTCTGATCTGGTCGAGGATGCGGCTGAATTACAAGCCTTTTCAACCATGCGGGCTGAACCCAAGCCACTCACCACGCCGGTTTCCCGAAAGGAGCCTGGTATATTTATCTCACACCTTCAGCTGACCAAAAGAGATAGCTGTGTGCGCAGACTGCATTTGTTATATGATATCGAAAAGCACTTTTGTTTGGACGTAGGTAGGGGAATTAAGTGATGCATAGATCAACCCAACGAGTTAAGATCGGGAACGGGGTTGTGCTTTGATACCCAAGCAGACACATCCTGAACCTGTCCTGCCAGAGTATTTTAACCGAAGTGCACTCTCTGAACTATGCGAGTCTTTGGGCTGCATATCTCCGCCTCAGGCGAAGAAATTAAGAATTCCGGTATCTAACAAGGCTACTATTTCCTTGTTTGCCAAGGGCCTTGGCGAAGCTAGTAACTTGTGCTTATACTGCGACGTCCGAATACCGTAAAAACTGGAATAATCGAGTCCTGTGCTATGTGACCAGAGTTGCCCCCTCTTTCAAGGTCTGATGCTTTTTTGTTTTTTTAAGTCCTTTAGAGGAGCTGAGCCCCTCTTCTTTTGTTGCGTTTTTCGCCCCTTTTCTAAAGTAGGGATTTCTTAACGACGTTGCACTCTACTCGATTATTCCAGTTTTTACTGTATATCACTCCAGGAATCCTCATACCCCTGATCTCCCAAACCTCCCTCCTAGGTTCCTTGGCTACCGACAGGCTTAACATCTTGGATCGTATATGCCTTCTTCAAAATGCCTTCATCGCCCTCCGACTCCCCGAACTCCCCACCATACGATCATGCGGGCGATCCTTTGATATCAAAACCAAGAAAGCCGCCCAGGCCCTCAACGTCCTTTGATAGTGGCGAGCAGTTTTGGTCGAACATGGTCTCTCTCTCATGGAGATGCTTGGCAACCGCTCTTTCCCTGTTGCTTCTCATTATAGGCCTCCGGGTCTTCTCACAAATGGGGAAATTGTCACGGGCGGAGCAACGTGGGTTCAATGCAATCACAATCCTGCTCGGTGCCTTCGCGAGTTTGGGCCTTGGATCTATGTTAGGGTATCTAGGATCAATGCTGAGATGGCGTCTGCTTGCTAGGAAAAAGTATAAAATGGAAGACGTATGCGATGCCCGTTCCTGACTAGAGCTCTAACCGATTTTAATGGCTGAGGTGTAGATAGAATTGTTGCTTGCCATGCCATCCCCCAGTGGCTCAGCAAAACTCCTTATTGCACATTTTCGAGAATGGAGATTGTCCCTGACGACCCTGATTGTCATGTTTTATCTCCTTATGAATATTACCGGAAGATTTAGTGTTGCCGTCTTTGGGTTAACTTACAATTTGAAAGACAACTCTACTAATATATATCCTACCCTTACCACAGATTGGAAATATAGTGGATTGGTTGGGAAAAACACTTTAGATTTCGAGGTCGAGAAGAACGTTCGTAAGAGCTCCACTCTTTGCGAGAATACCGCGTTTCCATAGTAACTTTAATTTGCCTTCGCACAGTATCCTACTTAGATTTGGTTCGAGGTGGATTAACTGCATTTGGCTTTCGACCAGACATCGAATTTGATATTAGTGTACCTCAGAACCTGACCGCAAAGACACTACATAGCCTCGGACTTTCCCCCTCAGACCCTGAAGAAAAGAGTGGTAATGTGAGCTTCACATATTATATATTGGATTTCGAAGGAGAGCAGAGAGCCTCGGCGCCGTCAGACCATGCTGTCCACTCCTCTGCTACCTGTACTATGTTCCGCCTTGACGGCAACAAGTACTGGAGAGATTATGACAGTGATGGCCAAACCCCTAATGGTATGTTACACTAATCACATGGCTGGACACCGATGGAAGGTGTTATGACGCTTATATTAATTTCAGAAACAGATTGGGCAGATGAGAGAAATGGGGAGACGATTGCTAAAGTATTAAGGCTACTGGATCTCCGGGACGCCTGGCCCCGGAACGGTACAGAACAAGTTACTTGGGCAGCACCGCTGCCAGTAGTCGGGAAACTAGATCCATTTTCTGTTACTTGTAAGTAGTCAATCAATGTTTTAGAGATACCCTCAAGAACTAATGTTTTATCCCCTAGATGTGGTATATCACGAAACAGCCTGGGAATGCGCATCAATCCTTTCCGAGACACAGCTGGGAAATCCCCATCCAAAACCCTTATTTAATTCCGCCTCGCTTTTTCTCTTACCAATTGCACAAAGCGAGAGAAAACACGGAGCGCCGGAAGGCGGGGGGCACTCCGACAATTCCTGGGGTGGCCCTTCAGTGGGTGGGACCTCCTCAATTGTGTACCGGTCATTCGCGGAGCTTGACAGCCGTTCAAGCCCCTCCGTTGGTGTGCAAAAACTCAATTTTTACCAAAATGGCACAGGAAGCTCTGTCGCCCAAAAGACATATTACAACCTTTACGTCGCCGCTCTGATAGCACGTCTTCCCATCGCCGCAATAGCCTACGGGAACGATGGCAAGATATTCCCCCCTATGTACAAGAATCCAAATGCCCACTGGGATGTGCATGTCGAAACAACGCTAGAAGTGAAATGGGATAGAGTGGGCTTCTCAGCGGGCGCCATAGTCGCCGGTCAGATACTCGCGATTACAGCTGTTGTGTGTTATTGCCGAAATGTGTATGTTCGGGAGGACAGTTATCTAACTACAGCGGAGCTACTGAAGACGGTGTTGAACAAGATTGGCGACGGGAATACGATGACAGCAAAGGAATTAGGGGACGCTTTGGACAATGTCCTGGAGGGTCCCGTTAGTTATGGTACTATTCCGGGCTCGCAAGGAGATCAGCCAAAGGTTGCTTTGGGGCGTGACGTGGATTATAACTTTCCCGGATTTCCCCCATTCCGGAAGCGCTCGATTTTCGGACGGTGAAGTGGGTGGGAATGTTAGTGGTTCTGGAGTATTTTGTGGTGCTTGTCCTCTAGATGGGTTTTGTTTACAGGGGGCTCTCTTAGATCGATAGGATGGATAAAGAAGGAATCAGTCCTGTCGCGGATGGGTTTGACATTTTTCCTGTGGAACATGTTTTCGCACGGGATGACTTGATAGGGTGTGGCGGGGGCGCTAAAGCATTCATGGAGTTATTATTTTAAGATAGTTTTAATTTGTGACTGAATCTGTAAATATGTGTATCTATCTGCCTTTCAAGTTGGCTAATTCCCCTCCTCAATTCTCTCGCCCACTTACCCTCCGGCGCGTTCATCACGACGCCGGCTGTAAAGCCCAGCGAGAGACTATATTTAGCTCAAGTATAGCACCGATGCCAGGCAACGGGTCCGCCACCAGCAATCGCACGAAATTTGCATAGCTGAAGCTCTCCGCATAAACATTAATACCATCCTCTTATGGTTTAACAATAGCTCTGTAGCACCTACGAGCAATGATTCCGAGCGGCCAGTCCGTCCTGCTTTTGGTAAGGTAGGACTGACCCAGGCCTTTTCAGGCACGACCGGGCCGGGTTATGGCAAAACGCTTTTCCAAAACCAAAACCGGGCCCGGCCTCGGCCACCCACAGGCTTTTGGTTGTGAGTGATGGCGTGTTGCTATCCGCATCCTAATATGCATAAGCCCATTTTTGCGTATTAGGGTGAGGGTTCGAATACGCTATGATTCCTAACCCTCGGTTGGCTCTGCGCACACTGAAAGCTCTCATATCGGTGGAGGATGTTTCGATCTTAATTCTGTCTCAGATAAGCGTCCTTAAAAACACAAATTAGAAAAGGTAGGAATTCAGTGAAGAGGAGGATAGAGAAAGTATCTCTGCTAATTCGTGGTTGTTGATCAGTTAATGACATTGATGCGTCTTAAGCGAGATCCATAGCACCGAAAGCCTCCTCGGTTATTCTCATATCCCGAGCGATCGGCCAAGAACAGCCCTCCGGCTGTTCAGGGAATCTACGGGCATCCGCAGGTCATCCAGTCAAAATTGAAATTGTGAGTGACCTGGTGGCTTTGGTCTTGGCGTCCGACAGCTTAGGCCTGGGCACCGGCAGTTTCTACTCATCCCAGGGAAGAAGTATTCGAAAATACGAATTTTGAGTTTGTATGGGCGCTCAGACAATCGCAGAGGTTTTACCATATGTATTTTAAATACCTGTTTCCGGATAATTCTTGCCTGGGACGAGTACCGGACAAACCCAGGCTCTTTGAAACTACGGTAGAGCCGGCCGTTCGAGATCACCGTCTACCAACGCTAATTAGGCAGTGTACACGATGGTGGCGTGCGGACTTTGGCCTTGAAGGCTAAACTTTTACCATCCCCAACCGCCCAAAATATGAGGCCAAATATCTGCACGGGGTAATAAGGAGCTTTATGCTTCGCACATCTCCCCGGTTAATCTAGAAAGGCAGACTGGTATACCCTCTACTTTACGCATATACAAGCCCACTTCAAGATGAAATCAGAATATCTAGAATAGCGACAGCTACATTTCTCCCACAGCCAACCTGTCACGGCACTCTGGAGGTCTATCCTGAAATCGCACATAGAGAATATAACTCTATGGGTGGAAATCTTTTTGCTTGGCCAGTGCTCTGAACCGGCATCCCGTTCGTCTTGAAAGCGGCCCGCGATAGACGACGTTGTGTGGTCCCATCCGGTCCTCGTTCTGACTTGCCCTGCAACTAGCCGCAAAGGGCTAAGCCCTAGCGGCTCCCGAGAGAAATATCTCATATGATACCGGCCTGCCATGCCGTCACCTGCAGTCCCAGGCGGCTCCCAGCAATTCCCGGTGTTGAATGCCAAAAAGGGTAACCAACCCCTTTCCAATGGGTTTCTTGTTCTTTCTTTTTATGCATTGGTATTACGTTTACTATCAGATTCTTATTATTTCTTTTATTTCTGACGTTCTTTGTTACACGCATTTGCTTCCTTTGTCGTACCTCAGGTTGGGATTGATGGAGGCTGAGGCGGAAATGCACTTGGTAATTGTCACGGATGCTAGGTCTGTGATATCGCAACAGCTGCCCATGGGAAATACTTCCTTTATCCCACGTTCTTGTGAAACAGGGGTGGCTAGGAGCTAGGGAGATGGATTTCATGCTTGACTGTTATTTCCAGGGTCCACTATTTCTAACTTCCCGTAATCATGGGATGCTAGGACGGACACTATCCATACCAGGGTCTACCCCCCCCCCCCCAGTGGCTGGAATAGGGTGGCGTACTTTGTTACTTTTTTTCACACATTTTCATTTCTGCTTCCCGCAAAAGAACTCACCCGGGTAGCCTCGACAGTCCCCCATAGTCCCCCCCCCCAATATGGTCCACATTGTAAAGTCCCGCTGTTATCAGTATGATAATGAGGTTTCTAGGGCGGGAGCGGACCGAGTGTGCCGTTCCATCCAGTGTCCAGGGCTCTTGGCAGTCGCCCTGTAGGGCATGACGGGGGCCCTGGACCGTTGAGAATACTGTGAGCGACGGCCTATCTATGCACTAATCTATTGGAAATTCGTGATTTAAAACCATCAATTTGAGGATTCTAGACCACGAATGATATGTTACTCACAGCATTTCATTGAGCCGTCATGAAATCGCACTCGACTGATTGAGGTTCCTTGGGTCTTGGCATTGTTGGATACCGTGGGTTGCGCACATGGAGGCTGTTGCCTTGTCATTGGGTTGTCGTTGTAATATCATTGGTAGTAGGTCTCTCATCGTCGTCAAGGCTGCTTCTGAAACCTTATCAGTGGCATCAGAAGCGAGACTTTCATTGTACACTCTACTGGGGTGATACATGATACAGGTGGGGGGTTGTACAGTACAGGTGTGTGAGTGGGAGATGTTGAGGTGCTGTCGCACCACCAATCAAGCGGCTGCCGTGAATACTGGAATAATTGAACCGTGTGCCTTGAAGTCCAGAATTTCCTTCTCTGGAAAGGGGTCAAAAAAAACACAGCCCCCGACCCCCCTTCCGAGACAGAATTTTTTTCTTTTTTTTCTTGACCCTGCTGAGAGGGAGGAAAGTCCAACGACATAGCACGCGGTTCAATCATTCGAGTTTCTACGGTATGTGTCTAGGTTATAGCATATAATAGTAGAATTCGAGGTAGGTGTCGTGTGTAGCTTAGGAGGCTAGTGAAAGTGCGAATGCTCCTTTACTATCTGGTCGGGGGCAGAAAAAAGGGGGGAGGGGAGAACCCCCGGGTGGAGCTGAGAGTTAGAGGTACTAACCTGTGTGTTTCCTACCAGCATTTTCGCAAGTTGTAATGTATTGACTTTAAGGCTCTAGTAGAATGAGCACTGGAAGTAGAACTCTAAAACAATTTACAGACGTCAGTAATTTTAGTACTTGTGAGTAGAAAATATTTTACTCTATTTGTCCGATTCAAAAGTATTGGGAAATATTCAGCAAGCAAGGCCACCGACTAAATTTCCCAATACTTTTGAATCTGGCAAGTATACAAGTACTCCATGGGCGTAAATTACTGATTGGGGTAGTCTAGCAAGCAAAAGTAATAGCGCAGCATTGACATCAATGTCACTCCATCCCAATCTTTGATTTGCACCCAAGTGAAAAAAGACAAATATATAGTGGCTTGACTCCTATTGCCTGGCAAGAGGGTGGTCTGACCGATTATCGTTTTTGTATTGAATTCTAAAAGTGCTACCCGTAAAATTTTAAGTGTAAATGAACTCGCTTAGACTGGCCGTGCGAAATTAGACCTTTTGATGGATGGAGAGCTTGAGAAAAGGGCCAGATAATATAAGCAATCGTCTTTAGATCCCCACTTGCGTCATTCAAAGCTCAGAAATTCGCTACATAACCAATCTACAGAGCTTATTATATAATATCTGAATTTTACTGCTTTACCAGTATCTCTGCGCAAATTTGAATAAGCCTTTGGTGTACACTACTGGCCTTGAGCACCGTATGAAGAATTTTATCTTTCATAGCCTGTTCCCTTCTGAATCCCACGGTCAAGAAGGATCATGTGCACAAGTGAGCAAAAATTATTTAATCCGGTCTCCCCTTGATTGGCGAGGAGGGCCGGCTTACCCCGTTATACCACCGTTAACTTAAGGTGAATAGAGGCTCGGCACTGCCGCTCTGCTCGAGCCCTAAGGGGAACTCGAATTCGCGAATCATACGGATTCATACCACAGCACATCCACGCGGAAAAAAAAGATGGAATCCATAAATCAAATACTCCTGGACATCATTGCCTCTGAATCGCTTTTGGACTAGGGTTCGGCGTGTAGAGCCTGTTGCTTGTCCCTGTCCCTGACCTGGTTGGGGCCGTGGTGGAAGCACAAGTTTTTTTCAGTAGGCAAGCGTTGAGCCCCGAATCACTCACGAATCACGATGTCCGTTTTCCTGTACCAGCCTGGTGTATCCATCTGACACCTTTAGCTAGGCCAAAGATACAGCAAGGAGTACCTAGAGTGCATTTGTTATATCAAAAGGCACTTTTGGTTGGACATAGAGTTAGGGGAATTAAGCAATTTATTGATCAGTACGACGAGTGAAGACTGGGAACGGGCTGTGCTGATATTCTCTAACAAAAAAATCTGGAACCTGTCCTGCTGGGCGCGGGCCTTTTAGCTAAAGTGCACTCTCTTAATTTTGTGAGTCCTTGTGTTACATAGCTCCGCCCCCAGAAAAGAAAATAACACTATTCGACAAGGCAGCAGTACGAGTACTGTCTAGCCTTCTAGTAGCCAAGGCGTGGCCAGTGGCTCATATTTGTACTGCAGCGTCCAGATATATCACCCAAGGAAATCTCATACTCCGGATCTTCAAATCACGCATCTGGATCGTTGCACTCCGACAAACTCAACAGCTTCTTCAATCGTATAAGCCCTCCTCTTCAAAATGTCATCACCGCCCTCCGATTCCCACAACAACCCACCAGACGCCCATTCGGATGACCCTTTGATATCGGGGCTGGAGGGGTCTGCCAGGCCCCCAAAATCCTTTGACAGTTGGAAGCAGTTCCGACGGAACATGACCTCTCTCTCGTGGAGGTGCCTGGCAACCACTCTTTCCCTATCGCTTCTTATTATAGGCCTCCATGCCTTCTCACGGATGGGGAAATTGTCGCAGGCGGAACAGCGCGGGTTCAATGCAATCACTATTCTACTCGGTTCCTTCGCAAGTTTGGGCCTTGGCTCTATGTTAGGGTATCTAGGATCGATGCTGAGATGGCGCCTGCTTGCTAGGAAAAAGTATAAAATGCAAGATGTATGTGGGGCCCATTTCTAACCAAAGCCGGGACTAATTTTAATGGCTGGGATACAGATTGAATTGCTACTTGCTATGCAATCTCCCACAGGCTCAGCCAAACTCCTTATTGAGCATGTTCGAAAATGGAGGTGGTCTCTGACCACTTTCATTGTCATGCTATATCTCCTCGTGAATATTACTGGGAGATTTAGTGTTGCCATATTTGGATTAACTTACAACTTGGTCGACGACTCTGTTGAAGTGTATCCTACCCTTACCACAAATTGGACCTCCAGCGCATTGCTTGCTAAGAACGCTACGGATTTCGAGGCGGTCGAGAGGAGCCTTCGTAAGAACCCCACCCTCTGAGAGGAACTGAATACCTCCTATTTACATCAACTTTAGTTGACCCTTCATGCAGTATCATATTTAGATTTGGTTCGGGGTGGATTATCTACATACGGCGGGCTACCAGGCATTGGATTTGATATTGGTGTTCCCCAAACCTTAACCTCACGGACATTCATGAGCCTCATGGTTTCTCTCAGTCACTCTGAAGGACTTGGTGTTGACGGTCTGAAGTTGAGATACAATATACCAAATTTCCTAACAGGGATGAAACCCCAAGAGGCGTCAGACCATGAGGTCCACTCCTCTGCTAGCTGTACTATGCTCCGCCTCGACGGCAACAAGTACTGGAGAGACTATGGCAGTGACAGCCAAACCTTTAAAGGTATGTCATACAAACCATATGGACGGGCACCCACGGAAGATATCAAGTTTACAAAAATCTTGGAAATAGATTGGAAAGACGAGGGAAATGGGGAGGCAATCGCTGAAGCATTAAGGGTACTGGACCACAAAAGCGCCTGGCCCCGTCATGGTGCAGAACAAGTTACTTGGGCAGCACCACTAGTCGGAGGGTCAAACGGATCCTCAGTGACATGTGAGGATCCGATCATCCACGTTTCAGTGATACTCCCAAGAACTAATGTGTTATTCCCTAGATGTGGTATATCACGAAACCGCCTGGGAATGCACATCAAGCCTGTTTGAGACGCTGAGAGGAGGCCCTCATCCAAATCCACTATTTGATTCTGCCACTCTTTTTCTCTTACCAATTGTGGAGAGGGTGGAACGAAGCGGGGAGCTGGAGCCAGCAGGGCACTTGGACAATTCTGGTGGTGGCCCCTCGGTAGGCGGGACCACATCAATCGTGTACAGGTCATTCACCGATCTTAAAAGCCAGTTAAGCCCCTCAGTTGGCGTGCAAACACTTAATTTTTACCAAAATGGTACCGGCGGCTCCGCCACCCAAAAGAACTATTACAACCTTTACATCGCAGGTCTGGTAGCGCGCCTCCCCATCGCCGCAATAGCCTACGGAAAGGAGGTATTCCCGCGTATGCAGAAGGATCCTGAAGCCGACTGGACTCAACACGTCGAAACAGCACTCGAGGTAAAATGGGGTAGAGTGGCTCTTGTGGCGGGCGCCATTGTAGCCAGTCAGATACTTGCGATTACTGCTGTTTTGTATTACTGCAGAAATGTGTATGTTCGGGAGGACAGTTACCTAGCTACGGCGGAGTTACTAAAGACTTTATTAAGCCTGATTGACGACGGGGATACAATGACTGCGAAGGAATTGGAGGATTCTTTGGACGAACTCGTAGGCCTCGTTAGTTATGGTACCATCCGGGGTGCACAGGGAGATAAGCCAAAGGTGGCTTTGGGCCGCGAAGTGGAATATAACTTTCCCAGATATCCTTCATTCCCGAAGTGCTCGATTTTCAGCCGGTGAAGCGGATGGGAATGGAAGTCTTCGGGAGTATTTTGTGGCGCCGGTCCCCGAGATGGGGCTTATTAACAGTGGAAGCCCTCCTCGATTTATAGGACGGACAAAGAACGAATCAGTCCTGTAGCGGATGGGTTTGGCATTTGTTGAAACTCACTATGGCTGGCCCTAGTGTTTCTCTCTCTGACTGGAACCATGGGGTGTTTTGAAACCTGTTTCGTGAGTGGGATTTATATAGTGGAAACATGAAATGTTGGAAATCGAACACACTAGCACTAGCTATCAAATATGGCACTCAATTAGTATCGGTATTGTTTAAGATGAGAGACGGTGGAGGATCCCCTATATTTCTTTTCCGTCTTTCCTTTTTCTGTCTTATTGACTTTGGCCGACTCTGTCACTATAAAAGACCTTATCGTTAGTGTTTCTTTTCATGACAACATTAATTTCTTATTGTCTTTCTTTCACTCATTGGATACTGTACGAATCTATTTTTTTCGCGCGCTCTATTGCTCCTATACGGAAGTGAATACCTCGGTAGCCCATCGTTCGCCCCACAAAGTTTGTCAACATTTTCCCTGTGGAACATGTTTTCGCACGAGATGACTTCATGGGGTGTGGCGGAGGAGGCTAAGAAATTTATGGAGTTCTTATTTCAAAATAGTTTTAATGTGACTGAATCTCTAGATGTGTGGATGTATCTGTCTTTCATATTCAAGTTGGATAATTCCCCTCCTCCTTTGAAGTTCCGATGCGTTGATGAGGATGGGGGGCTGCAACTCCGAGCAAAGAACCATACTTGGATCAACTGTGGCAATGGGCCTGCCACCAGTAAACGCATGAGATTTGCATAGCTCAAGCTCTCCTTATAAACTTTGACAGATCCTCTTAGAGTCTACCAATTTCTGTCATCAACATCAGCAAAAATAATACCCTGCGTCCTATGCGTCCTGTGCGTCTGACGCACCTGATGCCCGAACGCTAATCGCGAATCAGGACGCGACGTCGATCCGACGTTGCGTCCTGATTTTGCGTTACTTAGCGCCGTCCGTCCTGACGCCATCCCGACACGGACCCCTACGTCCTGTGCGTCCTGACT
>Ga0307517_10010025_pt1 | contig 13328 bp, 11 predicted proteins | sample 23_EM_MG_FD_194515 | JGI IMG/M metagenome (GOLD analysis project Ga0307517, IMG submission 194515) | Populus trichocarpa ectomycorrhiza microbial communities from riparian zone in the Pacific Northwest, United States - 23_EM | ecosystem: Host-associated > Plants > Roots > Unclassified | place...
TAAGATTTTAATTTTTTTTTCAAAACTCATTCCATCTTAGCCAAGGATCTCACAATCAATACTATTTGATAATAGATGAATATTTTTTTCTAATACATATAGGAAGATGAATCCTCTCTTGATTACTTAAATATCTTCATATAGTTTATGTTATAATCTATATCTGCCTGTTTGTTAGCCTTGATTAAGACAACGTGTGGTCAAGATCAAAGCATAACATTCTCTATATAAAATAACTTAGTGATCAAGAGTATAAGGATCATTTAAACAACTATCACGTGAGTCATTTCATAGACATAAGTGATCTATCCATATCGAATTCTTTTGCTGATCAATTCAATGTACATGTCATTTGACAAGAACCTACATATTAGTTCAAAATATTCTTTATGCATTAGTTTATAAGAGGGACTGTTTTTTTTCATAAAAGAAAGAACATAATATACACTGGTCTCAATAGCTCTAATTAATGTCCACTCTTAATAAAACATTGACCGAGAACATTTAGAAACAATATTTTGATACAATAAGAATTTCATAATTATAACAATTTTAATTTTCTTTGCAAATCATTTTTGTCTCATAAACTTTATCTTTACTATAGATTAGTTAATTAAACATTATATTCATTAATGAAATATATATAAATATTAAAAATAATATATTTTTTTATTAATAATAAATATATTTTACATAAATAAAATCATTACTTACAACCAATCAATTCTCTACAAGTTATATTCACCGATCCGAAAGACATCTTTGATTACCCGTGGGCCTTCAGGATCACTTTTGTAGCTTGCTATTCATATTATATATTCTCACTGGCCTAAGAAGGCACTGCAGGTCCGATTCAATGCACATCTCCAAACCACAGTAAATCTGTGAGATGTAAAACTAGAGTCACAAGTAATTACACTTAACATGGGAGAAGTGATAGTGTCAGACCTAATTGCTGTTTTCTTTGGTGTCAAAATCTGGAATATTTACAACTTCAATTTCAGCTGGTGGTGAGGGCTGAAGATTCTCTGGAGTGTCTTCAGGACTACTGAATTCCCTCCTCGAAGAGTTCCATTCATAGACATCAGGGGAAGGAGCAGAAATTGGAGATCCTCCTGGGATAACAGTCTCTCCATGATAGATATACCTTGCTAGAGTAACTGTTTTTCCCCAAACACTCTTATCACTTGGAGTTGCATTGCCTCTGTCCTCGTCTTGTTGATGATGGTAATTCTTCAGCAATCGAAATAGAAATAGGAGCAAACAAATGGTCGAAGTGGCACCGGTTATAATGTAGATACCCCAGAAGTTTTGCAGGCTCAAGCTTTCAGTTATATCATTGTCAGTTGCACTGCTTGAGCACTCTCGTGAGGGAGCAAACCACTTTTCTTCCAAAGTTTTCAGCTCTCCGTTTTCTGATAGCTTCAGGATCGCTTTGGAAACGTCTGCGGCGATAGGAGAGCCTTTCTGAAATACCTGACAGAGAATCAAAGCAGTATTCAATCAGTCACTTATGCGGGGAAATGCATCTTCGAAAGAGTGCTAGTAATTGCTCGACTATTTAAGATGGCGAGATTGAAAATTTTGATCGAAATCAATCAAGAACTCACAAAACCTAGTCCTCCAAATCTATAGGTTGGTGTAGCTGCACTATATCCCTTGCAGTAATGACCGATGAAAACTTTCCCATATGGGAGTTCAAGAAAGGCAGCAGATATGGAGGCACTTTCAAATTCTCCTTCATAGCTGTATTCAGAGCTAACATTCTCGATGTTCTCTTGTTTGAATCCAAGCACATTTTGCAGATAATTCCGTACAAATGAATCTCCATCACAGCCAACTTTTAAGCTTTTCCTTTTCAGCCACTCAATATCAGTAACATTTGGCTGCAGACGTCGGACAGTCAGCATTGAAGTGAGACTGGCAGTGTAGCTCGAGTTTAAGATCAATACTACGAAAAGCCACACGACAAGAACCACTCTGGTGAGGTTACTGTATATTTTCTCCCCTGCATAGAAAAGCAGTAGTCTTATGAGTGATTTTAACTCTGAATAAAGAATCGAGTAATATCTCCATCCACAGCTATGAATGTGAACCATTGTTTATAATGCATTGGAGCTGCCAATGCTAGATGAAACATATTTTCTCTTGTGCATACTCAAGAATCTTAAGTTGATGGCACAAGAAATTGTTCTAGTTTTACAGTTTCTACTTACTGTGTGCAAAATAAAGAGAAGAGAAAGTAAACCACAGAGCTGTGCCCATCTGATTCTTCCACGGGCCTTTAAACTCAGGATTGGTGTGATGCTCCAAGAACCAAACTATGAACATTGTGTAGATCAATATAGCACCAGTGACCAACCACATTTCCTTTGTGAAAGGCTTCATAAACATCCATGCTGACTCTTCAGACTTTGCCGAAACTATCATTGACAATCCTGATTCTGCATATGGTTGTGTGAATTCAACTTTATCTGATCTGTTGGCTAGTATGGTTACATCACCGACAATGGCATCGAATGTCTTCAAAATTTTTTAGCACAAATGATAAGCAACAATCTGTTAGAAATATATTAAAACCGAACAAAAACACAGAATCTAATCTAGATAAAATAATTTCGTAGGCCTTGTACCTTTACTCCTTTAGAGGACCAAGTCAAACTACAAACAATGATTGGAAAAGTCTTGGAGAATAAGTATTAATAAAGCATAAAATAGAAAGGGGTTTTGCATGTTCTCTACAATAATCTTTCCCCTCCATTTTCTATTATTCCTGATTTTGTTGTGCTGGACAATTTTGACTTTGAGGCTTTGTCTGGTTTAAATTATCCAGCTTATTAATTAATCATTTAGTCTAAGCTTTGATTTGCAGCAGCAAGTTATATTATTATCAAACAATAACTTCTGGTCAAATCTCTGAATAGCAACCTTGTAGTGCTAAAAAAGATTCTTTTATGAAAAAAAGGGAATCAAAAGTAAATTTCAAAAGGTTCTTTTATGAATAAAGGGGTTATACACAAGATAACAAAACAAATATTTATGGCAGACTGAAACAACAAAATCATCTTGTAGTGCTATTCATCATATGATCACCATCGAGAAATTTGAATGTTTAGACATAAGAGGATTTAGTTCTTACCTTGTTGTACACGTGATCCACCAGATCATCATAGGTGCCATTGAAGGGTTCAAATTGATAAGGCAAATCATATTTCAGAACTTCTCGCACCTTATGGAAAAGTTCAATGCAGAAACCATCATATTCCTTCTTACCAGCAGAGTTTGTTGATACTTTCACAAACTTCTCAAATGAGGTCCTACCAGGAACACCAATAATCATCCGCTTTGTATCAGTAGGCATCAACCAGCCTTTTGGATTAAGTTGTAGGTCGCCCGGCCAAATCACCGGCCTTTTCAACCTTATAGCATCTGTACTATTTTCAGCTCCACCTTTTGCCACCACAGGTTGGTTTGAGAATCCAAACTGAGGTATCCAGAAATCTAGCTCCCTGTATCTCCTTCCAACCACATTCACAATCCTCAGCATAGGGCTATTCAACAACTCACCTGCTTTGACATTTATCTCGCCGCTTAAACCAACAAATTTGGTTGCTAATATGTTATCCAGAAACACTTTTGGACTGCTAGTGTTACTAGACAGTCTGTTCATGGCCTGAGTGATGATAGCAATGCTGTCATGTGCTCGTAGAGCATAGAATCCTGGCTCATAGTAACCTTCCTCTGGATATTCAGATATGAATTTCTGCCGGAATTGGGTAAGAAAAGTTTGGTAGGAACTCGTATTATCATAATAGTAGTTCTTAATTCCCAGAGCACCTTCCATGGATTGGATAACAGAAGTGTTAACTATGTCCAAGAAATTTGTAACAGTATCTGTAAGTATCCATACCATGTCATTTCCTACAAATCCCATCTTCTTAGCTTCTCTAAACAGATGAATCATCATGGGCAACGATGACTGGAGCACAATAAAAACCCGAGATTGTATTTTTTCACTTAGTAGTTTTGTCAGTTCTTCTCGAACAACATCTTTTGGATCAGATACGAAGGAAAATGGTGGAAGAACTAAGTTATATTCAATCTCTGAACCCACATCTTGAAGAGACTTAGTTAGAAGAGCCAGCATGCCAGCATCACCACCATATGTATAATCTTCGTAAACAGTCACAACCCTCCTCCAGTTATAAGACTGAATAACAGATGCAATGCATCTTATTTGGTTAGAATCACCGTGAGCCATTCTTATCAAGAAAGGCCAACGAGATGATGCTAATGGTGGTGTTATGGCAGGTGCAGAAAATGAAATAACTGGAACTTTAAATTGGCTTCCAATATCAGCAACTAAAGCTGCCTCCTCCCATCTTTCCATACCAATAATCACTTCCACTTCATTCTCTTCAATCAACTTTTCAGCTGCAAGAATAATTCATGGAGCAACATTAGTGTAGTCACTCTTGTCATGGCTAGCTAAACGTTAAAAGTACATGGAACCATATATCATAAAGTGAGACCAAAAAAGAAGAAGAATATTACCAGCACGAGCAGCTTGAAGTGGGCTACTCCGGGAATCCTGAAAGTAAAGAGACAGCTTGTGATTTGGTGACCCATTGTTGAACTTTTGAACTGCTATTTCCATTGCTGTTCTCTCTTCTTTCCCGGTTCTTGAATTGACATCAATGATGGCGCCAATGTTTGTAACTTTACTATCATTGATGTCTTTAGCTCCATGGGGGAGAGTAGTGACTAAAAAGGAGGTGACTACAAGAAACAGAAGCCACAATCTTGAGAGTTGGTTAAAATTAATGATAGGGAAAGACATTAGAGCTTTGTCTTCAAAGCATATCATAATAGTTTTGGCCATACCGTTATTGAATAAGTAATAACCTCAACATATGAAAAAAAGAATGTATATGTGGACCGTGATGTTTGAGAGGGGAACGCGAATTTTCCAAGGAATGATGTACGCGTTATTTTCACACGTCTTAGACTTGGCTTGTGCTGGAAGTGTTTAGCAAGGACAAGTTTTTGTGTGGTCATCGCTGCCTAAGATCAGTAGATCACACTGTTTATGTGTGGTCATCGCTAGCTCTCAAATCAGCTAGTCATGCTAGGTGGCTCACAAGAATTAAAATTGAGTTAATTCCATTTTACCCCTTGTATAAATTATACGAGTTTATCATTTAAAAAAAAAATATTTTCTATCAATTACCTGAGTTGATTAATTTTATTTTACCCTCGTGTGTAAAAAAAAGAAGATAAATAGATAAAATGTTAAAAAAAGTAAGTGATGGAGAAGAAACTTGAGTGAAAATTGATAGTTATCAAAAAGGTAAAATAAAATGAACTTTTTAAAAATTCACGAGCTATTCAAAGATATTACATGATAATAAGGATAGGTGATAGTAGAAAAGTTGTAGAATATTTATTTTTCCAAAAAACAAAACAAATTAATGTGATAGACTTTGCCAAAAAAAAAAAAAAACCTTGATAAAAAAAATATAATATTAATTAAAAATAAACTAAAATCCTAATGGTATTTCAAAAAAATAAAACAATAAAAGATAAAATTGAAAAACAATATTCGATAACTAAAGTAAAAAGATTTGAGGAAAAAAAAAGTAACAATTTGTTAATCCACAACGATTTCTTTCACAAGCCATAGTGAAATGCTGATATTTTATTTACATGGATAAATATTGGGTTGATATATTTAACATTATAGTCATTAAATTCTTCATTTATTCAAAAGTTTACATATAGACATTAATGTTCATTCTTATAATTATATAAGCATATTAACTAATCTAATTTTCACAATTGAGTACTTAATTTTTATTTTTTCTCAAATAGGTTTAACTAGGTGTAATCGAAGACAACTAAGATGCTCTTACATATCCAATAGAGCATATATAAAACATGCAAATCATTATAGAGCTTATAACCCAAGACAACAACATTATGTGAAAAGTCTTTACAACAACATCCCACAAATCAACTCGGTTATGGTATCACAACCTTGAGCCTAAACCCATCATTGACTTTGGTGATCTCTACCCCAAACTCTTTTCCCGTTTTAGCACAAGCATACCAACTAAAAAAAATACAATTGAGATATTTACAATCACATAATAAAAATATGAGGGTACCAGAGCATATCTCCAAAGGTTTGAAAAGGAAATTCTCAACGTGAAAAGTCTATATAAACCCATTGTTACTAAAGCCTTGATTATATAACTATTCTTTGTGGAAACAATTATACACTTTCGAAACATCACAAAAGTAATCGAAAAATTAGAGGGGTGCTATTTTTCTTAGAAATTATGATTTTAATCAATCTCACCTAAAAAAACTTAATAAACACCCCTAGAACAACCCAAAACCAATTAGTTAACCTAAAAAACCCCAAAAAATGGTTCAACAATACAAATCAAAGTGGAGAAATAAAATTCTCTCTCAACTTTGATCTACTATTTTCAGGCAAAATGAAGATTTAAAAAGATTTCAATGTGACTCTCTTCATTAAATGGAACTCATTGACACTAGGATTGCCTTTTTGTTGTTGAAATGTGGCCAATTAATATCTTTCTCTTTCATTCTTTGTAATTTGACGACTCTATCTCCTTATTTAAACCTAGTGATTAAAATGTGAATAAAATAAAATATTGGACTAAACCATATAATTTTCAAACAAAAAGGGCAAAAAATAAATTTGGGCAATATCTTATACCTAAAGGGCATTAACACCAAATTTGTATTTAAAAAAGCTCCCTTTTCTATGAGATTTTTATTTTGGTCCTCTAATTTTTATTTTTCTCCAAACAAATAAACTGACTTTGTTTTTGCAAAATCGAGAACCAAACTAATGTCGAGATATTTTTTAAGACTATGATAACCTAAAAAAAAATATCACTAATCAAATCATCAAGCAGAATCACCGTTCTACATAATGTAGAAGGATGAAATTAAAGAAGAAAACTCTATGACTGAAATAAAAAACAAGAAATAAAGAACCAAAATAGAAAAATATTTTCATATTAAATAAAGGGTTGTCATTTCAACTCACTTTTAATTTTGGTTCCCTCTTTTTTAATTCTTCGCAAATAATAAACCAAGTCCTTTCTTGGAAACTCGAAAGAAAGGAGCACAAAACAAGTTATCAGGCTCAATCACCAATTGATGCAATGTGAAAGGTTGGAAATAAGAAAAAAAAAGTCTGATAATTGAAGTAAAATAAATCTAAGGACAAAAAAAATTAAACATTGTGCGAGTCCACAATGATTCCTCTCACATGCTATAGTGAAGGGCTGATGACTTTTATTTTTACATTTTTTAATGTATGGGGAAACATTATTGACTTAGTTTTACTATTGCATATGTGATATCCCACATCGGAAGCGAGCATCCAGAGCCAGGGCTTTATGAGTAGTGTTGGTCACTGACCTGTTGTACGCGTTTTGGGGCGTCAGGCTCAGAAGTGGGCTCGCGTCACTAGGAACAAAATCGTGAGGGCGGTAGAGCCCAAAGTAGACAATATACAACAGGTTAGGTCGGGCTGTTACATTTGGTATCAAAGCCGAGAACGGCTCATCTTAAGGTGGGGGGATTGTGATATCCCACATCGGAAGCGAGCGTCCAGAACCAGAGCTTTATGAGTAGTGTTGGTCGCTAACCTGTTGTATGTGTTTTGGGGCGTCAAGCTCAGAAGTGGGCTCGCGTCACCAGGAACAAAACCGTGAGGGCGGTAGGGTCTAAAGCGGACAATATACAACAGGTTGGGCCAAGCTGTTACAGCATATATGAACAAATATTGGATCGATATATAAAACATTATAGTAATTAAAATCTTGATTTATCTAAAAGTTTACATGTAGACATCGATGCTCAATCTTATAATTATATTGGAGTTTGCATTTATTTGATTTTTATAATTGAGTATTTAATATTTATTTATTTTTAAATAAGTTTAAAGAGGTGTAACTAAAGGTAACTACGATAGTCTTAATGATATAAAAGAGCATATATAAAATGTAAGCTTGTAATCTAAGACAACGATGCCATGTTCAAATTTATTTTCAATAACATTCCATGGATCTGTTCATGTGTGGTATCATAGACCTGAGCTTGACTCCATCCTTGACTTTGTCGATCTATATGCCAAAATTATTTTCTATTTCTCTACAAGCATACTAGCTAAAAATAGCATATTAAAGCTCTTTGCCACTAAAGCATATCTCCAAAGGTTTTATGAGAAAATGCTTAATGTGAAAAGTTTACTCGAACTCATTGCCATTAAAGCCCTAATTAATGGAGTCTAAAATTATTATTTATGGGAACATTTGCTTAATCTCTTTGACCAATCTCTCCTCAAAGTGAAATACAAATTGGAAAATCATATTTGAGTAGAAGAAACGAGCATGGTCAAACAAAAACACCCTTATTTTTAACAATAGAGAGTATAATCTCCAAAGCATCATTGATCTGCCAGTTGCCTTAGAGAATCCAAGATGAACACCAAGGGTTCCATTCACGATTGCTTGTCTTTCCCTAGCCCCTGACAACTTTGACCACCATGTGTACTCATGTATTGAATACCATCAAGGAAAAGAATCCATACAATACCTACCTTCTATGAAGAGTGCTATTAACATAAAAAACCTTAACAAATCTTGTTTTTTTGACCATGACAATAGGCATGACATCAAAAACTATTATGCTCTAAAAAATAAAATAGAAAGATTGATTGATAAAGGTCACCTTCAATGCTTTGTAAAGAAGGAAATGCAATATAAATTAAAAAAGAAAGAAATCGACATAACCCAAGATGTATTTTCGAGATAAGATAAGCTTCAGAAATTGTATTTCCTCTTGGATGAGAAAATCTTTTGAAATTTTTAATAAAAAAATATTGTTTATACATGTCTCTAAATGAGATCTCCATGTCTCTAAACAAAATCTTCACAAATCTTCATATCTCCAACAAAATCTCCATATCTCTAATTAAATCTCTATGTCTTTGTGAAACGTCTTTATACACAATGATTTATCACAATCACAAATCATTTTCCTACTTAAATGAAAGTTCCTTACACTTTAAAAGGAACAAACAAGTGAACTGAACTCTCATCTCTTACACGACATGTTTATAAAAGTCATAAGAAGGTAATATGACATGTATAAAACAATAAGTGTTTTCTTTCCCTTGTACTTCTATTAGCTAAGTCTTTTAGATATAAATATTTGAAATACAAATGGGCAAATGATGATACTAAAAAAAATAAAGGAGATTATCCTATTGTCATTTTGACCATGCCTAAACAACAAAGAAATCTTTAGCTTGCTATTTGGGCCATGCCCAAAAGGCAAGGAATTCCTTGGCCTACCATTTGGGCTATGTTCTAATGGCGACCTGGGAGACAATCTGCCTATCCAACTCAAATGCTTAAATAGCAGGAATGGTCTGCCATTTGGTCTAATCCCAAATAACAACCTAGGTATGCCCGTCCGCCTAACATAAATTTCCAGTAGGTACAGTGACTATCACACACCATAAGGAAACAAATTGTAAAATTGTTAGTACAATGCTTTATTTTTTCACCAATGACTATCTCCTTTAAGTCATCTCCTCAGAGAATGTGGTGCCTACTTTCTCTCAAATGGCTATCTATTACCAACTTATGTCTTTAGAGGTTACCAACCTTTCACATCTTTTTCATCAATGACCCAACAAGACGCAACAAACAACAACTTGTTTTTGTCAAGTTACCTACAAAAAAGAATAATTATTCTTGGTCATTAATTCATTTTCCATGAGATAAGCTAAAATAATGGAGATATATAAATACTTTGAATCACCAAATAAATAAATTCATTTAAGATAAGATATAACTCCACACAAAAACAATTCAAGGCAAGATATCATATAACATAAGGCAACTCAAGCCCATCAAGGTCATTTAAGTCCACTTAAAGCCAAGGCCACTCCAGTCACACAAACTCATTCAAGTTCAATAACAAGTTTATACAGTGCAAACAACACATCCACACATTTTTCTTTTCCTCCTAACCTTTCACTTTTTTTGCTATTCTTTTCCTTCATCTTACAATTTACTAACTTAAATGTATAAGGGTTTTTTATTCTTATAAGATACCTGTTCTTGCTAGAGAACATGGAATGACCCAAACTAGACAAGTCAACCTAAAATGCAATCAGAAAAACTAAAATCCAATCTCAATTTTTAATGACTTCATCATTAATATGTAAAATATCATAGTCATTAAAATTTCAATTTATCCTAAATTTTACATGTAAAAACTTATGTTCAATCTTAAGATGTAATTGTATATATATATAGGCGCTCGAACTTATCTGATTTTCAAAATTGAGTATTTAATCAAACTTTCGAAAGTTGGTGGATGCATGGGAAGTGTTTTTCTAGAACTTGACTTTCTGTCCCAAATGCGGGTTTCTAAATATTTCTTGCTCCCTCTGGTCTCTTCGATGAACTTAGAATGATTCCTTCCTTTGACCCGTTCCAATAATTATAAATAGATACCCTCACGCCTCACGCCAATTACGTTAACAGATTCCCAAAATCAGAGACTAATAGCAGAATTCAGCTCTCTTAACTTCGTGAAATCACCATAGCGATCGTGTATTAGCCCAATTAACAGACAGTCACCGAAATGATTTAAACACATTATTCATCACCTAATAAATTCTTATAAAATAATTTATGATTGATAGAAGAGACCAAGAAAAAATAAATAGTAGAAGAGACCATGATCACGATATGGCAAATGGGTGCTTCTGTATCACGGGAGCAACCCAAACCCACAGGGAAAAACTTGTTGGAAACCAAGAAAAAATAAATAAATAATAGAACTCGAAGAAATACTCTTGATATCATGTAAAAACAAAATGAAAATTGTATATTTCATGTATCTCACAAAAAGTATTGAGGATATTTATACAAGCCTATACGACTACCCCAATGGAAAATACAATCAAAGGATTTTTGTTACATATATTTGGCCACAAATCAGTCAAAGATAATTACTTGTGTCTCTAGGTTTGCATCTTTCACATTTTTACTAGAGTTTGGAGATGTGTTTTGAATCAGACCTCAAGTAGCCAAAATATCCAAATCTAACCAGTATAATATTCATATCAGCTCATTTACACCTAGCAGTACTTATGCGAAAAGAGAGCGTCAGACCACATTGCTGCTTTTTTGGGTGTCAGAATCTGGAATATTTACAACTTCAATTTCAGCTGGTGATGAGGAGAGAAGATTCTCTTGAGTGTCTTCAGGATTAGAGAGTTCCAAATTGGAAGAGTTCCATTCATGGATATCAGGGGAAGGATTAGGAATTGGAGATTCTCCTGGAGTAACAGTCTCTCCATGATAGATATACCTTGCTAGAGTAACTGTTTTTTCCCAAACACTCTTATCACTTGGAGTTGCATTGCCTCTGTCCTCCACTTCTTGTTTATGGTAGTTTTTCAGCAAGTGAAACAGAAATAGGAGAAAACAAATGGTCGAAGTGGCACCGGTTATAATGTAGATACCCCAGAAGCTTTGCAGGCTCAAGCTTTCAGTTTTATCATTGTCAGTTGCATTGCTGAAGCACTGTCGCGACTGAGCAAACCACTTTTCTTCCAAATTTTTTAGTTCTCCATCTTCTGATAGATTCAGGATCGCTTTGGAAACATCTGCGGCGATAGGAGAGCCTTTCTGAAATACCTGGAAACAGAATCAGAGCAGTATTCAATCGATCAGTCACTTATGCGGGGAAATGCATTTTTGAAAGAGTGCTAGTAATTGCTTGACTATTTAATTGCAATTTTTTTATGGTAATCTGTCATGAACTTACAAAGCCTAGTCCACCAAATCTGTAAGTAGGTGTGGTTGCACTATATCGCTTGCAGTAATGACCGATGAAAACTTTCTCATATGGGAGTTCTAGAAAGGCAGCAGATATGGTGGCACTTTCAAATTCTCCTTCATAACTGTATTCAGAGCTAACATTCTTGATGTTCTCTGGTTTGAATTCAAGCACATTCCGCAGATAATTCTTTACAAATGAATCTCCATCACAACCAACTTTTAAGCTGTTCCTTTTCAGCCACTCAATATCAGTAACATTTGGCTGCAGACGTCGGACAGTCAGCATTGAAGCGAGACTGGCAGTGTAGCTCGAGTTTAAGATCAATACTACGAAAAGCCACACGACAAGAACCACTCTGGTGAGGTTACTGTATATCTTCTCCCCTGCATAAAAATTTAAATCTTATGAATTTTCTCTACCATAGCTATATAATGTCAACGATTGATTATAATGTCTCATGCAGTAAGAAATGCAGCTGCCAAAGCTGGATGAGATGCATTTTCTCTGGTGCACACTTAAGACACTTGTGTGGATAGCACAATAAACTATTCTAGTTTTACTGTTTCTCGAAAGCAACTTACTGTGTGCAAAATAAAGAGAGGAGAAAGTAAACCAGAGAGCTGTGCCAATCTGATTCTTCCATGGGCCGTTGAATTCAGGATTGGTGTGATGCTCCAAGAACCACACTATGAACATTGTGTAGATCAATACGGCACCAGTGACCAACCACATTTCCTTTGTAAACGGCTTCATAAACATCCATGCTGACTCTTTATACTTCGCTGGAACTATCATTGACAATCCTGATTCTGCATATGGTTGTGTAAACTCAACCTTTTCTGCTCTGCTGGCTAGTATGGTTACATCGCCGACAATGGCATCGTATGTCTTAAAAAAAAAATAGCACAACAGATAAGCAAACTTTGTTATATAAAAAGCCTTAGAAATAAATATATGTTATTCTAGGTAGAGAAAAATTAAATCTACCTTCTAGGAGGTTACATTGATTTCTTTTATAGCTTATGAGGTCTGTTTTTTCACGTACGAAAGGAAAATAGATTTATCGATTTCTTTTATAGCTTATGAGGTCTGTCTTTTCATGAAAAGAAAATAGATTTACATATAAGTTAAATATCTATGTTTTGTCATGATAAAATATCTCTATCTCTAGCGCATTAGAGTATAATATTTTTTACTAATCATTAGAGTAAAATATATCTAACTATGGGTCTAGGGGTTTGCTGGACCCACACAAGTTTGAGCTCAGTGCTTGTTTGAGGCTGAAGATGATGGGTCTGGCGATTCTCCAGACCCATAAATATTTGGGCTCAGCGCTTAATTAAACCGAGAGATTATAAGTCCGGAAGTTCATCAGATCCTATTATGTTTGGACTCAGTATTTAGTTGTGTCTTGAGAC
>Ga0307517_10010026_pt1 | contig 13328 bp, 19 predicted proteins | sample 23_EM_MG_FD_194515 | JGI IMG/M metagenome (GOLD analysis project Ga0307517, IMG submission 194515) | Populus trichocarpa ectomycorrhiza microbial communities from riparian zone in the Pacific Northwest, United States - 23_EM | ecosystem: Host-associated > Plants > Roots > Unclassified | place...
CTCTTTAAATTCTCAGACCATACCGCCTTCCGAAGCCCCAGCAAGCGTGTTCTGGATCACGGACTGACTTGTCGATGTTGCCATCTATGCCAATGAATCGATCCGGGTTGAAGGTGAAAGGATCAGGATAGACGTCTTCGTTATGAAGCATGGCCCTATCACCAAGTTGTTAGAGGTTTAAGATGAAAAGGAATAGATAGTACAGACCAGGCATTTGGAATAATTATCGAGCCAGCGGGAAGTCGATATCCCTTGTATTCGTCTTCGACTTCGAGTAAACGGGGAATGGCTAATTGGCGAAATAAGAAAAAAGGCCCAGAATGCTAAACTTTGGGGGGACATACCAATAGGAGCGACATCCCTCCATCGCAATGTCTCTTTGACAATGGCTGTAATGTAGGGTAGAGCGGGTTCATCGTCGAAGTCGGGAAGATGACCAGGCTTAAGGACGCTGTCTAATTCTCTCTGCGCCTTTTTGAGGACCTCCGGTTTATCGAGCAGACCGAGGATACATGAGGCGATTGCAGAGACAGTCTGGACTTGTATTTACATAAATCCCAGACGGCCACAATAAGTAGCGCATACGAACCGTGTCGGTGCCAGCTGCATACATCGTTCCTGCAACAGCTTGTATGATGTCTTCACGATAAGCATCATCCCGAATACCCTCGTCTATTTTTTGAAGACTAAGTGATAAAAAGCAAGGAGGAGCGATGCCAGCACCCTGGTAAGTAGCGCTGTAGCGATGAAGACAAAAAAGCGCTGTTCACAGAGAGGATGACGCACAATGTTCTTCTTGGCAGCCGCAAATGGTACTTCAATCATGGTACGCGCAAGTTTCTTCCATGCCTTTGCCTTCTTCTGGAACCCGGCACCAGGGAACCACTCGGGGACTTGCTTCAAGAATGGAAACGCGTCAACCAAAAAAGCCCCTGGAATTGCAGCAGCCACTAAGGGTCGAACGCCCTGCTCCGCAGTTTTGACGTAAGGATCGTCGTCGGGTTGTACTTCTAAGCCATATGCAATGGACATGATGGTCTCGCCTGCCATACTGCAATTTCCTTTTAGTCTTCAAGCATGATTCCCGGAAATGACTCACTGCCTAAGGTTACCAATAATGTCGTCTGGATTGTCGAGGAAACGGTTCAGTAAGTTATAGGAAGCTTTTAATGAATGGGGTCGGAAACGGAGGGCGGCCGATGGATGAAAGTTGTGGTGCATGAGACGTCGGCGCTGGCGCCTAGCAAATCAATTCAGCTAGTATCCGTAAGTCAGCGAATGTTCTCCTCATTACCATTGCTCGCCTGTCGAATGAGTTTTGAAAAAAGCCTTAAATATAACATAAATAACACCAGCTGCGCACCATAAGGCATGAAACAGAGGTGGAAGCTCCAACCCATCAGCTCGTTCATCATTGGCATGCGCGCTCTGCTTCCCTGATGAATACCAAGTAATGAGAACTATCAGACAAAGTAACGACCTTCCAGAATAAATTGAAGAGCGTTTCTCAAGCAATTCCGTTGCAGCTTCGAAAGTGTCCAATACGATGAACGGTGTACCAGCGACGTTAAGGTAAAGAATGTCGGTGTCTGCAACGCTCGTCATCGGATATCAAATAACGATAAGCATATCAACCAGACATACCAAGCTCCTTGGACCATTTGTGATAGGTTTGCCAATCGAAACTCGTTGGCATGTCGCAGAGGTTGCCAATCACTGGCAAGCCTTTGGGACCAGGGGGAAGAGGCGAGTGAGAAAACGAGCCATATTTCCGTTTGAGATACAGAAAAATAAGAAGGACGGTCGTCAAAATGGCGAAAGTATCTAACTGGGACATTGTCGGAGCAGAGGATTTGCGTTCTTACAATTCCCAAAACCTTGACCTCCTTTAAGGGCTCACCAAGAAGTTCATTTCTCCACACAAGACCCACCTTAGGCTTTAGTTCGTCCCGATGCTAGCTCATGCTGACGTTTCCCGATTCCAGCCCACGACAACGAACGGTCAGATAAAGTTGATGAATCAATCAACCGACATCCAGCCCTGCAAACGCCGCTGCGTGCAACGGTCCCAAAAATTCATGCATCTTGTTCATTCTCGTCGTGCTTTCATCATGATCGTATACAGTGAACGTATATTGAATCAGCCATGGTAGTGATCTAGGAGCGAAAGTGGCTTCAGGGATGAGCGCTGGGCCGTCTAGTCTCCAGGGCGAAGAGCCGATGCGGATGCGGGCGGATGAACCCCCGGAACTGTTCCCAAAGGCCTTCTCTACCAATGGTCCACGTTAGGGCGAATAGGTAAAAAAAAAATGATGGTTCATCGGGATCCTGATTCGAGAATGGATGCAGAGATGTGAGGGAATATTGTCGACAAAAGAACCGGACCAGAGCGCCGTGATATTGATGAGTACGCTCAAAGTACGCTACTGAGAAGGGAATCATGGAATGTGCCTCATTGGAGCCTCATGAGAGTAATCCTTAGCGGCGCTTTGCGCCGAGTCCCCGACTCTTATTGTTCTCGTGTTCGGTGATAATTAGAAGTGACGGTAGCATTCATATTCAGAAAAATAATATATAGAAATACATAGGATGTGGGTGTGTTAAGACAGACTTTCAGACGGCCAACGATGCAACAACGTTCAGTAGACAGAAAGACAAGATGAAACATGACGAAGCAAACGGATGACGAAGCACAAAATTACGTAAGGGTTTCTTTTTCCATACGCACGGGCCCGACAACGAGCAGCGGACGCATGAATGAAATACAAGTTTTAGTTTGGTATGGGAGATGAAGAAGGCGTATAAGGCACCATTCACACTTTCCTGAAGGTTGTAGTCGAAAAACGACAACAATGCAACTAATTTGGTGCAAACATACGATGTACCTACCCTTTGTATGATGGGAAAATATTTGCACTCCACAACAACCCTCTCTCGTTATACGTAACATCGAGTCGGGGATTGCACCGTGATGACAAATACGACCAAAGTCGGGCATTTACCGAATTCCAAATTTGAAATACAGTACATATCAACTCATTAGTGGCGAAAGTGCTCTTCCCTGAGGTATGTGTCTCGGACACCTTCATATAATCCTCTGCTGATATTTAACAGAAGACGTACAAAGGAATCAATCATCAATGCTCTGCCTTGATAAATAACCAAATGTTGATCATTCCCTTGCTCTTGAGTCCTGACTTGTAGCGGTTAAGAATTTTCGGGCTCGTTCATGAAGTGGGTTCCTGAAGTTTCTTTCTCCCTTCCACGCGTATGCTTGAGAATAAGCAGGATATTCTACTCTTTGTAACGCCCCACATTCCGAGTGAGTCTCATTTTCGTGCTCTCTTTCATATGTTTACTTATTTGATGGGGGGGAAGGTAATGAGCGAGTGCTCGCTCCGCCAAGATGCCACGATTTCCTGCGAGAATCTCGAATAACAAAACCCCGTGTGTAGAGGACGTTTTGAACGTCGACTCGCTCTATTTCTCTACCATCCCGACCACGTATGCTGCATGTGGCCACCAGCCTGAGGCTATGTATCCTCTATATGTAGAGAGGCTTGACCCCATTGTCTCTCCTGGAATTACCCCCTCAAATCACGTTCATATATGTTTCTCTTTCTCTGCGCTTGAAGCCATGTTAACTTAACCCTTAAAATTTATAGACTGTACACGGTGCCAATCTTAAGATCTCTCGATGTGAAAAATACTTAGGAAGCCGCAATCACAGATTTTGCCGCGAATAGCACATACGATATGCTACGCGCCTCAACATGCACCAATTGCTTGTGAGGTTTCTTCGAATCAAGAACCGAAGTCGTTACTCATTTCGATCCATCGTAGGATTTACCAAACTACTGTAATTTCCTCCTCAATTCCCCTGACGATGATGAGCGCTTATTGCTTACCCCTATTCTTGAGAGTTCCTGAAGTTGTACTTCCACGACCCTAATACCAAACTTTTTGAAGCAGTCCCGAATGCTACTCGTTTATTACCTGAATCGAGGTAATGGAGACAAGAGTAACGGTGGTCCAGGCCTGAAGGCATTTCCACCTGGATTAACGGAAATGCCGTAAGGCGGACACGAAAGTGAGGCCTTCTATGACCCAGGTGCTTCCTCAATGTAGATTTACGGGATGGGTTTTATAGACATACTCCTGGAGAAGAATCCAAAGCCGAGCTCGCAGAGAGGGCTGTGGAATGGGAGTGCTTGCGGTACCCGAACGCGCCTAGTTATAACAGTGTCGATAGAAGTAAGTGATCGTCGTCTCTTTTTTTTTTCGATGCCTAAAGAAGCATCCTTTCCAGAGACTGGCTTTCCGGATACTGGTTGCGAGGATCGTTGTTGTCGGCTTGTACATCTATACGATTACGGTTTACCCTTCCTCCGCAGGCTGGATTAAATGCCCGTATCCACATGCCTGCGTGTTGGGATGGAGTTATAAGCCTATTCTCTTGTGTCAGCGATTACTTCAAATTTATCTAAGTTCTATAGAACGTGTACTCGCCAAACCACACCTCGCACGTAGCCTATCTCTCGGGATCGGACAACGGCGCCTGTCCTTCTACACACCCTGTACCTCTGTTGAAAATTCTCTTCGAGGTGATCATGTTCCACAGAAACGGTTTTTCCACTGTGTTTAACTTAACTTCCTTGGCGATCTAGGTGACTTGGGACGTGCATCCCTTCGCTTCGAGGTGGAATCCAGGCAAGGATTCGTGGCCATTCGTTTACGGTAGGTCTTCTATCCCTATATCCAGTTCTGAATTCCCGACTTACCACTTCTCTTTTTCAGCGACTGGATGTGTACATTTCCACGAATTTACTTCATTTTATTCTTAACTAGCACGTCCCTCGCTCCGCTCGGTCATTTGCAGAACCAGTCTAAGCATGACTTAAATTCGAGCTGGAACAATCCTGAAGTAGTTTACCAGCCTGCATGCAGGGTATTTTAAGCCATATTAGAATTGATCCAGTCCGGTGTGGCCTATTGAAAGCGTCACGATGCTGAGGTACGTAAATAAGTGGAGCACCCCCAACAAAGCAAGACAGCACCCTGGCACGACCTCCTCGATTTCGATAATAAAAATCATGGAGGCAGCGACAATTATATCAGTGCGATCTGACTGCAGCACGCAGGGATCTCATTCGGCATGCGGATCCACCCCTTTGAATTCCTTCGTCTGCACAGTGCACAAACACACCACCGGTGCAAGAGTGGTTTATTCAAAAAATGGATATGAACTCGGCATGCACCGAATGGGAGGGTACTTTTTAACACCTTTGAAGCATGTGCCAAATGTGATCTTGGAGCTAGAAATCCGATGTCAGTGACCAAAACAAATTAGTAAATTGAACGGCCCAGATTTAATAATCTCCAATTCCGTATTATATCAAGAATGGTAACGCGAAGGTGGAATACCCCAACTATTGCCTTGATATATGCGACAACGTGTATAAATGTCTGGTTTATATCCAATGCGCTCTTTCACGCCGAGTCGTCGAAGCCCGTCACGTATCCTGTTCACCTCTGCTCTGGATCTGTAATCAGCATTATAGACGCAGATTACATGCCTATAATTAGGATTTTCCTCGTCGCGCGGGGATACCTTCGCACTGGTGCCCATTGTCCCAGCAAGTGTTGATTTCACAATCCGTCCCCATAGGCTGTCGACTTGATCCGATGAAACAAACACCAGCCACTTTCCCGAAAGTAAATTGAACCGTTCGGCTAATTTATCTACTTCCGATGATGTGGACAGTCCTTTGGCACAAATCTTATCCCATGCGGTAGAAAGTGCATGCAGATCAGAAGAACCCTTGTCCTTGGAATTTACTGCTCGATCGTTGTCCACACATATCCAGGCAACTTCTGTGTTCATGGTTTTAGATGGAAGCCATGCATCAAGGAATATTTGACTGGATTTGTGGAGTTCCTTTGAGAATCGGACCCATGGAAGACTCGCCTCACGCGCCGCAATTTCTGCTGCCTTTTGATCCGACTCACTGAACAGTGCCTCGGTTGTATTATCTTCCCTGCATAAGGAATAATATTAAAACATCGTTTTAAAATAAGGGAAACAGACTTACATATCTGGATTCCCAGTTAACATGGTATCTTGGAAACGGCCTGAACTATACTTTGTGAAGAAACCTCTCAAACGTTGGAGCTCCTCCGGTAAATCTTTCCAAGGCGTCCTGAGCATCATATTTGCAAGCTCTAACACATGAATGTCAGCCGCTTTCACCGACGGGTCGATGCTTTTGGGATGCGGAATGACACCTGTACTCTCAAATATCTCCCTCGTCTTGCGCACGATTTCGACTTGCTCCATAGTTGACTCCCCAACAATTAGCCAGTTCTGCAAGCCCGCAAAGCCGCAGTGTCGTATCGCTTCACACGGCGGGCAGTGTATTCGCAAATTAGAAGGATCATTATTTGATGCATCTCCATCCGCATGATCGACAATCATTGAACAGCCCCGAGGATGTGGGGAAACGTAGCCACACGATGAACACGTGTTCTTATCACGAAGAAGGATTCCTGTTCGCAAGGCTTTCCATTGGCGAGATGAGGTGGGGAGTGTGCGGTTTCCGTGTGTGGGGGTCACCGAGAGATGCAGTGCCCACTGAGTGGAAGGAGAAGGCGTAGTAGAAGGCGTTTCATCCGGAGCAGGTGGAGCATTGGTGAGATCTCCTTGTACAATAGGCGTTGCATGACTGTCGATCTGGGACATGAAGATGATAGAGCAAGGCGATTATCAAGCAAGGCTGATGTTGGAAATACTGAGTTGCGTTGGAATCCACCCTGGGAGTCGTATGGAAGGCGAATGGCGGACGTTAGGCTGGCATTTTGTTTTGGCTTTGCGTGGAGTGACAGCGGCAGACTCAACTGCCAACCATCAACTCATCCTGCAGCCCCTTTCCCAGTTAACTATCAGTCCACATTGTTGGAATTTGTTTAGGGCTGCTCAATCCGTTCCCTTAGTTAATAATTAGTTTATTTTCTTGAAGATAGACTGAGGAAAGCTCAAAGGAAAGCTAATGCCACAGCAGCTCGGTAGCAGCGATCTTATGAATGTCCATATCAAGATTTGATTATCAAAGCCATACCAAGTACCCGTGACCCATTGAAACCGATGCCGAGGTGCGTATGGCACGGCCGCCTCGATTTCGATAATAAAAATCAGACTCCAAGCACGCCCTGAGTTGCCAAACCTGTGAAAAAAGCCCCAAAATAGTTAATATTTACTCCAAAATACCAAAATTTTCACGCCAGACAAGATTAATTGCAAAATTAAACTCATGAAAAGAAATTTGGATAAGCCATCTTGAGGCCCCCCTACCCCGTATGTCGGCAATTGCCGGTGCACACCTCTTGATCACAAAAAGGGCAGAAAAGAGGGATGATACGTGCAAGTCGCCAACTGATGCTTCGAAATCCTCCGGCAGTTCAGTGTCAGGCGGAAGTAGGGACAGAGCCTCGCTTAACGCCTCCATTGTGGGTGTCAATGGAGGCGTTAGGTTGCTGTTTGATCGCAAAGGACGAAAGGGCCGTTAGAGCGAGATGAGTGGCCTGTTTTTTCAGTGCAGTTTCAACTGCATTCGCTACATACATGAAAATTTCAGAAAATCCACCAGAATCTAAGTCCATATATATAAAGGTACCAAAGCTTGTGGATCAACGTCTACTCATCAGTGCCCCCCTTTTCAAAAGCTGAGGGAATACGAGTTCTTGACGCTTCACCATCATGAATACAGTCAATAAATCTACTGGATACCCCCCATTCCAACTCAAATACCGAACGTCCCCGCGTATTCTGCCACTGTTTGTAGACTCGCCGCCGAAACCATCAAAAGATAATATAAGCGCCCGGGAAGTGATCTCACATGTCACACGGGATGTCACCGACGCAAGAGACAACTTAAATAATGGTCGCAAAGATTGCAAGCTTACCAGAAGAACAAAGATGCCGAGGGGATAGTAGCTTCAAGGCCGGAGACCTAATTATGTTCAGCACCCTCAATCGCCGGAGGCGCGAACACAAGTCCAATGGAGAAAAGGGGGACCGCCCTCTCTGAGTCTACATTAAAAAATTGTCCGAACACTCTTCCATGTGGTCAGTTGAACCACCTTTGCCTCACCTCATGATAGCCATAGTAAATATTGAAGTGTCGGATCTCCCAAAATGTGACCCGTATTTTTCCTGTCTTGCACCTCTTCAGCCGGGTCGATGAAACTTGAGTTCCTGAGTTCCATGGTATCATGTCCCGGTTAGGGCATACGATGGGTAGATTCAAGGCCACTCGGTCGGAAATCGAGGAGGACGTGTTCACACAGGCGCATCTTTGGAACAAATCAGTAAGCAGTTCGTTCGGTCACGACCGTCAATGGCCACGCACCGTTGGTAGGAAAAATATTGGCCTATCAGAGCAGTCCATATACATAGGAGATGGCTGCTGATGTGGGCGTCCCGAGTTAGCTCCACCTGTATTCTGCGTCACCCCTGGCAGCGGGGCCAGAACTAATCTCTCCCCTCCTTCATCCTGAGCGTATGCCGGAGGCTCATCAGCATCAGTAGCACCGCAGCCATCATCTCCCACTTCGAGTTGTTTGAGTAGCGGTAGTTCCACAGGTGTCGGGGTAGCTACGGCTTTTATACGTATGTGGCAACACATTATAGTGGTGAGTGCAAACGACTATCACATGAATGAGGAGGATAAGGCCGACGTAGATCTAGTGACTAGTTTAGCTGCTCGAGCTCTAGGGTCGCCTTACTAGGCATACTGTCACGCAGCTAGTTTCCCAAAAAGAAAATCAATTATCATTCATTCTGTTTGTAGGTGTGTAGTAGTGATGTAGGTATGTAAGTAGAATCCCATCATAACTCGCTATGTGGACTAATCAGAGTTGGATGACTCCGAAGAAGAGTCCTTCTGGCTCTTCTTGGACCGACGGCCTTTTTTAGCACGCTTGCGGTTGTCGTTATTAACAACTTGGCGATCGTAGTAATTATTATTGAAGGAATTGTCGTTGTTGACCTCTGGCTTGAAACAGCCGCTGATGATTTGCCTGGGGCCCGAGTCGGTGCGGACTTTAGCGCCCGACTTTTCCTGGTTAAATTCAGGTCTGCTCGAATGGCCCGTGTTCTGGTTCAAAGGGGGTCCTTGGGCCGGGATGCCACCGCCTGAGGCATACTGGCTGTTACTAGCAAGCACCCAGTTCTGTTGAGCACTGCGCGGTATGTTGTCGTCAGTTCCAGTCCTAGTGGCTATTGCACCATTGGCATATTTGTCATATTCAACCTTTGCAAAAGGCATGATGAGCTGGGTGACGTTGGGCTGACCCGGTGGTGAGGCGTGGCTGGAGCTGGCGAATTTGACTGAATTGTCATCGACCTAAAAGAATAATTACAATCGCCAATCAGCATTGAGGTAGTAGAGGACATTTATTATGCGAGTACCTCCTTATTTCCTGGATTTAAAGTATGGTGAAACCATTGAAGCCCAAATTGAAAGTAAGATACTTACGAGGTTTCTCGTCGCGGCGCTGATAAGGCATGGATGTCGTTGGTTAAGGATTTGAGTTGGCTTTCTAGAGTGGATGGAAACTTGAATGAAAATGAGAATGTCGTTTATCGGCTTTTATAGAAATCAAGATACAAGGCAGAGCACTTATCAAGAACTTCTTGATTGTTTGAAACCCACGATACGCAGAGTTGACGGCCTGTAACAGCATTACGACTCGGAAAACAAGGATTCGAGCACAGCCTGGCGACTGTGGAGTACTTCGTGGGCCCCGTTGAGAACAAGGGATTCTAGACATAATGCCTGTAAACGAACAACAAAACGCATGTTCATAGTACTTGCCACGTACTTTGAATTACGAGAAGTCTAACATCACGTGATGGTTGTGGGCGCACAATGGACTCGGAACATGAGGTAAGCCGGTATCCAAGTTCCTTATCTATTTATGTTGCAAGACAATAATTACGAGGAAGAGCCCTTGTTTTCCGTTGTAGCGCTGTCAGGCTGTTTGATTTTACACGCCGTGGTTTCAATAATCGAGAGGTTCACGACAATCGTGGATATATAAAATTTGAAATGGCCTAACGACCGGAAAACAGGAGGATACAACTTGCAAGGTTGATAAGCAAGAACTCACGTCAGTGTACTAGGCTTGTAGTCAAGATATTAAACAATGGCTGTGATATGGCGTCCAAGACCGAAAAGACCGAGAATACTGTGGGACGAAATTTTGGAAATCTATGATGCAATGATAGAGGAAGTGCAGAGAGCGTGAAGCGAAGTCTCCCCAATTTCCAAGAATTTCCCGATCAGGCTGTATATTTATACAATCATGGTTTAGCCTTCCTCGGCAGGCTGGGTTACATGCCCGTATCCACATGCCTGCATGTTATGATGGAGTTGTAAGCCTGTTTTTTTCTGTGAGCAATTACTTCAAATTTACATAAATTCTATGTAATGTTAGACTCCCCAATCCATACCGTGCGCGTAGCATACCTCTCGGGGTTGGACAACGGCGCCTATCTATCTACACATCGTACCTCTGTTGAAACTCCTCTACGAGGTAATCATATTCCACTGAACAGTGTACTCAACTTAACTTCCTCGGCGGTCTAGGTGACTTGGGATGTGCATGCCTTCGCTTCGAGGTGAAATCCAAGCAAGGATTCGTAGCCGTTCGTTTACAGTAGTAGGTCTTCTATCCCCATACATATCCAGTTCAAATTTCTGACTTGGTGTTTTTCAGCAACAGGGTATGTACATTTCCACGAAAATAGGTTATTTTATTCCTACAAATGTAGTGACTCGACCGGATATTCCTGGCACGGAGCCTTCCAAAATGGATGAGAGTCGGACAACATACGCTCCATTTCACAGGCTCTAGTCGTTTGAACAATCACCCATCTCTAACACAACATTGATCTCAGAGCACTCCAAAGCGCCATTGATAAATGCAACAATCCGAACGGCCCAACTTGTTCTGGGATTACTAAAGTCTGCTCCTTCCTCGTTATCGTTGGCCCCGCTCAAGTAGACAAGTGCAGGATCGCCTCGGCGGTGAATGAGGGGATTGATGGGAGCTTGACCAAATTGCCTGGGTAAGTCTCCGATGTAGATAAACCTTGAGCCAGCTGCTTTTATGTCTGATGCTCTTTTAAATTTACTCTAGATGTAATCCTTTGCAAACTGGGCCTCAAGGCGCTACCATCTACTCCGCGAACAATTGTCGGCTGGGAATTGAACTCTCCCTGACCCTTCTCATTCTCGCTGCATTCGAGTACTGAATTTCTAGCCATGATTGTACAATAAAGAAATAAATCAACAAAATAAGTATTCGTGGTACCCGTTATTCATGGAGGATGCTCCCGAGACGAATGGAACAAGGATAACAAAGTCCACATAGCAATTCGATACCAATTATGTTTATGTTACAACGACGAAGTGTACTTGGGTTCTGAGGTTTATGAGTTCTCCTGAATCTATTTTTTTAAACTGGACTGGGACGAATCCATCCATCCATCTCTTCTATGTAGAGATATCCGCATTGACAACAAGCTTACAAAACGCCAGTCCAGGTCTCGATGAGGTCGATGATGCACGAGCCGTTGATAGGTATGTATTGTTTTGTTATCATCTTGATGACTTCCTGTGCTACGACACCACCCAGCAGCGCCGCTGTGTTCGGTAGGTCGGCTGTAGGGGCACGGACACTGCGAGTAGTCAATTCGTTAGAACGGAGGTATGATATATAACGGACACGGAAGGGTGAGGAAGAAGGGATGATACGTACACTTCACCAACTGATGCTTCGAAATCCTCCGGCAATTCGGTGCCAGGCGGAAGCAGGAACAGAGCCTCGCTCGTCAGCGCTTCCATTGTGGGTGTCAGTGGGGCGTTAGGTTGCTGCTTGGTTGCGAAGGACGAGAGGGCCGATAGGGCGAGATGCGTGGCCAGTTGTTTCGGGGCAGTTTCAACTGCATTCGCTACATATAAATTGTTACAAGTCCAGAAGAACCGAAATCCATATAGAAACATACCCAAAGCTTGTGGATCAGCGTCCAGTGCACCCCATTTCTTGCCTTTCAATAGCTTGAGTGCGTGCGAGTTCCTGACGAACGCATCGACCATATCCTCGGATACAGGGACCTGCAAGTAGCTCTCAAAGATAGCCTTTTCTTCCTCGGCTCTCGCTTTGTAGAGCTTCTGTAAGTGAATGTACGACCCGGTGCTTGCCTTCATATCGGGTAATGTGCTCGTTAAGGGCAGATTATGGGAAGGCTGCTCTTCGACGAATTTAGATAGAGCGTGCACGAGATGGAAGAATGGCACAGAGGTAGGCGACAAGGAGAGGACTTTGGGATCGCTGAAGAGCTCGCGTATCTCAGAGGGCACAGTCGTGGTTGTCCAGGCACGGTACGCTTGTGCTTCGGCTTCTTCAAAGTTCTCCTCATCCGATTTCTTGCGCATCTTGAGCACTGATTTTTTGAATTCTTGTTTTTCGGCATATGTGGTAGGTGGCGAGCCGTTATGCTAGAAATTGCATTGAGTGAGTCGGTCAAGTTTTAGATAAGACAATACGCACTGTCTGTTTCCATTCTTCGAGCAATCGTACGAGGATGATGACGTATGGGATATGGCCATGGTCTGTCACGTCCATGTTCTCAAAATCGAGGGACATGGCGTACTCAAGCAGAGCTGGGAAAGGTTTATCGATCTGGAGAGACTGAGTCGTCTCGGGGTGGCTTTCGACAACTACACCGAGTGAGTTGAACGGGAGGAATCGAATAGACAGCATACATACCTGCATGCTCGTGGTATTGGATATAAACCTCTGCCAAAAATCCTGCCGAACGCACGATTACAAGAGGAAGATTGGAGGAATCTTCCCAAAGGAACGACGCGAGCTGGTCGAGTAAGACCGCTTCCAAGTTGTGTGCGATCACAATCGTGAAATCGGACAACCACTCCTTGTCCTTTGCCAGCACTTCTTCCAAACTCCGGACATCCGCCTTGCCCTCCACGCCGTCATTGAGCTCGCCCAATAGCCTGACCGCCTCCTCCGCACGCGACTTGCCAATGCTGGATGGGCCCTCGAGGAAGAAGTTGTTCCCAGCGTCTTCAGGGGTAACTTTTTCAGGATCGAGGATGGTGAAGTGGCCGATACCTGGGAGAACGAGGTTTTTGAGTATGGATGTGGAAGTGGCCGATCCGGATATGACGAGAATGCGCGACGACTCAAGGGCACTTTGGCCAGATGCCGCCCATAGCCTATCAGATCGCAATATAAGACTCTTTTTC
>Ga0307517_10010027_pt1 | contig 13327 bp, 12 predicted proteins | sample 23_EM_MG_FD_194515 | JGI IMG/M metagenome (GOLD analysis project Ga0307517, IMG submission 194515) | Populus trichocarpa ectomycorrhiza microbial communities from riparian zone in the Pacific Northwest, United States - 23_EM | ecosystem: Host-associated > Plants > Roots > Unclassified | place...
AAAAATAATTAAAAATATTAATTTTAAATAAAAAATCAGACTTTTAATAAATGACATTCAAAACACGATGGAAAACGCATTCTGCATCTATTTTCATAAAAAAAAAAAGTATTAAATATGTTAAAATTTTTAAGATATAACTATAAAAAGATGTAGGATTCCGTACAAAAGATGTATAGTATCGATCATAAAATACTAATGCAAGTAATAATAATAATAGCCAACCCTACTTGAAGATGTAGGATTTTCCACAAAGGATGTCAAGTCTTGATCAGTGGCTCAAGCTGGGAAAGCCTTAATGGACCCGTGCCCTTAATTTCTGAATTTTCGATTTATGGCCCCACGAAAGGAATTGACACATGAACAAATGAGATATTGATCATTGACCTCTCAGCCACGGTTTCGAAAGTGAGGTTCTGATAACAATTCATTTTACGCACATTTTAGACAAGGAGGAGTGAGAGGAAAGATCTCATGCAGGAGTAATTATTCATTAAAGTGGAATGAACTTTCAACAAGTTAAAAAAAGAAAAGAAAAACAATTCAACAAGCACCTTTTAGTGAAAGTCTTTCGCCTGTCAAATCAAGAACATGGAGAAGGGAGTTGTAGAGATTAGCTCGTGTAGAAATTTAGCCAAAAGCTGGGCTCGTTGGATGTTGAATAAATTAATAAACAAGGTCGAAGGGCACCGTCAGCTAGTTTCCAAACATAACTTTCGCATTATCTTTCGAAGATAATGGAGCAAATGTATACTTTTCACTTATTAAAACAGCAAATTTGGGCACGTTGGGACAATGATGTAAGTGATGAAAATGATCTATTTTGGCTTTTCTTAGTGTGCACCCATGACTATTGTCTAACATTGCAAGCTTAAGCTGCGCCTAACAAGACGATAAGCTCATGAAAAGCCAAGTTAGTGTATTCGTCACTAGTTTCCAACTATTATTGTTGAAGATTCAAAAACCAAGAATGGAAATGCGTGATTACAAATTCTAAGTGTGAAGTATTTAAATTTACTAAATGTTTTCTATAACTATGGTTAATTTAGCAGAACGTGATGATAAGACAAGAAGTTCTTATGGTGTTCAAGTTATTATTAGATATTTTACAATATAAAAGGCATGGATATAAAAAAGAAGAGAAACACGATATAAAGAGTAAAAATAAATAAATTTTAATAGATATGATCATTTTTATCATTTTTTTATCATATGTTATTTCTCTCTTTTTTTATTTATGTCTATCTCTACCTAATTATTAACTATTAATATTCATTTCCTGACTATTTAACTATTGATTATGAACTCTATTATCATATCTAAGAAAAAAACAAAGGAAAGGAAAGGAAAAGCCGCCGGTTCATGCTATATATGCATGCGAAAGTGGTCGACAAAAAGGCAACGTGTGATGCCTATCTATCGAAGACTGTTGATTGTTATGTTACCTTATAGTCATGGACTAGTGTCCAAAAGACCACTCTAGTCTAGATACCATATAGGTCCAATATATATCATGAAATCCCAGAGAGGCAAAGGCATGGACGTAAAGCATGACTAAAATGAGAGGAATCTAGAGATGTGAGAGCATTTTCAGTGAAGTCGGTATGTAACATCAAAAGATGCCATGTTTCCACAGTTTATTCCTTGTTCAAATATTTGGTTCAAGGGTTAGCTAGGTGAATATAATGAGTTTATATATATATATATATATATATATATATATATATATATATATATATTCCTACAACAATTTCAAATTCCCCATATCCATGATTGTATATATATTCCTACAACAATTTCAAATTCCCCATATCCATGATTGTTTATCCCATGCTGTAAAAGAGAGAGTAAAGACACACCAAATAGGTTCAACATATCATGGCATGGAACGCGTGGTGCACCAATACTCGTGAATCACAAGAACCAATGTAATGCATCTGCCGCTTCCAAAATTCAGGATAGAATAACTTGCCAAATGCTAATGACATGATTAGGTTTAATAATACTATAGAGATCTCTTCAGTTACAATTTAATTAGAACAAATACAACTATTTGGTTCCGAGATATATAAACACTATTGTCCTTCACATTTTAGTTTTAAGCAATGTAACTCTTTTCTTCCAAAATCAGTTTCAATCATCATGAAATTAATTTGACAAATGGTGGTTTTCAATTGGAAATGAATTCAATTATTAACCAATCATAAAACATCGTGTCCCTTTCAACTTTAGCTATGGACAACATGAGCGGACTATAAGCGGTAAAACTAGCATTGCTATCACATTGAAATATCAAAGACACAATTCCTCACTTTGAAACCACCAAATGTGCTTGTCATAAATCAATGCCTAAAGAGATAAGCCTAGATTTAACGGGCCTAAAAAGCCCGAAGGCCCAAAACACATGGTCTCGGATAATATACCTACACAAAACCACTTATGAGCTTAGCCTAGAGGAAGAGTTCAACCCTCATGAGCTCAACCTAGATGAATAGCCTAGCTCTCATGGGCTCAACTTGGAAAAAGAGCTTAAACTCTATAGGCTCAGCTTCATTTTGGATCCTACTCTCCCCTCATTAAGTGTATAAAAATCTTATAAGAGCCTATCATATTTACATCAATACTAGAGAGGCAATATACTTCTCTCACTCCAATGCAACCACTCTCTAGTGAGGGCTTAGGAAGCCCATACACCATCACCGGGAAGCCACAGTTGATCTCATGGAACAGGTACATAGTCATATTCAACTTTGTTGGTCTAATGAGGTTCTATAAGACTACAGTTGTTGGATTATGGACAAAGTTTGAAACTCTTTACATGACCAAATCCCTAACGAATTAATTGTATCTAAAGCATCGATTGTATACTTTATAGATGAAAGAAGGTATACACATTAAAGGCAATCTTGATGAATTTAATAGAGTAATTTTTTATTTTCAAAATAATGATGTTAAGTTTGAAGACGAGGACTATGTTTTTATTTTATTGTGTTACTTACCTTAATTTTATAATCATTTTGTTGATATTTTATTGTATGGAAGAGATAGTCTTAGTTTAAAAGATGTCAAAGCTTCCTTAAATTCCAAGGAGTTGAGAAAATAAATGTTAGAGCGTCATAATGATGATCATAAAAAAAGCTTGATTATGAGGGGTAAATTAAATAATAAGGGTGGTTCAAGTAATAGAGGCAAGTCTAGATCAAAATAAAAGTCTAAAAAAATAAATGTTGTGATTGTTATGAAGTATGGCATTTTAGGAAGAACTATCATAAGTGAAAAGATAGGGGAAAGAAAGGGAAAGCCTCTGATGTTAAAAATATTACTAGTGAAGGGGAAATTTCTAATGACGTTGAAAGTGTTGTGGCTATGTCTGTTGGTAGGTTAGGTGATGGGTGGATTCTTGATTCGGCTTGCACATTTCATATTTGCTCTAATAAAATCTAGTTTAATACTTATTGTTAATGGTATTGTTTTATTAAGAGACAATAAAGGACTTTCTGTTATTGGTGGGGGCACAACTCGAATTTGGATGTATGATGGCATTGTTAGAAAACTGGAGGTTCAACATGTTCTAAAGATGAAAAAGAATTTAATTTATTTGAGTCTTCTTGATTTCCAAGGTTATAATTATTTTGCTAAAGATAGAATTTTGATGATTTGTAAGAGTGCTTTTATCATGATGAAAAGAAAGTTGGTTCATGACCTCTACCATCGTCAAGGTTTAACAATTATTGATTCAATTAGTGTATCATATGTAGTTAATTCATATAGTGCTTTTACTCATTTATGACACATGTTACTAGGACATATAAATGAGAGGGGGTGGTAGAGCTAAACAAATGAGATTTGTTATGTGGTTATAAAAGAGGTAAATTGAATTTCTGTGAGTATCGTGTTTATGATAAACAGTGCAGGGTGAAATTCAGTATGACTATTCAATGTACTAAAGATATTGTGGATTATTTTTATTTTGACCTTTGAGGTCCTTCTTTGATTATGTTAAAAGGTGGAGCACAATATCTATTGACATTTGTTAATGACTACTTTAGAAAGGTCTGGGTATATTTTTTGAAGAAAAGGAGTAATGTGTTTGTTACCTTCAAGCAATGGAAAGCCATGATTAAGAAGCGAACTAGTAAGAAGATCAAGCGTTTAAGAACTGATAATGGTTTGGAATTTTGCTCATATGAGTTTCATGAGTTTTGCAAGAATGAAGGAATTTCTAGACATCGCACTATTATGAATACATCACAACAAAATAGGGTTCTAAAATGTATGAACAGAACACTTTTGGAAAAAAAACACATTGTATGTTTTCATAAGCCGAAATGACAAAAGACTTTTAGGTTGAAACAATTAACATGGCTTGTTATCTGATGAATAGATCTTCATCAATAGTTTTAGAGTTAAAAGACTCTATATAAGGTATGGTTTGGTTCTACTACTAAAAAGTCTAAACTTAGAGTATATGATTATCTTAATTATACTCATGTTAAGGAAGATAAACTTAGATGGAGAGAGAGGAAATGCATATTCCTAGGCTATGCATAAAGGGTGAAGGGGTATCAGTTGTAGTGTGTTAATCCTGAGTTACTTAAGTTTATTACTAGTAGGTATGTAACCATTGATGAGTTTGTTATGTTTCGCAACGAAAAGGAGTTCACTGATGTTGATGTTGATATTGAGATAGACTAGGGTACTAACAAGTAGTTAGGACTTAATGCAGATAAAAGCACTAGTTAAGTATGGTTATGTTAATTTAGTTGATTTTGACTTAAGGCCCCGTTTGTTTGCTGGAAAGTAGTTTCTTTTTGAAAAGTAAATTCCAGGGAAAGTGAATTCCGGGAAAGTATTTTCCGATGTTTGGTAGTGTAATGGAAAATAAGTTGGAAAACACTTTCCAGTGTTTGGTTATGTCATGGAAAATGAGCTGGAAAATAACTTATTAATGTTTTATTTTTCTCAAGTTTATTAAAATAATGAGGAACAAATCTTACAAATTAAAAAGTTGAATGAGAATGAAATTGAAAAAATATATAATTTCATAAATTATCTCAAATAAAATAAATAATAATCAAAATAATAGAGATCAAATCTAAAAAATTAAAAAAAATAAAAGATGAAGAAATTAAAATAGTAATAATTAATATTTCATAAATTATTTCAAATAAAATAAGTAATAATCAAAAGAATGATGATCAAATTTGATAGATAAAAAATTTCAATAAAAAAATGATAAGGGAAAAGCAAATAACAATTATAAAAATGAGAACCAAAGTTAATATAAAAATTAAATTCTAAGAGATGAAATTGAAAAATAAATATTCAAAGCAAAATATATATAGCAATCAAAAGTTTGAGGACCAAATTTGATATAATCAGCAAATAATATGACATTTCTAAATTTTTCACAACTTCCAGAAAGTGTTTTCCGCCCAAATTTTTCAGGAAAACACTTTCCTGAAAACCAAGCCAAATTTTTCTTTGACTGGAAAGTGTTTTCCGTTGACCAACTTTTCTAATGACAAACAAACACAGAAAAGTTTGGAAAATGATTTTCCGAAAAGTGAATTCCGAGAAACAAACATAGCCATAATTTTACTATACCTCCAAAATCTTCAATATGAGGGATGCAACGAAATTAAATTGCCACAGTAATCATAAGGGCATTCCGTTTCATTAAAAAACCAAACAAATATATCGGAGATTTCTTTGTGGGGATTTCCATTATGACACAGAGATAGGATAAGGATAGTCTCTTGAATAGGAAACTAAGAATATTCTAGAAAATAAACCATATGAAATTATGAATGGTGTAATTATTATTACTAAGATAAATTTTTTTTTTTTTTGGGGTGGGGGGGGGTCTTTAAAGCAAAATTTACTTGCAATCTAGTGAAAAATTGCATATGTGATAAGTTTTCCAATTCCACATGAAATTGCAAAGGAAAATGTATGAAAGCAGAGAAAATTACTTGGGCAGAAGGATGTCACATTTTCCTTTGGAGTTATATCAGATATGGATTCTGCTACACTCATATAAGAGGAAAAAAAGTGAAATACTAGCAAGTTTACTATATAGAAACATAATGGTAGATATGCATACAAATTCTTCTTCCAAACATCCCTTATCTCATATTGGACAATTATTAGTTACGCATTTGGTAAGTCCAACCAGAGGATTTTATGATCTGAGATGTCAGGCTAGACCATTTCACCTACTCATCACAGGACGGCAAGGGAGGTCAGGCTGTGGACAAGGGCGTTTCCAAGAGATTTCCTCGACGTATCTCATTGGCGGTGAGTCGGAGAACGGTCTAGCCAACAAAGATTGGCTCTGCAAGTTGATGGTGTGAAATTTGTATACCATATACGTCAGTCCTCGGGGGATTCTGAACCCTCCAAAACTAGAAAGCTAATAAATACAAGCATAACGTTAGAATTGCCACCAAGAATTCAGTGAATTTTGACGTCTCCAACTCTCAGATTCAAGTCCTGAAACCTGTATAAAGTGTGAACCATTTCCCCTCTACCTGTACTGTTCTAAAGATAGCTTTCTCTCTTTTTTCTTGGCGAGGTCCTTATTAACCATGGTTAGAAGCAGCAAGGGTCGCCAAAAGTTGGAGATGGTCAAAATAGCTAACGAAAGCAATCTAATGGTAACCTTCTCAAAGCGTAGGTCTGGCCTTTTCAAGAAGGCTAGTGAAATTTCAACTCTGTGTGGTGCTGAAGTCGCCATCATTGTGTTCTCGCCTGGCAAGAAGGTCTTCTCTTTTGGCCACCCTTCTGTTGAAAAGGTGGTGGAACGTTATGTCTCGGGAAATATTCCCCAAACTTCAGGTGCTTTTCATCTGATTGAGGCTCACCGGAAAGCTAGGATCAGTGAACTCAACATGAAGCTAACTCAGGTACATGAATTTTGATTGCAATTTTTAGTACCATCAGTCTGCTTTCATCAGAAAACAAAAATATTCTTTTTACTAATAAATGATTCACTAGGCGCAAAACCAACTGGAGATGGAAAAGAAAAGAGGTGAAGAGCTGGACAAACTGAGGAGAGCTAGTCAGAGTCAGAACTGGTGGGACAGTCCTCTTCAGGAACTTAGCGTGGCACAGCTTGAACAATTGAAGGCATCTCTTCTAACTCTAAAGCAGAATCTGGCCATGCAAGCCCAGCAGATTCTGCTTCAAAATTCAGCTCCTCCTCAGCCTTTTTTCTCTCCAAACCCCGGCGCTGCTGGGAATCTTCCCTTTGATACAATTAATACAGGATTCAACTCAAACATGGCTGTGGCTCCTTTCAGTTCAAACACAACCATGACTGCTTTCAACGCAAACATGACTGGGACTCCTTTCAATCAAAGCAGCACAACAATGACTCCTTATGGATACAATCTTGGATATGGAAATGGTTTCTTCTAGATTCTTAATAATTCTGTTGAAATAATCTTAACCATGGAACCGTTAGTGCATTTATTGTTTAGATGTATCTATGTGTTCTGGTTGAATTCAGTACTGTGTTTGAGATGCTATTTGAAATGATAATAAATTACCCTTTGGGTTTCTGAAGGATTGTTGTGAGATCTCCACACCAATACATACATCCAGTAATGCATATTCCGATTATACATGTGTTCATGCATTTATATTTTATACGTAAGGAAATTATCCAATTCAGAATTTTCAAAAGTTTCAGGTAAAGAAATCAATGGCCTGGTTTTCATTTTTTTTTTTACAAGAGATGCAAGCTTTTTGTGACTAGATGTTCTTGATGCATAAAGCAGTCGTCTAGATCTGCGCATCACAAACCATTGCTACTAACTGATATTCCTCTACTGCAAAAGTACTGGCTGGTAAACTGGTTTCATATCGATTTTGTGTTTCTACAAGTTCAAAGCAGTAACGGTAACATGCCGAAAAGAGATCCCGCGAAAAAAAAGAAAAAGAAAAAGAGATGCTGTTATCATAAATTGATGGTAGTATATTTGGTAACTTGATTCGAAATTTAAATTTGATGTTTGCGGTTATTTTTTTCGCGGTTGCATCTCTTAAAAAAACCTCCGCCGTGCGAATCATCGGTTGAAATGACACGCGGTTTATCATAAATGACTTAAAACCATGTTTGATTAAGGTTGTACATGTACAATTGATTCATGAATAACTTGTTAATGACACTTGATGAATTGCCATATGATCTGTTAACATGTTAATTCATTGCTTGAAACACAACCAACCTTTTATTAACATCCAGAAAATGTTGCATAGATTATCTTCTTAAAGGCACCTATAATTTGCAGTTATAAATATGATTTGTTTTATATTGCAAACTTGGCTAGTGGCCTGCACTTGACCAACATTTAGTAATGTTTTCTTCAGATAATGGTATTGGAGACTAGGAGTACAGGAAATTGTTTTTATATTTGACTGTTCTGTCATCACTTGGACTTTCCTTTTGTAGCGAGGAGGCATTAATTATGAGATTTCAACTCACCAACCCCAAGAACCTGCTAAATCTTGTTCAACAACACCTGTAAGAAGCCTATGACATCTTTTCAACAAAATGCATATGAGAAGATGAACTGCCAACAAGAAAACTCAAGGGTTCCAAGTCATGGTTGCTTGCTGCAAACTAACAACATGGGTTGTATAATTTTGTTAATTTCAATGAGAGCAGTAATATACTAATTTACGAGCCGAGAACTTAACTGAGGATCAACCAAAGAAGGACACTTATAAGATTTGTTGTTTGTCCATGAACTCTAATTGGATAACCAAACAGATTAATCTCAAAGAAACAATAGTCAACTAATGTGATATAGAAGTAGGTGAACTAACAATAAACCTAAAAATTGTCTTTCAGGATTTTCCAACCAACTAGTAGTGCCTAAATCACCATAATGATTCCATGTCCTACTATAAATACTTGTATAATCAGCCTTAACATTCCCATACAAGCCGAATAGAACAACTTATTTGTCCTACATTTCTGGTGATCACAAGTATTGTATCTTGAATTCTAGTGATGGCCTCTTGCAAAAGCTTTATCTTAGCTTTATTCATCGCTCTGACATTTTCGAGCATGAATGTTAGCATAGCTGCCCGTCATCTCCTCCAGTTGCCACCGTTGCCTAAGATACCAATGCCACCATTGCCTTCTATTCCAAACCTTCCACAGCCCACATTGCCCACCTTGCCTACAACTCAACCATCCCTACCTAAGCCCACACTGCCACCACTTCCTAGCATTCCCACCATCCCTACCTTTCCTACAGTCCCAAAGGTCACTTTGCCTCCTCTTCCAAGCATGCCCTCAATCCCCACAATTCCAACTATTCCCTCTATTCCATTCCTTTCCCCTCCTCCAGCAACTACTAGCCCTTGAGTTTGCTCAATTTATCTTCTCTTAATATAGTTAACCCTTTTTGCGCTTCCTTTCTTGTGATGCAAGACATGCAGTAGTATTTCATGTTTCTTTTTGAAGGAATTTTGTCTGTCTTGTTTGACTTGGGAGGCAATGAAGGCTTATAGTTGTATGTAATTATAGTTAGACTCACATATGTGAGCTTATTTGGGGTTTTTCTTCTTCCTTCTGTACGTGTGCTTTATTAGTTTCCACTATCTCGGAACTGTAGTTTCCATATACTTTTGTGTGTATTTTAATCCATTATTACAGAATAAAAGGTTGTTTGCTTAAAATTTCATTTTCGTTTATGTTTTTGCCTTGATCAAATTCTGAAAAAAATCCTGTCATCTCACATTATGAAGTTTCCCCGATCGAGCCAGCCAGCAACTACTAGCCCTTGAGCCTCCGCATGCAAGTTTGTGTCCGTGTATACATTCTCAGTTTTATAAAACCAAAATTTCCAGTCTATAAGCAGAGCTACATCTTCAACATTTCAATTCCATCACCTTGCACTCCATTATTTCTAACAACAGAACCTTTATTTCTGCAAAAAGGAGTCCTGGGAAAATGAATTCTGCAGAAAACATCCCTGACTCTCCTTTATACCTGGTTGCAGTACTTTAGCAATATGAACTTTTCTATTTAAACATAAATCTTTTTCATTTTCTATAACAGATATGCCGAAACACCATCATAAAACAAAGCAAAAGGTAATCTAAGAAGTGGAGTTGCATAAGAACAATTACGAAAATGATTTTGCATTTGCCTCCATATGAAAAAAAAAAATACCTGAGTTTCACTAGTTTCAGCATTACAGGAAAAATAGGTTAACCAGATAAGAATGTCTGCGAATACTTTGTAATGCCCAATTTATGCTGGCAGCATCCTCTGCTACGTAATAAAATAAAACAACAATAAGGCCTCAACCATCATTGTGAATAACCAGCTGTACTAAGATGCCCTGCTCTTAAAATTTAACAGCGACTGGAGTAATATGTACTAGTTGCCTGAATTCAGCTTTTGAAGTTCCTTAAGTTTTGGCCAGCACATGCAACAAAACTCACCAAATGCAGCAGCTTACCGCACTGCATTTACGCGCTGAATCAATGTACACGACTATGTTCACGATCACACTGTATTTACACGTAATATTCCTGGCTTTACAGTTCCTCCTAATTAGCCTGATCCACCACTTGTCAGGTTGCCTCTACTTCCACCAATTATCCCTTCAGTGCCAAGCCCTCCATAGTGTCATTCCCCACCACGGCTGCTGCTGTTCGTAATGGACCTTAAGATCATTGTTACTTCGAAGCCAGCATATATATGGAATATATGTAAATGGTAATAGTATGGCTTCACATATAAGTACGTAAATAAAAGTTCATGCATGCAAAATCGCCTCTTATTTCCTTTCATATTTTTCATGGCATGCAAACCGCGGAGGATTTCAGTTATTTGTGTTCTCTCTTGAATTTTCATATGAAAATAATGTTGGTATACTGTTTCAAGTAATATGAATGGTGTTATGCTTGATATGGTTTTCTGTTGAGATGCTTGTTTCAAACAATATCCTTGACTGTCCTTTATACCGGGTTGCGATATGAACTTTTCGGTCTAAACAGAAATATTTTGCATTTTCTATAGCAGAGTTTGATGCAAAATATGCCGAAACACCATAATAAAACAAACCATCAGAAAAGTAATCTAAGAAGCAGAGTTGCGTAAGCATGATAACAGAACAGATTCTGCATTTACCTCCACAGGAACAAACTAACCTGAGTCTCCGTAGTTTCAGCATTACAGCAAAACTAGGTTAACCGGATAAGGATATACATGAAACCTTCGTAATACCCATATTTTATGCTGGCAGCATCCTCTGCGAAAAAAACTAAGATAAACCACAAGATCTCAACCAGCATCATTGTGAATAATCAGCTGTAGCAAAGATACCCTACTCTTTAACATTTCTGACAGATATGGAAAAGAAATCAGCAGCAAAACACTGTGACTGACAATTCAACATCTAACTCTTTCCTTAATAAGCTTCCGTTGACGCCCTACTTCATTGATTCCTAAAATATTGACTCGAAAAATACTTTTTTTCTAAGAAAGGAAAATCATAATTGATATCATCCCTGTTGGAGAATCATAAAGGACTTGGTATAAGGAAAAATCATTAAGGACTTGAATAATTGTTCCAATCAGATAATGATCTGGTTACATGGAACAAATTAATAGATCGCCGACATATCATATTGAACACATCATTAATTACAGTTCCTAAAACAGAATGTAATGGCCCCAAACAGAAGCTAACTACATAAAGGTGAGAAAAAAATTAGTAGAAGAAAGGAAAGAGTAGTTGTGTAGTTTCATTTTTGTATCTAATTTTTGACACATCTGAATCTATCAAACTATTTAGCTACAGGTATGAAGACTACAACAAAATTTGCAGCCACTTCACATGAAAACTGAATTGAGAGCAGTGCTAATCTTAACCAAACACTGACGTCTTACTGCCTCGAATTAACATCCTCGGAACAAATTTCCATGACCACAGATAGCAATCAATATGGAACATCGGTGGACTGAAACTATTATTTGTGTAACTTTATTCGAAATTTTGAGACATACCTGCATCTACCAAACAAATTAGGTAGACTCATGTGATGACTACAGCTGCATTTGAAGGCAGTGAGACAAAAATTTAACAGCAGCTGGAGTAATATGTACTGGTTGCCTGATTTCAGCTTTTGAAGTACTTGAGTTTTAGCAAAGCACATGCAACAAAACTCACGAAATGCAGCAGCTTACCACACTGCATTTACACGCTGAATCAATGTCCTCGACTATAAATAACAAATGAAAGATCACTGTTTCCACACCCCCATAAGCCTCTATTGCTTTCCTTGTCTGATTGTTCTAGGTCAGAGGTCACTGATTTCTTGTTCTTATATTATTATACTATAGCATCTTCTCGTTTACTGATTTTGGCTATGTTCATGATCACACTGTTATTTTCTGTGGCAGCTCGTCATCTCCTGCCTCCAACGTGTAATATTCTCGGCTTAACAGTTCCTCCTAATTTACCTGATCCACCACTTGTCAGATTGCCTCCACTTCCACCAACTATCCCTTCAGTGCCAAGCCCTCCATAGTGTCATTCCTCACCACGGCTGCTGCTATTCGTAATGGACCTTAAGATCATTGTTACTTTGAAGCCGGCATATATATGGAATATTTGTAAATGGTAATATTATGGCTTCATATTTAAGCAGGTAAATAAAGGTTCATGCACGCAAAATGGCCTCTTATTTCCTTTTATATTTTCATGGCATGCAAACCGCCAGAGGATTTCAGTTATCTGTGTTCTCTCTTGAATTTTCACATGAAAATAATGTTGGTATACTGTTTCAAAATATGAATGGCGTTATGCTTAATATGTTTTTCTGTTGAGATGCTTGTTTCAAACAATATCCTTGACTGTCCTTTAAACCGGGTTGCAATTTGAACTTTTCGGTCTAAACAGAAATATTTTGCATTTTCTGTAGCAGAGTTTGATGCAAAATATGCCAAAATACCATAATAAAACAAAGCATCAGAAAAGTAATCTAAGAAGCAGAGTTGCGTAAGCATGATAACAGAACAGATTCTGCATTTACCTCCACAGGAACAAATTAACCTGAGTCTCCGTTGTTTCAGCATTCCAGCAAAACTAGGTTAACCGGATAAGGATATATGTGAAACCTTTGTAATACCCATATTTTATCCTGGCAGCATCCTCTGCAAAAAAACTAAGATAAAACACAAGAAGGCCTCAACCAGCATCATTGTGAATAATCAGCTGTAGCAAAGATACCCTTCTCTTAACATTTCTGACAGATAAGGGAAAGAAATCAGCAGCAAATCTACGTGACTGACAAT
>Ga0307517_10010028_pt1 | contig 13325 bp, 10 predicted proteins | sample 23_EM_MG_FD_194515 | JGI IMG/M metagenome (GOLD analysis project Ga0307517, IMG submission 194515) | Populus trichocarpa ectomycorrhiza microbial communities from riparian zone in the Pacific Northwest, United States - 23_EM | ecosystem: Host-associated > Plants > Roots > Unclassified | place...
CTGAACTCTTTTTTTTAATATATATATATATATATATATATATATATATATATATATATATATATATATATATCAAGTCTCACCTGAGTTTAAATACAATTTTAATTTTCATCTAGGTAAAACCGTTCAAGGCTCCAGGTCAATTGATCTCGGGTTAACCTGTCAATCTAGATTGGATTTTATTATATAACCGTTCAAGATCCTATTTCAATTAATCCAGATTAATTAACCTGTCAAACAAGATTGGATTTTATAACGATGACAAGAACATTAATGAAATTACTTGTGCTATAATAGCTAACAATAGAATTAATTCAACGTTTTAAAAATACATTTAGCTTTTTTAGTGTTTTTTAAATAATTTTTAATGTGATGGTATAAAAAAAACACATAATACACCTAAAGTACACGAAGTCTCTATAATCGGAGCTGTGGATTGTGAATTGGGAAGGCATAATTAATATTTGTTGTAATCAAATAGATTTAAGAATGGAATTGGCATTTTAGGCCATTTGGACATATAGGGTCGATTGATGAAGCACTAAGCTGGCACTGTTATGATTTCATAAACTGAAACAATTGAACATGCATGTTCCTCCAAACTTACGAGAGAACAGCAGATCAGAGAGCTCTCTTCTTTATACAAAAGGAAAGACAGAAACAAAAACAACGTGCTGAATAGATGAACATTGCATTTAATTTCTAAATTTCATGCAATAGACGATAATTGGACTCCATCGATCCAGCTTCACTTGTTCATGCCAGTTGCATTCTTTACTCCTTCAACAGCTCCCTGTGCCTTTTCCCTCACCTGCTGACCAGCCTACACAAAGAAAGAACTATCAAAATTAAAATAAAAATAAAAAAACCCTACTGCAAACTCACTCGCTAAGAATATCTGTGCCAAAATATGCAACTAATTATTAACACTTAGAGTTTTGCGAATTTTATTCATGAGTGTTCCTCACTCTTTCTTCGTTTTCTTTTTGGTTTATTGTCATTCTTAAATCTTATGCACAATCCATTGTGCCATTGTGGTGAGAATGAATTCTCTAAAAAAAATATAGAACATGAGATTGAACAAAAATATGTGAACCTCTTGCACTGATTCCTTTGCAGATTGAGCAGCATTGTCAGCTCTGTCCATCAAGTTACTGGCCTTCTCCTGAAACAAACACGATATGCTATAGAGCATTACACATTAATTTATATATAAAAACAAAGGCAAAATAGAGAAAGAAATCCATAAGCTAACCTGAGCTTGGCCTTTGACCTCACCAGCTTGGTAGCTCATCTTCTGGGTGTTGTCAGCCATTTTTGGTTATTGATTTCTGTGAAAGATTGAGAGAACAAAAATGAATTGGAAGCTAAAACACTTGAAAGATTAAAAACACACAACTTTTGGTAATAAACATCAGCCATCGTTGCCTTAATTTATAGTGATTAAAACCAGGCCAATGCTTGACACGTAAATTACTTAGACTAACAAGTGTCAAGCTGTTATTGAGGTTGAGATTTTGGGGCCCTTGGACCAGGGCGTTAGATTTTTTTATGTGCTCAGTTTTGACCGCTTCTAAATATTGGACTGACTTCAACTTAGTCCTCTAACTATTCTCAATTTATTCCCCCAAAAAAACACTTTCAAAAACATTGTCAAATAAACCTGAACAAATATTATTTGAAGGGATGAAATCCTTATATTTTGATGGAGCATTTATGTGTAATTTTTACAAGAGCCAATAATGTAGTAATTGCTTTTATCATTGGAGTAGGGTCACATTAGTTTAGAGGGTAGAGTTATGCTCAAGGTTGAACTAAAATCTTTTTGAACTTTTAGGGATGAAAAACTATTTAGTATTATTATTAAACTCGATTTAATAGATTAACTTTGAAACTTTTTAACTTGATTCCTTATCTAATTTGAGTTTAAATTAAATTATATGATAGTTGTCCTGACATAACTCATCTACTTAATTGGGGGTCCATAGGCAACCCAAACAATCAGTTAAAAACATGGTTTGACTTTTAAAAAAATCATCTTAGTTTTTTTTTATTGAGACGACGATATATTCGATTGACCCTGTCTTCATGAATTAACCTGTGAAATTCATCATACAGGGTGATGGACTCCACTACGTTTAAGAACTTTATTTTTAAAAAACTAATTTTTTAATTAATTATACGATAAAAAATTAGACACTTATAAAATTAAGCACAAACCAATGTCAAGATATTTTTTTGAGACTATAATAACCTCGTAGAAAAATTAAAAAAAAAATCACCTGCTTCCACTACCAGAAAATCTACGAATACAAACGAAATCACCGATAGAAAAATTCTGTCGGTATTTTAGGGTAATATTTATCGATCGAATTTATTCCATCGTTAACTCCATCGGTATTTAACGACGGAATATTTATGTTGGTAAATACCGAGGGAATTGTAGTCGAAATAAAAGGAATTTAAAAAAAACCAAAAAATACAATGACATGTAATTTTTTTGTAGACGCTTTTATCTACGGAATTACAATTGGATTCAAACAGGGAAAGCCATACAGTAACGTGTCACTTATACCGACAGAATTGCTTACGGATTTACAGATGGAGTGTTTCCGTCGGTAATTCCATCAGTAATAGTTAATATATGACCTAGCCGTTAATCCTCTCCTCCTCAATTTCTCCTTCTTCCCCTCTGCAACTACACAAACCCCCCCCCAAATCTACAACTAACAGCCCCCCCTCCCCTCCAGTTATAGCAGCAATTTTATTGCAGATTTTTTATTTTAAGTAAATCTATCATTTTTTAAATTTGAACACAATTTTGAAATGTCAATTTTTTATTGTATATTTTTATAGTATATGTATTTTGTTTTGGTGTTTACTTGTTTTATTTTTTTTTCTCATACAAACTTGTTGTACATGTTATGGTTTGTTTTAGATTTTATAAAATTATATTTGTTTGTAAATTGTTGAAGCTTATGTCGAATTACCGACTTAGATGTGTTGTGATGATATAAATAATAGATTGCTTAACGAGTCCGTTTTATATTTTATCAATTTTATTACCGAGTTGTAATTTCCATAAATTAATCTGTACAAATTTGTATGTACGTAGATAACTGATAATGAATTAAGAGAAATATGAAAGTAGGTTGATTATTTATTTAACGTAGTTAATTAATACATATTGTTGTCATTATTATTTGATATATATAGGTTTGATAGAAGTCATGGATGATCGTTCATGGATGTATCGAGATTCACCCCAAGAATTGTGGAGGATGGATTATTGTAAGGGGGTTCAGGGTTTTATTACTTACACAACATCTATTCCGATAAATATTAGTGGAGGTGGTATTAGGTGTTCATGTAAGAGGTGTAAAATAAAAAGTTGCTCCATCCAGATGTTGTAACGATGCATCTTTTACACAACGAGTTCATGGAGGATACATGTGTTGGTATGTGCACAGAGAACCATTTGTTCCTCACGAGATCATGGTAGAAAGAATGGTTAGGTCAACTTCTATTGCTAGCAATGTTCATGGAGTTGAAATTGACAACAATAATCTTTATACGACTATGGTTATAGATGTGATGAGAATGAATCAAAGTCATGCCAATCAATATCCAATCGTAGATGAAGAACCTAATGCAAACACGGCCAGGTTTTTTTTTTATCTTTTGAAAGATTATGACAAACCATTATGGAATAGCTGCACAAATCACAGTAAATTATCAGTCATTGCACAGGTGTTTACCATCAAGTCAAATTATAGGTTGAGTGAGGTCGGTTATGATAGAATTGTCGAATGGGCAAGAAGCATTTTACCTAAAGAGAACATGCTGAAAGAGAACTTCTATAGTGCTAACTGCATGATAACACCTCTCGGTCTAGGATACCAGAAAATTAACATGTTTCCAAACTTTTGCATTTGTACTACCTTGAAAATGTTGAGTTGACCGAGTGCACGATATGTGAGCATTCCCGTTATAAACCCAGAACTGGCAGGAGAAAGATTCTTATAGCATATAAAAAACTACCTTGACATCATGCACATAGAAAAAAAACATGTTTGAGAACATTTTCAACACGGTCATAAATGTGAAGGGGAAGACAAAGGACAACATCAAGGCTAGAAAGGATATAACGTTGTTTTGTCACCGTAAAAATACGAAGTTGGTTAATGTTGTGTCACGGGTCACAAAGCCCAAAGCAAGCTTCACCTTAGACAAAAATACACAACTACAGGTATACCAATGGCTGAAGAGTCTGTGTTTTTGTGTTTTCTCAATGGACATGCCTCGAACATATCAAGGTTGGTTAATTTGGAGGATTGCAGATTGTATGGAATGAAGAACCATGACTGCCACATATTTATACAAACACTCATTTCATTAGCTTATCATAATTTATTGCCAAAGGGGATATGAGATGCACTCATGGAGATCAGTCATTTCTTTAAAGATATATGCTCTAGCAAGTTGCAAACACAGCACATTGAGAGGCTTGAAATGATTATTGTCTAGATAATATGCAAACTTGAGATGATATTTCCTCCATTATTTTTTTACTCGATGGAGCATCTACCCATACATTTACTATATGAGGCAAAAGTTGGAGGCCCAGTCCAGTATAGATGGATGTATCCATTCGAGAGGTTAGAGATTACATATACAATGTAATCTTCGATACTATTTTTATTGTTTTTGTTAATTGAAAACATTTGTTTTATTCCGTACTATTTCGATATGTGAGGCCTATATTGTTGAGGAGATCTCAATATTTATCTCGTACTTTTTCGAGCCTCTTTTGAGAACACAAATCAATCACGTACCAAGGCATGACGATGGTAGTAAAGTGTCTTCAAGTGGGAACTTGTCAATATTCTTCAATACAGGACGACCCGCACAAAAAAATTGTGTTAGGGGAAGATATTTGTCTAAAATGGAATTCAGACAAGCACATAATTATGTGCTATTTAACTACGATGAACTGAGACTTTTTATTCAGTAAGTATACTACTTAAACTTTGTTATTAATGGACTATTTCTCTCATGTAATATCACAAACTCATACATTGTTTAATACATCGTAAGCAACATCGTCAATATTTGAGGTTTAATTCACTCAATTAAATTTTATCTAAGGTTTAATTGAATTTATGAAGGGTTTGATTGCAAGAAAAATTAATTTTTAAGTCAATTTAGGCTTTTATTGAAAGAAATTAAAGTTATGGGTCCAATTATAATTTTGAAGAGTTGATTTGATTAAATCAGGGGTTTAATTGCATAATTATTGAAGTTTGATGGCCAATTAGGGACTTAATTGAAACAATCCGAAACCAAGGACCAAACCGAAAAAGACGTTAAAATCAAGAGATCCAATTACAATTTTTCCGAGGGCTTGATTACAAAATTGCAAAAAATTCAATGACCCAATCAGAAGTATCCATTTGAATTTTGAAATAGCGTCGTTTCTTGAAGCACTATTCATTGTCTTCTTAAAAGCAAATGATTGGGCAGTAAAGGTAGGGGAGATGTTTTAGCAGCGACAGTGGAGCAGCTTCAATCAGGAGGCACGTCTCGCGACTGACACCCTCACCACTATGATACACATCGGCCGTTACCAAAAAACACCTGCATCCTCTGCCTATAAAAGTCAGAGGAGGAACCGAATAGATGGGAAGAAAAAAAAACAGGGAGAGGGGGAACGTAAGGAAGAGAAAACAGAGGGAGGGACAGCGTAAGAAACAAAAAAGGCAGCAAGAGAAGAAAGCAGAGAGAGGAGAACAGAAACCAAAAAATAGAGGAGAGTGAACGAAAGAGAGAAAGAGAGAGAGGAGAGTGAACAAAAAAAACAGAGGAACACACTAACAAACCAAAACAGAGGAGAGAAGAAGAAGAAGCAGCGTTTACCACCACAGCCAGCTGCCGCGACACCAACACCACCGTGAGCCACCAGCACCGTGAACGACAGTGCCTCCATTCCAGGTAATCCTATTCCCCTTGTATTAGTTTCTAGCTTCATGTTCTTGCATGTAGAACGTGCACAGTTCACGTTCTGCAAGCAAGAAGAAATAATTACCCTGTTACTGTGCATGAGCACGGTAACCGGGTAATTATGTTTTGGACTCGTAACTGTGCACGGGCACAGTAACTTGTCTGGGTTCACTCAACCTAGTCTAGGTGGCTGGGCTGAGTCCAGCCCAATATGTGATGATTTGTGATTTATTGGGCTGCGTCCAGCCCAATATGTAATGGTTTGGATTTTTATGGGCCAGACCCGGCCCAGTTTAGCCCATTTAAAAAAAAGAAAATTTTCTGTAATGATTTGTGTTTTATTGGGCTGTGTCCAGCCCAATATGTGATGGTTTGGATTTTTATGGGCCAGACCCGACCCAGTTTGGCCCATTTTAAAAAAACAAAAAGAAAATTTTCTTCAAAATTTATTTCAAAAAAATCTGTGATTTTCCTACTGAATTTGTTTTAGTATTGGTTTGTATTTTTACACCATAAAGATACAAATCCATTATTAAAATACCCAGTTTTCGTCAAAATATTGAAAAATTAAAAAATTAAAACAAAAAACAAAAAATGTTTTTGTTTTCAAGCATACGGCCAAGTATCTTAAAAAAAATCATATCATATTTTCATACAACAAAGATTCAAAAAATTTTATTAGCATGCATTTTGGCTTTAATAATCGGTTTATTAAAGTCACGAGAACTAGGCCAATATTTCAAAAATTCTAAAAAAAATATTTTGTTTTCTTTTAGTATCTAGAGTTACGACCTTATACGTAAGACGTATTCCAGATATTAAATTCTTTTGTTGACGTTAGAACGGTTAGGTTTACCCGATAAGATAAGGATCTCCTTACCGATGAGGACTTTTCTTAAACCATAGACGGACCAACAACTAGAAAACACGACAAGACCTTAGATTTTATCAGACAATAAAACAATGCAGCTTACCTTAAGTAGGGCGTATTTTGGGTGCTAATACCTTCCCTTTTACACAACCAGTCCCCGTACCTGATCTCTAAGACCAGTTTAGGTTCCTAGTGACCAAAATACTAGGTGGCGACTCCCATTCCATTTAACTGATAAAAGACAAGAATTCCTTGTCTCCCAATATTTGCCACATTTAGATACCACACGTGCGCCAACAATGTTTATTTTGAATTTCACCCATTTGTGTTTTATGTCAAGGATCTCAACACCAATGAAGTACTCCTCTCATGTCAGAGTAAAGATGGTCTCTATGTTTTGTCCAGGTCTTCCATCCCGTCAATTCCTCAAGCCTATTGGTCTCCCGGCATTTCTGCTTCTGCTGATTTATGGCACTGTCGACTAGGTCATCCTACCTCTCGTATTTTTCAATTGTTAGTCTCAAAAAATAAGATTATTTGTAATAACATCTTAATTTTCAATGTCAAAGTTATCCATTAGAAAAATCATCGCGTTTGTCTTTAGGACTTACAAGTCACAAAACTTCTGCTCTGCTTGAATTAATTTTTAGTGATGTATGGGGTCCTGCTCCCCTATTTTCTTCGGATGACTATCGTTATTTTGTTATCTTTGTTGATATGCACAAAAAATATATATGGTATTATCCCCTTGTTGCCAAGTCTGATGTTTACTTTGTTTTCCACCAGTTTTAAATCCTCGTTGAGCGTCAATTTTCATTAAAAATAAAATATGTTCAAACTGATTGGGGCGGTGAATATCGCTAACTATCCACTTTCTTTCAGACCATTGGTATTCATCATCGTCTGATTTGTCCTCACACTCACGAACAAAATGGCACAGTAGAACATCTTCATAGGCATATTGTGGAAACTGGCCTTACTCTTCTAGAACAATGTAAAGCACCATTCCGGTTTTGAAATTATGCTTTTGACAGTTCGGTCTATCTCATAAATTGCATGCCTACTCTTGTTCTTGTAAATCGATCCCCGTTTGATTGTTTGTTTCACCGGTCTCCTGATTATCATTTTCTGCGTACCTTTGAATGTCTCTACTTTCATTTTTACATCCTATAACAATCATAAATTGGATTTCATTCCTCTCAATATGTGTATTTTGGTTACAACTCTTCTCACCTTTGTTATCGATGTTTTGACATTGTATCTTAACGTATTTATATCTCTCGTCATGTCCGTTTTTATGAACATGTTTTTCCGTTTGATAATTCTGAACAGATTGCAAAGGTTTCGGCTACAACCCTTACCCAACATGCCACTACCCTCCTCCCAAATCTGATCCATTCCCCATTGTTCACCACCCATACTGCACCTCACCATCCCTCCTCTACCTTTGCTCTGCCGCCACCCACTACCAAAACACTACAACCTCCACCCTTCCCTTGCCCATCATCACATACATGTTTATCTAACCATTCTGCTACAAGGACAGGTTGCAAATCAATCTCCCCTACCCTCCAGCATGATGCCTCTACTGGTGTTGGGACGCCCTATGGTTCCTCCTCTGCTTCTCCTTATTTGGCCAATGTTCAAGCTGTTACAGAATCTACCTCTGCTGACTACCCTGTTGTTGCTCCCAGCCCTCTGCTTGCAGCAGATTCTCCCACAGCCTCTTCAGCTGGTCTGAATCTGGTGGTTAATTTCTCCTCTTATCCGCTACAGTAGGACACCTTACCACCATCTTCTCCTGCATCACCGCCCTTGATCAGCCGCCATCTTATGGTCCTTAGGTCGTGGCAACCAAAGACAGCAAATCTAGTGGGTTCTGCTACCACTGATACAGCTTCCACCCGGGCACTGCTCTCTCCTTCCTCTAAACCTCTTGTCTTCTCTGATGCTGACAAGTATGCCGTTTGGCATAATGCTATGTGTGATGAGATCAAGGCATTGCGTTCTAATCACACTTGGTCTCTAGTACCCTTTCATCCTTCGATGAATGTTGTTGGCAGCGGATGGGTATATCGGATCAAATGTCGTGTTGATGGCAGCATTGAGCGTTATAAAGCCCATCTAGTTGCTAGAGGCTTTACCCAGCAAGAAGGCATTAATTATTCTGAAACTTTCAATCCAGTTATTAAACAAGCCACTGTCATATTCATCTTTTCCATTGCGGTTTCACGCAATTGAAAGATTCATCAGCTTGATATTCATAATGCATTTCTTTTCTTACTGAAGAGATCTACATGAAACAACCTCCAAGTTTTGTTGACCCTACTCTTCCATCTCATGTGTGCGATTGCACAAGTTGAATGGTTTAAAACAAGCACCGAGGGCATGGTACACTCGTCTGAGTGACTTTCTACTCTCCATTGGTTTTCTTGCCTCTAAGATTGATACCTCCCTGTTTATCTTATCTGATGATACTAATATCTTTTATCTCATGGTGTATGTTGATGATATTTTGCTTACGGTTAAACGCATTCTACGCTACTTTAAAGGTACATCATCTTACGGTTTCCATATAACTCAAGGTTCCTCCTTTGCTCTACATGGTTTACAGATGCAGATTAGGCTGGTAGTATTGATGATCGCAAGTCTATGGGTGAGAAATCTGTGGTCAGATTCGCAACAGGTGAGATGATCTGCAATCCATTTCATATGGAGAAGCCCGTATGAGATTTCTTTATTGTAGTGGTCTATAATGGATAATGCTACTGCTGGAAATTTAAGAGAATTCGTTACCTATACTTCCGCTGTTTAAAACCTGTAGCAACTCTGATTTAATTTAATTCTATCCTAAGGATGAAATCTAGCTTCATCCAAAGTCCTGCCTACACTGGACTTCTATAACCAAATAACTGACGGAGGGAAGAGTTAATTAATTGTCTGTGCATATCAGTTTTCATATTCAACACGGTCTTTTTTCTGTTTATCATTTAATTACAATCTGTTAGCGTGTAAATAAGTTTCCATACAAGCTACAATCTGTAAGGAACACTTTGCCAATTTATCAATAAAATCATGTTTGCGGCTATCGAATTCCTACCTTTTTTCTCAACTGTTGGCGCTGTTCGTTTTATATGACGTCGTATTGTATTGACAATGGGTTTATCGTTTATATATGTTTGCTACTCTATATTAAAAAGTTCATTTACTTTTTGGTTTTAACATTGTCTTTAAATACTATTTTAGTTTTTTATTTGAATTTTAATAATTTGTTTTCAATCATTACATATCTGTTTGCACGCTTAAACTGATAGTGCTTAGCCTGATATGTAGGCTTGAATTTGTTTTCCACAATTTAAAGAAGTCATAAACTGAAACTCGGATAAAGCTGCCAGAGAAACTGTCTGTTCGAGTTCATACATATACACACCCATACCCTCCTCCTCCTCCTGCTACTACTACTACTCTCTCCTTTCTTTATACGTACAAACACTACACCTCAGCTCCGCTTCTCTTGTCCGGCACCGTGTGCTCACTTCAGTTCAGTTGCTAGCTTTAACGTTAACGGACTCTAACTGACTCCTTTCAGAAAAAAACAAGGAATTCTGTTAATTTAGTTAACAAAGATTTTCAAAGACCTTTGGAAGCGCCACCGCCACAACAACAAAAAAAAAAAACCTAAAAATGCATCATATATAAACGAGTCTGGCGAGATAGCATCACCTCACTTTTCTTCTGTATTTTATAACTAAATTACAAAGAATGGATTTCTCTCTACCACAAACCCTACTCCCTGGTTACCGCTTCTCTCCCACTGATCAAGAACTGGTCCAATTCTATCTCTACCCAAAGGTCACCAACCCTCTCTTCATCACCTCCGCTCCTGTTAGAGATTGTGACATCTACGCCTATCAACCTCTCCAAATTTGGAACGCCTTCCACAGGCTCCAAGGAGAAGATGTCTTCTTCTTCACTAACCTCAAAAAGAAAAGCCCCACTTCCCATGTCACCCGCAAAATTGCCGGTGGCCCTGCAACATGGCATAGAGAAGACACTGACCGAGCCATCGGTGTTGCTATTGACGAACATTGCACTGTCACAGCCATCAGGAAAAGCTTCAGTTATCAAAGCACTCAGTCTGGCCAACATGGCTGCGGCTGGACAATGTACGAGTATAGCTTGCCATCCCTTTCTCAAGTCATCGTTCTGTGTCAATTGAGAAGGAAAGAAGACAACAAGAGCCACACACAAACGACCAAAAAGAGGAGAAGGCAAGCTGACGGTGTTGATGATGCAACAAACACCATATCTCAGAAGGCCAGGGTTGGTGAAGGCTATCACCAGCAACAGATCACGGGTTTCGAGGCGGCGGCCGAAACTGAATCTGAGATCGTGTATAATGGGGTGACATTTGACAATTTGGAGTCGTTTTCTCATCAACTTGTTCAGGACTTTGACAATGATCAGGTGGCTGTCAGTTCCGTTGTATCAACTATCAACGTTGCAGAACCAACTGTATCCACTTCAAGGTGTGCAGAGAACTTGCAACCAAATAAGGTCGTGTGCATCGACAATGATGAGGAGCCTTCTGCAACAGAGGAGGATGATGATTACCATCGAGAGCTTCTTCGACTGCTGGATTTCGATGGTGGCTCTGACTTGGCAGATGGCGTTCCGTTCATTCAAACAACACCTGAGGCTGATGAGGTTCATTAATTCTACACCAAAAAAGGATCGACTCCGGTTGAATCCCTTGCAACTGATGCTGATGGTTATCATCTTGACGCCCAAGTTTCTGGTTCCAGCCTTAGCAGCGGTTGGAGAGGGTTGTTTTCGCAACAGCTGCCGCAAGCAAATCCAACATGCCTGGTTCAAGAAAATGAAGTTGAGATGATCTACAATCCTTTTCGTATGGAGAGCCCGTATGAGGTTTCTTTATTGTAGTGGTCTATAATGGATAATGCTACTGCTGGAAATTAATTAAGAGAATTCGTTATCTATACTTCCGCAGTTTAAAACCTGCAGCAACTCTGATTTGATGTAATTCTATCCTAAGGATGAAGTCTATCTACATCCAAAGTCCTGCCTACACTGCATATATATACTTCTGAAAAAAAAAAGGGTTCATTAACTTTTTGGTTTTAACATTGTCTTTAAACACTATTTTAGTTTTTTATTTGAATTTTAATAATTTGTTTTCAATCATTACATTTCTGTTTGCATGCTTAAACTGATAGTGTTTAGCGTGATATGTAGGCTTGAATTTGTTTTATACAATTTAAGGAAGTCATAAACTGAAACTCGGATAAGGCTGCCAGAGAAACTGTGTGTTCGAGTTCATACATATCCACACCCATAAAATTACCAAATACAAACTTTATAAAAAAACAAAAGACAAGTTTCATGCATCAATGGGCTGATTTGCTTTAATAAAAAATATATTAAAAAAGATATCATGTTAAACCCACCACCAAGGGGTGAGAGTTATTTCTTTGGTCTAAATACAGACGATAATGAATTCCATGCTGTGAAGATCATTAAACATGGACGTGATCAAGTGTTCTTGCATGTTTCATGACAAAGCAATTGACACCATCTACATTTTTAGTACAATATTGCAATGGATACTGTCAAGGCATGATAAGCTGAAAACAAAAGTTTCATACAGATAAAACATGGCATATGTTATACTGGTCTTGTTTTGCTATGCCAAAATCCCTAATAATCCAACATTTTCTTTTCTTTTGTTGCTATTTTTCTCAACTAATTATTAACAATTTTACTAAAGACCATATAATAGAACGTTTTTTGTTCCCTACCTCTAGCATTGTTGGTGTATAGAAAAATAGGTTGGATTAAATTGCCAAGTCAAAATGATATAAATCACTACTAGAAAATTGATAAATACAAATAAAAACACTAACAGTTTTTTTCCGTGTATATTGCGGAGACATTTACCAACCGAATTTTTCATTGCTAAATCCATTAGTATATTCTAGAGGTCAGAAAAGAATTACTGTAAATATTACTATTACTGATGGGATTACCGATAAAACTAGACCATCGACATATTTCAAAAAATTAAAAAAAATTACTGTAAATATCATTATTAATATTAATACACCAACAAAATTACAAATGATATTATATCAGTTATATATTATATTTATCGATAAATATACTGAATAAAAACATCGGTAGTATTTCTTGTCAATGTTATGTTAAATTCACCAATAAAGCTTCCGATTGATTTGAGAAGGCACAATATTTGTTGTAATCAAATAGATTTAAGAATTGAATTGGGACATTAGGCCATATTATTTGGACGGAAAACACTTTCCGGAAGTTGTGAAAAATTTAGAAATATCATATTATTTGCTGATTATATCAAATTTGGTCCTCAAACTTTTGATTGCTATATATATTTTGTTTTGAATATTTATTTTTCAATTTC
>Ga0307517_10010030_pt1 | contig 13324 bp, 10 predicted proteins | sample 23_EM_MG_FD_194515 | JGI IMG/M metagenome (GOLD analysis project Ga0307517, IMG submission 194515) | Populus trichocarpa ectomycorrhiza microbial communities from riparian zone in the Pacific Northwest, United States - 23_EM | ecosystem: Host-associated > Plants > Roots > Unclassified | place...
TTGAGGTTGATTTGATATTTATGTATGTTTTTTTAAAACTGTGATTGAAATTGAGGTTAAATAAAAAGTAATTTAATGTGTTTGATTAAAAATACTTTTAAAATTGAGGTTATAAAATAATTTAAAAATATATATATATATATTAATATTGATGGTTTTTAATTTAAATATTGTAGATTTAACTATTGTTATTACATCATGAAATAAATAATACTTTATATATAATATTTTTTATTATTCCATTAAACTATCTACAATTTCATCACATCTGAAATACATCCGACAGTTTTCTTGGTTTTTTAAACGCGCAATAACATCAGGTAAAATATAATCAAGAATAAAATTGGGATTACGATCAAATTCTGCAAATACTACGTCATCAAGTGATCTTCGTCTAATTTATGTAGTGTCATTGAATAATGTTAAACACTCGTTTTTCGAATAAAACACAATTAAAAAATAAAAAATAATTTTTTTATTTTAATGGGTCGGACCCGGTTTAATGCATTTTACGCGTTGGACCGGACCCGGTCCGACCGGAACAGTGGCGCATGGTTGAACTTCTCATCCGCACAAGATAGCAGCAATTAGTTGCTTTCCTTCTCCTTGCGTTTCACACGTAATTTACTGTGGGACCCATGAACAGTAAGTAGCTTTTTTTCCTTAACCAAACGTTTACAAGATGCGGTTTGCTTTAAAAGCAATCGCAGCCGCGTAAACAAACATGCAATAAACCGCATGCCTTAGCTATTTTTACTGTTCATCCTCGTATGATTCACATGGATTGTAATAGTGTATTTTTTTAAAATTTATAAACTGGTTCTTAAACTTTTTTATTATTATTATTAAATCCTTTTGAGCTCAAATCAACATCGAATTACATGTATTTTTGCGAGGAAGGGTTGAATTGAAAGAAAAATGACTACAATGAAAAATACATGTAACATAGGTGGTGGCTTTGAAATTTATTTCAAAAGTTCATTTTCATCCCCTATAATTTTTAGCTATTAAGTGATTAGTACCTATAATTCTAAAAAAAATACATTTTGATACCAAACTTTATTTTTCTCTTTTGTTTTTTTTTTGTTGGAGGATAGAGAGGAGATCGTCAGATTCTAATTTAGAGAAAGAAAGTTGTCGTTGGGAAAGATTTAGACCACTAAAACAGTTTATTTTTTTGTCAAAAGGTTCTATATGATGAAGAGGTTACGATTAGGTGTTTTTCACCTTGACAACACCTAAAAAAACATATCTAAGCTTTGGAAGTTTTTTTTTGTTTCGGGTTGATTTTGAATTTTGGAGTGGTATTTTGTGTTTTTGGAGGTCATGAATTGGTTTAAAAAGGTTCTAGAGTATTTTGAGTCAAAATAAATTCTAATGGATTTTTAGATAAAAACAAAAGAATTTTATTTTTCTAGTGACACGGGTGGTTGGATTCTAAAATTAACAAATGATGTATGTTTTTAGATAAAGAATAGGGCATACAATGCGTTGTCTGCCCCCGTTCACTTAAAAAAAAATCAATGGGTTTTATTTAAATTTAATCTTCATACTTTTCCAATTTTTTTATTATTATCAGAGCCTTCTATTCTTTTTTATATGGACCGACACCCTCTATTTTTCCTTTTTAATTAAACGAGTTCCTTTATCCACACAACATTAGTTTGTATTAATGAAAGAGGCTTAGAAGGAATGAAGTGATGAGAATGTTAATAAAAGTTCAATTTTCACTTTGTTGGTGTTTGACATTAAAAAAATGAAGTGACATTTATAACGAAGAGTTAAAATAAAATTAAAATTAAAATTAAACATGATTCCATTCTTGATGTGAGAATAAAAACAAGAATGGGAATTACAATTTTTTATTTTCAAAAGATGATGTATTATTTTTATATATTTTATATTAATTATTATTATTATTATTACTATCATTTCCACCAATACCGTTTTCATTTATGATGGCAATGATATTTTTTAAAAAAATATATTATTATTAGTATTAGTATTCTACTATGAGTCTACCACCACTCTTGTATTATTACTACTTTTAATCACTATTTATTTTTCCGGTGTAAAAATGTTTTTTTAAAAAATAAAATATTTTTTTGTTGTAAATTAATTTTTTGGTGTTTTTTTATTATTTTGATGTGCTGAAATCAAAAATAAATTTTAAAAAATAAAAAATTATTATTTTGATATATTTTAAAGCATAAAATACTTTGAAAAATAATCACTACTATAATAATAAATAAACTCTTCTTCTATTATTACCTCCCATGATTATTATTATTGTTATACTATCTATTATTACTAGCACTACATTTTCCTTGGCATCTTCACCACCACCATAGTCTCCTTTCATCATTTTTACTTACATTATTACTAATAAAATTATTTTTTTAATCATTATTATTTTTCATATTAAAAACTATCTATTAAAATTTTTAAATTTCATTTTGATTTCTTGTTACTATCCAAACATAGTATTGGAAATAAAATATCATTTTAATTCTCTGAAGTTTTATATATTTTGATTCCTCCATTCTCATTGTAAAATCTTTCATTTCCAAAAACCAAACAACACCTGCGTTGAATACCTGATGACCCACACTCTAAGAGCTTTTCTATTTTATTTTTAAATTCTCTTATATATTTGAGGTGAAAATTAAATGATTAAATTAAAATAAGTAAATTTTCATTCTTCTGTTCAAATTCTCTGGTTAGTTGAACTCATATTTCATACCAATTCGAATTGTAACTTAATTAATTATTGATTAATATCTTTGACAATTAAAAGTCCCCTAATCTTATTTTAATTATCAATTTCTTGCTCATCTCTTATTTATAATTCAATTTTTTTTTATTAACGTGGGTGTCCGGGTTAGCTTGCGCGCACCTCGACTAATCCCACGAGCCCTAAAGTTAACAACTATGTAAGTTTCGAGTGGTTATCATATTAACAACCGTTCGAATATAATTTAAATTTTAGTTTCTATACTTGACGTATACAAAATTTCTCACGGCAAAGGGTGTCCATAGGGTAAAGGGCAACCAAAATTTTTTAGTCACAGCACAAATGTATACAAACTCAAGACACCAAAAGCTAAAAGACATAATAAGAATCTCTAGTTAGTATTTACTTCTTTTGAGTTGGCAAAGAGAAGGTTAAAGGAATTTCTTGAATCGTAGGGTAAAGAACAAAACGATGTCGTGAGACACGAGCTATATATATCTTATAACGTGAATGTGATGGGCTGGAAATAAACTATGAGGTGTTAAATATACATCTTAGTCCCTATAGTTTATCAAGAATAATTAAATGATCCTTTAACTAGGGTTGACCATCCTCATTGCTTCTTCTTAATTTTCTTTACTTTTCAAAAAATAAAAAAAATAAAAAGTAAATTAGAAAAGAACAAGAGACTTGCAAGAGGACTATGTTACGAGCAAATGAAGAGCTATAAAGATTAAAAAAATAGATTTCGAGGCCATAAGGACTGATTTAATAGTTTCTTTGAACTACAAGGAGTACATTTTAATTCACTTTTTAATATTATTGCCACCATATTAATGAAAGTGTCGTGTTGCCATTTCATTGGAAAAGAAAAAGGTATTAATAAAAAGATGTCATCAGGTTCGGATTGCTCAGATGCTACTCAAAAGCCCTTGAAGAATCAACCCTTATCCATGCGTTCCCAGTCTTTCCATTAAAGCATAGCAAAATTGTTCTTCTCTACTTGTTGCGTGAGTGAAAATCAATCAATGAAAGAATAAAAATTGAACAATCTTGGTATCTTGTTTTCTGCCCTCTTGTCAGCAAACCTGCAACCCTGGTAGTATCACCAGCTAGGGTGTCTAGTGTGTACCTTGTCAGTGGCTTTAGTTCTCCCATTAGAGCATGAGGAGGCTAGAGTTGTGTCAAGGGAAGCTTCGATTATACATATGAACGCAATGCCGAAGGCTGAACAAATGTCATTGAGAAGGTTCCTCCTGTGCTACTTTCTGAAAGTGACTGGAAATGATGCATTGCTTCCTAACAAATCTTGTAAGTCGTAGTTACTCACAGAATAAAGTCGTTTTTAATTTAAAGTGGTCCTCTGATTGAGCCTCGACAACTGTACAAGCCACGTAAAAAGGTTTGAGACAACCTTGTGGAATTCATCATCATCATATAGAGAAACATACATCGAAGTGAGAGTCACAAAAATGGCATCCACTGCTGTTACTACGTTCATAGTTTTCATAGCAGTCTTATTCTTGCTTGTGAACAGTAGTGCAGCTCATTACATCCCTTGTAGTGAATCTCTCATTAAGATAGCCCAGGAAAAAAACATTTCACACTGCAAGAAATTGACCACTCTAGGAGCTGAGTTTGGATGGGAAGTCAGTAAACACAACGAGAGCCAAGTTGACATTCTCATTGGCACAAGGCTAAATAATGCAGAAATGGTGTGGCTAGCCTGGGGTGTGAACCCAGAGGACAAGCCACAGATGGTTGGAACAAGAGCAATAATAGGCATCAGGCAACTGAATGGCTCAGTCGGTGCCAACACCTATAATATCACAGGTGATACCAAGCTAGGTTGCAAGCTACAGCCTTCAGAAATTGATGTAAATGTTACGAGAATGAAATTAGATTATGCGACATCATTAGACTACCTCACGCTACATGCAACAATTGTACTTCCTTCAATGTACAATATTTCAAGACTGAATCATGTGTGGCAAGTTGGATATGATGCCCAAGGAGCAGAACCCTCGATGCATCCCACAGCTCTCCAGAATGTTGACAGTACAGAAACAATAGACTTGAGGAATGGATTGGCTCAACATGTGGGAGAGTTAGAGGGTCGTCTCAGAAAGGTAAGGATTAGCTAGAAATAATAATATACATACATAAATACACACACACACACATGTAGCTAAATCATTTCTTCTGATGATCAGATTCATGGCGTCTTGAACATTATAGGGTGGGGAACCTTCTTGCCTGCAGGTGTGATAATCGCAAGATATTTCCCTTATCCATTGACACTCGGAAGTTATAGGTATCATCTTCATGTTGGCTGCCAAATTATAGGGTACATTCTTGGTGTAACTGGGTGGAGCGTTGGCCTATGGCTAGGACAAGCTTCTAAACACTACTCCTTTAAAATCCACAGGCTTTTTGCCACATTTATATTCACCTTCACAACATTACAAGTAAGCCTCTTAATTACTATTCACTAATTACCCATGTATGAAGGTTCATCATCATTAACATGAATTAATTAAATACTCCATGGTTGATATAATTAATTGCAGATGCTGGCATTGCACTTGAAACCGCGTAAAACGGACGAGTATAGGAAGTACTGGAACATGTACCATCATTTTCTGGGCTATGCTCTGCTTGCTGTGATCTCAGTAAACATTTTTCATGGCATTGACATTTTGAGGCCAGACCACTCCTGGAAATGGGCTTACGTTGGAATCCTTGGGGTGTTTGCTGTCATTGCTATAGCTCTTGAGATCTACACTTGGGCCAAGTTTCTTACCGAGGACAAAAAATCCAAAACCGTAAAGCCGGGATCTGGATCTGGAGGGACTGCTGCTACTGAAACTCAAACCACCACCTCTTGAAAGTCTAGCCTATCTATGAGATTAGAGGCATCAAGTTCTTAACCATTTGTATATTCTACTTATGGACTCCGTTTTCCTTTGTCCATTTTGACTTTCGGATACACTCCTTTGTTGCTTGATCCTTTTGTATTAAAGTTGTCATTGTGGGGTTATGAGAAATTGTTGTGATTTTGGAACTGCCATGACATTATAGTTTCTTGAATAAGCTGCCATTGATTTGCAAAAGCATTTAAATAGATGTATGGTTAATGAACTACTATCAAAAGAGAAAGCAATCACCCTATCTCACGTTCCCCTGGTTAAATTGATTTTTCTACATTATTTTGGCTCAAACTATGGATGCTTAATGGTCAGAGTCATGAACGAAGAAGTTACATGGAGCACATTGTCGTATTCTTTTCCAAGGATCTTTCAGAAACCGGCTTCCTCAACCGCGTGTGACGGTGAAAGGAGCACATCAGTTTGCGGCAATAAAACCTCTTGGAAGCCGCATAAACCATACAAGGGGTTTTCTCGCACTAGAGTTGGTGGAACTGGAAGCTCTTACCAAGGCAGTCATCAACCAGACAATAATCTAAGAAACAAACTCAAATTTCGGTATAACTAGATGGCTAAAACAAAAGAAAAATTAAGAACTATATACACTTCCAAATGCATTTATATGATTAAACTCAAATTTCGGTACAGCGTTTCTGCTTCCTCGTGGAGCAAACATAAATACAGATTGCGGCAGCAAACAACTAGGTTTCTTCAAAACTGTGACTGTTTTATCAGATTTGCCTACTATATTGAAAAGAGAACAAGCTTACAACAACGAATTTCATGATTCCTATTCTAGGTCTAGGGAAGAGTAATGCTTAATTCATGAGCCTTGGAGCCTTGAGAAAATGTACACTCTTTACAAACCCTTTACCAGCTTCACCCACAGCCTTTAAGACATCAATTGGGTCTTCATCGCTGCTGGCTTCATCGCTGGCTTCTTCTCGATCCCGCTTCTGGGAGAAGTAAACAAACTCAAGAGATAAGGTGAATGTATTTGATAAGATTTCTAAGCTGTTCCAGAAGAGATTGTATATCATTAGAGGACACTATTAGAGGACATTTTGAATGACATTCCATTATACCTTCGAACAAGATCTCTCCCATGTTAGTCCAATGGCGTCGCCTCCCAGAGAATCATACCACATCTTCAATGTGTTGCATTCTTTCTAAAGATGTTCAGGGAGAGTAAGAAAATTAAGAGCAACATGGTCAATTTGAATAACAAAGCATTTCAGAACACTTGCCTCCAGATCTGCAATGTAGCACCTAAGTGGATCAAAGTCCACCAATAGCTTATTTTTCAACTTGTCTAAGCTCCCTCGTAAATCTCCAGGTAACATAAAGGGCTGGAAAGCTTTGCTAGCATTCCCACGAGCCACAAGCCTCCCTACCCAATATGTGCAATAAATTACAAATTTCAGGCAAGAAGTTAATACAGGAATCAGACAGTAGCCAAGCCAAACTCTGGGATCTCTGTAGGAACATACCATGGTTTAATTTTGAAGGGAAGAGAAGACGTTGAGGATATGGTAATCTGTCCCCATGGAGAAGGATTACAGCATCATAGTTGGTAAGAGGAGTGCAGAAAAGGCACTGGGGTAAAAAAAAAGGCCATTAAAGTCAAAAGTATAAGGCGGAAGAGTTAAAAAGCACTTTGAAATTAACTCACCTCCCATCTGTAAGATTCTGTCTGATCCTGAAATACGAGTCTGGTAAGCAGGTTTGCACTGCTACGAGCATAAGCCACCAACCTTTTAAGTTCCTTTTGATTCAACAAACCCACATGTCAATAAAGAATATGAACAGGGAACTGCCTAAGATAAATTAGAAGTGATTTAGCATATCTGGATATGATTATGAACTCAATGTAACCTTGGGGTAGACCTATTGGTAATAGTTCATTTCCCAATGCTTAATAAAGATATTATAACTTTTTACTAACTACACGCAAATCAAATGAAATATCAAAACATAAGAGAAACAGACCAAGATGTAAACAACATTAACAGATAGCCAAAACAGCCAAAAGCAGCTCAGGAAGGAAGGGGAGGAAAAACAATCAAAATCAAAAGGAAACATTTGCTAAACTTGCAAGCACATACAATAAAAGATTTTCTCATAAAAGATTATACAGCCTGAGTTTGATTGGAGAAATCACTAACCAGTACGTTTGGTGAGAGTCTGGTCCAAGCTTCAGATGCCTTGTCATAGGATGTCGCCAAGAACATTGCTGGACTTATGTTTTGGCTACTTTCTTCATAACTTTTTCTAGTCAGCATAAACTTGTCCTGGATAATGTTATAGAATTAGCAGCCATAGAAAAAGAGAGCTAAATCACCGAATAAAAGATTAAAGAGACCAGCGAAAAACAAACGATCATTACTTGATTGCAGAACTTAATGTAAATCAAACAATAAGAGACCAAAAAATATTAAACAATCATTACCATTCTGCAGAACTTACATAAATCTCTTTCTTATCACTTGGGTTGAAATCACTATTTATGTCAACAATAAGAGGAGAAAAGGTCCAATCATACTCTGCTAGCAATCGCAAGAACCTGTTAAGAAAATTTCAAGGACATGGATCATTGACCAACAAAAATAGATCCCAGAAACAAAAATCCATCATGGTTTAAGGAAAAAAGCTCATAGAAAACAGACAGCAAATTCCTTCTTCAGCTGACATAATTGATTAATAGTCAAACAACAAGTTTGTACGAGTATAAGTTTCAACCTTAGAAATCCAGTGATGCGTGAACAAGGAGCAGTGAAAGGCAAAGGCTTCACAAAGAGATGCGCAACCAATAACTCAATTGCCTCCTCTGACAAGCATGCCGAGAACATATGTGACGCAACCCATCTTTTAGCAAGCCTTTACAGAAAGCCAAGCAAAACACTTTAAGAAGGCAATTAACATACTAGCAAGTAAATAGAACAAAGCCACAGATTCATCACTAACCTAACAACTGGCCCATATATTGGGAAAACACCTTGCAACCCATTAATCATGCTAGAATGCTGACTGCGAACAAAGAGTTTCTGGTCTGCAGAAGAGACCTGTTTTCCTTGGTCACTTCCAGCTAGAAATCAGACTCGGTTAGTAATTTAAGTATCACAAGAATCTAGTCAAACACGCATGAATTACATGTGCACTGAAACTTGCTTACTTTCTCTTTTCACCAAGCTCAAGCCTCTCTCGTGCAAAATTTTTAGACGAAATGCATATCCAGACAGAAAAACATCCACGTCATCTTCAGTCGCAGTACATGTCATCCCCCAACTATTCTCGAGACTGCCATAAGTTCATGATCAGCTACTACCATACTTTTACAAGTATGATTATAAATTGCATAAAGAAGCCACAATCACCCACCTCTCTCCAATTTTGAGAAGAAAAGCAGATTTGGTTTTCTCAATTGCCACATCATCCATTGGCCAGTTCCCAGAACCTTCCAACTGAAAACAGGTTTAAGATGCTAGTTTGATGGAAAATGATATAAAAAGCATGGGTGGACAACTAGGCACCATACCTGAATCATAACTTCCAATGGCTGGATGCAGGATGAAGTGAGCTTATGTGGTCTTGGAACATTACCCTTTTCACTTGCTATTGGGTGTGGTTCAGGAGGGAAGACAGATGTGAACCTGAAAGCTGGAGAGGTAACAAGCAAAATTGAATTTCTACTAATTGCTAGCATTTATGCAATAATAATTTTTGCTATATATTAGCATATCATTACTGAAGGGAAAACCATCTAACAATGATAACAATATCTTGGGTATACCTGGGTCTAAAGGCTGCACGCTGGACACCTTCAAGGGAATGTCTTCTATAAGACGCAAGCGCTTTGATAGGATATCAAATGCCCCAAGCAAACTTGCAGAAAATGACATAGGATCTGACAAATGGCGTCATTTTTAAAAATTATAGAATTCTGTGCGAAAAGGTACATTGCAGAAATAATGGAGAAAAAAGGGGAAACCAACTAACAGTAAATGGTTAATCTCATCACCTTCAACACCATGAAGAAGAGAAAAGTCAAGTTGATCCACAGTTTGCTCAATACTGGTTTTTGATATAGAAAGATGACGAAGAAGTATATATTCTACTATTCTTTTTAAAATGAGATGTTTCTTCCACTGCTCACTTTCCCATACTACATAAAAATTGGGACAACAAAGTCATGATAATCATCATGTTGCAACTAAGTTCAATCCAAGAAGCCAGGACGAATAAAGAGCCTCACCTGTGCTTTCAGCAATTTTGCCATCCTTAAATCTCCTGAGCTCTGCTTTCTCCCCCCAAAACTTCCGAAACCTGGCAGCCTAGTGCATAACATGAAAAAATTAGTGCATTGGAGTCCCTTTCTTCAATTAATTGAAAGTGGATGCAATAAAAAGTTAATATAAATTTCAAGCATGGAATTCAAATACCTCTTCTTTATTTTCAGCATCCGGACCAATATCAACAACTCGAAATGCTTTATCTAAAGAGCTTAGAGAAATTCCAGCTAGCAATGGTTCTCCATCAAGTGTTGACAAACCCTGAAATAGATAGTGATTACAACTAGTCGAAGAAATGAAACAAATATGAACTCAAAATTAGAAAGAAATAACAACAACAACAACATACATTTTCCAGACTGCAACCTGAAGGGATATTTCTCCAAATAACACGAATTGACTTGGCTCGATCACTCAGTCCTTGAGATAGAAGACTCTGCACCTTTTTCTCATACAATCTCCAACATTCTTCGTCCAAGCAATATCCAGAAGAATAGAACTCACTATTTCCTTTTAAGCTCAATCTAAAAGGCCCAAAACATGTAAAGATTAAGGGCAATGAAGATATAGACCAGCATAAGTAAATGTTAGATCAAAAGGCAAAACAATATAACACATGCATCATTGAAAAAGACGAGCATTTCCCATGGCAATTGTACAGAAACGCCAAAAAATGTATTTCCATTCACACCATTTCATTTCTTGTATTTCAATCATAATAGTTTCCTATTTTATTGAATACCTGAGATATTCTCTGCTCAGACTTCCAAAACTTTTATAAATGCCCACAATCTTCACCAGAAATCATTCTGAAAAAGCATGATGGTGTGTTTGCAACAAGTTTCTCAATTTTGATTTATTCAAGAATAAGAAACTCATATTTTTTCCTCAATCCAAGTGGGGCCCACTAATAAAAACTCATGAATGAGAACTCACAGCTTCTTTGAAAAATAGTTTGAAGGTGTTCCAGAAAAAGAATGAAAAGGCAATTGACAACTCCAGATCATAAAAATATACCTTACACAATAATCATATCTGGCAGGAAAGTCAATCTTGGTCATGAAGATATCCTCAAATGCACTATCTCCAGATTTCCCAAAGCATTGAAGTGTCTGAGCAGCCTCGTCTTGGAGCTGAACATTGGAGCAAAGAAAGATCCTGAGACATGGCAACAAAACCCAAAAAGAAAAGGAATGGAATGGAAACAAGAGATGGACTCCCCAAATTGAAGTTATTGCCAAACAGAAATTCAGCTCAAAGGCAACTCCCCGTCTCAGCAGGCGAGTTGTCGGGTTCAAACCCAAAATTTGGGGGTTCCCGGGGGGCAAGGACTTTATTGTTAGGCCAATACCCACAAAAGACTAAAGAAAGAGAAACATCTAGCAAATGGTACCTCTGAGAAACCACTATCTTTTATCCGAAAAGTTAAATTGATGTGAGTGGTTGAATCGAATATGACAACTGGAAATGATTCTTTATACAGCATCCTATCCTGCAACTCCAAAGTAAGATAACAAATAACCAATGATGCAGAGTGCAATAAAGCAATATCATATCAAAGCACTCAAGATGGAAACAAGCAATGAGCTCCCAGAGGTTACAGAGGTTACAGAAAGCTGTAAACAGTTTGAAACACTCAGGTGGAATTTCAAGCAAGACTAAGTAATTAGTCATTAAGCGACTCCATTTTTTCAATGACGACACAGAAGTTGTGCTAGCAGCATTAGTTGGTTAATTTACTAATCTCACAACACTTTCTTTGCAAAACAGAGCCCATCTGCAAAGATTGTGACCTGAATCAATTTCCTCATGCATTGAGGCTGGCAAGATGATATTAGTGGGAGATGGACTGACCAATGCAGTCGTCACTTTGTGCATATAGCTAAATGGTAGTTTTTTTCATCAGTTACAGGTGAGATATGGAAGAGTGGGAAGCATATTGTGATATACTTAGAAATTAATAAAAAGAATGAAAGCAAGCAAAAAGACATGTATCTATATACAGAAATAAAAAGCAGCTCACTTACCTCCTTCAATATCTTGACCTCACCTTGCTTTTGTAAGAAAAGCCCCCGAGTCCATAATTTTGAATTGGCTGCGTAACAGTGGAAGCAGTATGCGTTTTAATGATTATATGAAAGGCTGTTAATATCAACAAACATAATTTCTAAAGCATTATGAAACCAGATTCACATGATAAAGTACCAAATAGGAAGCATCTGCTGCCTAAGTATCTGAAAGGGCATGCCTCCACCATTTACTTGCTATTTGGTTTGTTTTTTATTTATTTTTTATATTTTTTTAGTTACACAAAGAAAATGAAAGCTAATACCATAAAGATCATTCTAAAGCAAAGGAAAACATATAGAAAGAGGGTTATTCACGAAGGAAGCCCCTGGCTCAAGCCCCGTCATGAAGTTAGGGGACCAATCAGCTACTTTGCTAGCCCTGTAGACATGGGAAACATGAATAACCCATTCATGTTTAAGACTTTTGCCTCCATCATTTCCTTGTTATTTGCTTTATCATAATCCATGAGTTACGATGATTGGTCACTTCACTTCAAATATTTCTCAAATTTTACATCAGCAATGGACTATTTAACTTCAGAGCTTTACAACTGAGTTTACATCATTATCAAAATTGTGCATAAAGAATAGCATTTTAAATGTAGAAATTATTAAAGAATTTAAGAAACAACGATATACATTAATGAGAGAAAAAATTTAACCCAATTCAAACTATTTACAACTGATATGCAGGTACTTTTGGCAAAAAGAAAAACTGAACATACCTATGAAGTCCAAGGTGACTCGAAATATTTGCAGTGGCCTCATGGAACTATTAACCTTCTCATAAGCCACAAGATATGACAATATGATAGCTATTAAATATCCATTTAGGCTATCGTGAGAATGTATAGAATCTCTCTGTCGAGCCCAAACCTGCACAAATAAGACAGAAAACATTACTCCCATATCCTAGGAAAACCTTCTAAATTTATATTCAAAATGGAGAGAGTAAAAAATACTTCACCTTCAGCAAAACTAAAGCCTCTCCCAATGCCTTCTGTCCAAGAAAAGTTTTCTTGAGAAATTCTGTATTGTCCTCTAAACACATGTCTTCCAAAATACTACTGTTATATCTTGGTGTAGGCAAAGCAGTCCCACCTAAATATTTCCAAAACAGAATTACAGCTTGGTGAACACAATGCATTATTTGTTAATGAAAAAAACATTCCCAAAATTAAAAAAAAAAAAAAAAAAGTTATATTCTACCTTGATTCAAAACACGGACATTGTTCCGTTTCAAGTCCAACTTTGCAGTATTAAACAAAGATTTCGCTGTAGGAATTATCCTCACAAAGAACCCAG
>Ga0307517_10010032_pt1 | contig 13323 bp, 15 predicted proteins | sample 23_EM_MG_FD_194515 | JGI IMG/M metagenome (GOLD analysis project Ga0307517, IMG submission 194515) | Populus trichocarpa ectomycorrhiza microbial communities from riparian zone in the Pacific Northwest, United States - 23_EM | ecosystem: Host-associated > Plants > Roots > Unclassified | place...
AGCGATCCTTCCGTTTAGAAACAAGGTGCTTTTACCTGGCGCCATTATTCGCATTCGCTGCACTTCGCCCAGCAGGTAATCCTTTTTTTGTTTTTTCATTAAACTATCTCTCGCTCCATCTTTTACTTTTTTTTTCTTCCATAAATCTGAATTTTTTGTTTTTTGGTTTTTGGTTGAGCTGTTTGATCATGAATTTACAAAGAACTGCATGATTATTTATTTATATCTTTATAAATTGACTATTTGCGAATTGTTTCGATGAATTCCAGTGTACAATTGGTGGAGCAAGAACTGTGGCAGAGGGAAGAGAAGGGTTTGATTGGGATTTTGCCTGTTAGAGATGCTGCTGCTGCCACGGCGGAGACGGCATCTGTGGGCCCTACTTTATCCCACAGTAAAACTCGTGATTCTCGTGTTTTTTTTTTCCTTTTCGGCAGCGTTGAATTTTTTTTCTTTCGAATCGTATGTTTGACTAAATGGAATGGAAATATGATTGTTTAGGTGCTGGAAGTGGTACCAGTGAGAAAAGCTCGAAAACTCCAGCTAGCACATCCTCGGATAATGTCAAGCTTGATGGGAAACACCAGCAAGAAGTTTTTCATTGGCATAACAGGTTAATATTTTAATTCACATTCAAGTTTATTATTTTTGCTGTTTTTAAATTTTAAATTGAAGTTCTGATGGATAATGATTGGTGGGTTCCTTTAGGGGAGTGGCTGCTCGTGCTTTGCATCTGTCTAGAGGAGTGGAGAAACCTAGTGGGAGGGTGACATACATAGTTGTTCTTGAAGGTTTGTGCAGATTCAATCTCCATGAACTTAGCACGAGAGGGGCATATTATACTGCGCGGATATCTCCGCTTGAAATGACAAAGGCGGGTAAGTTTTGAATTAAATTATTTGCTTCGTACATGCATTGATGCTGAATCATTTAGCAGTAATGCGTTCTATATAGCGTTGTTGATCAGTATGCTGAATCATTTCCACTCTTTAATATTTTATCAGAGCTGGAGCAAGTGGATCAAGATCCTGATTTTGTAGCACTGTCTCGCCACTTCAAAGCAACTGCAATGGAACTCATTTCTGTTCTTGAGCAGGTAATTTTTCTGCTGTAATTTTTAGGATTAAAAAAATGAAAATGCACCACCTCTATTTGTCATGGTAAGATATGCTCATTAGCGAACTAATTGTTAAATTTGTATGCCTGTCATTCAAGAATGCTGATTCTTATATTACTAGAAAAGAATTAGCTTCTTCATATTGCTTTTCATCTTATTTTGTTGATGTTCTGTAAATTGTTGTTTCATTCCTGCTCTTAGAAACAAAAAACTGGTGGGAGGACAAAAGTCCTTTTGGAGACTGTTCCTGTTCACAAATTAGCAGATATATTTGTCGCTAGCTTTGAGATAAGTTTTGAAGAGCAGCTATCTATGTTGGATTCTGTTGATCTGAAGGCAAGGCTGTCAAAAGCTAATGAGCTGGTTGACCAACATTTACAGGTAATATGTTCATCCTCTGATAGCTAACATCTGATGCATTTACATAAAGTGAACTTGATTATTCCTCTGATCTTTATGGAGTCTTGCATTAACATTTATTTGTGGACAGTCAATACGTGTGGCAGAGAAGATCACGCAAAAGGTTGAAGGACAATTGTCAAAATCACAGAAAGAGTTTCTTCTGCGTCAGCAGGTATGCTTTTTTTCTTAGCTAGTATAATATGTAGGGTATGATATGTAGATACTTCAGCATATTTGAAGCATCTGTTATGGAAATGAGAGCCCGGTTTTCTGGTTTCAGTCATGCAATTTGAATGTTTTTAGACATAAGCTATTTTAGATGCAAGCTATGTTTTAACCAACTGGTAGAATTTTTTTGGAGGATTCATGCTACTATCAGTGATAAACAATTTTTTCCCTCTGGAGGATGGAAGTTCAAACAATCTATAAGTCCTGTCATAAGGATTTAATTTGAACTGTTATTTTAAAATAAAGATAGAAGTTGAAGTCTAGTTGTTCTATTGTGTTAGCTGCATTTTACTTTCACCTTTTAAGTTCATTATCCAATGGAGCATTTTAGCAGTATTTGGGGGGAGAGGGAGAGAGAGTTATGATTATATAGTTTTTACATTTATCAGATTCCCCAGAATTATTTTGTGAGTGATGGGGCCTGAAAGTTGCCTTAATTGAAGGCTATTAAATTGATATTGACTGGTGTACTTAGCCATCAGATGTGGAACTATCCATCTTAGCTTTTTTTGTAATGGATATATGGTTATAGATTATGATGCAAAGTGCTATCAGATTGATAAAAGTGCAGCTGCTGACCCATTAGTAAATTGTTTACTTATAGTTTGTAGAACATTCTTTTCTAAATCTTTACTAGATATTATAATAATTATAAGAACATTTTTTTCTAAATCTTTGCTTGATATTACAATTATTATAATTTTTGGGCTAATCCATTTGATACATATTCTAGATGAGGGCTATAAAAGAGGAGCTTGGTGACAACGATGATGATGAGGATGATGTGGCTGCCATAGAAAGGAAGATGCAAAGTGCAGGAATGCCTTCAAATATCTGGAAGCATGCCCAAAGGGAGTTGAGGTATGTGTTTTTGGATAAGATAGAACAGATGATCACAATCTTTTGATAGCTGAATTTAGAGTGGCAATAAAAGTAGTTGATTCTTATCCAGTCAAGGATTTTACTAAAACTACATGTTGATGCAGCACTAAAATATTGTTATTTTGGAAAGTTTACATGAAGAAATACCATAACTTATGTAGATGACTCTATTCCAAATTCCCTATAGTCCTAGAAAACTCTTATGAAGACTTGATGGTGTTAGAAATCGTAAATGTCAACATTTAGATCTGAGAAAACATCTGATTTACAAACATTCCATTGCATTTAGTGTAGTAAGAATTGTGCAAACCCTGACATTGGAGACGCTTGTATCCTTCCTCTCAATTTATACTTGCATCGATATTTTTTGATGCTGATTGGACATTCCAAGTTTTTAGGGTTATCCATACATAGAGACTAGGTGGATTACTGTTGCACACCCATTGGGCTGCTGCATTTCTAATATCTCAATGGGATGTCATAGAGCCAAAAGAGGTTCTTATCCTAATTTAAGGTGAGAATTATCTTCAATGGGTTACCTGCAATTGCTAATTTTCATGGTTTCTGTGTTGTACCTTTGTTTCCTTTAGAAAAATTTAGACTTAATTTGAATTAAAGTCTCTTGCTCTGAAATGTTCTAATGCAAGACCCTAATTTCATATTCTCCAGCCTTGAGTTTTCTGTTCATTTCTACTATACTTACACTTTTTTCTCCATTTCAGGAGGCTTAAGAAGATGCAACCTCAGCAACCTGGTTATAATAGTTCACATGTTTACTTGGAGCTTCTTGCTGATCTGCCCTGGCAGACGGGAAGTGAACAACTTGAATTGGATCTAAAAGCTGCAAAAAAACGTCTTGATAATGACCACTATGGTCTGGTCAAGATCAAGCAACGTATTATTGAATATCTAGCTGTTCGCAAGGTTGACCTATTTTCAAGTTTTGTTTCCTTGCGTGTATTTTTAAAATTTTGATTTTCAATTAGATTTTTGTTGGATTTATTTGTTCCACTGCAGCTTAAACCAGATGCAAGAGGACCAGTGTTATGCTTTGTTGGTCCACCAGGTGTTGGAAAAACATCTCTGGCTTCGTCTATTGCTGCTGCCTTGGGCAGAAAATTTGTCCGTATATCCCTTGGTGGCATTAAGGACGAGGCTGATATTAGAGGGCACAGGAGAACATACATTGGAAGCATGCCAGGGCGTCTCATAGATGGAATAAAGGTAGAAAGTACTGTGATGGATTATATTTTTGCAATTTTGGCTGTTTCTTGTCAATATCTTTGTTGGTACACAAGCCTCTAGAAGGTATTTCAATTAGGACAGGAATTTCTATACGGGGTAGCTGGAAGTTTTCTATTATGCTTGTGCATCAACTTTTAATACCTCAGTATTATCCACATATGTAACTCACACAAACTAGATTCCTATTAGTCCCTATCATTATATGACTGAAATCACTCTTAAAAATTTGCCTCTGTAATTCTAGAGGAGAAGCAGTGATGCTTTAATTGCAATCAAATTGTTCCATGAAACCGGTTAGTTCTCTTGAGAGATCAATAAACAACATATGGGCATCTTAAATTCTGTCACAAGTGCAGTGAAATCTAAAAGTTTATTCTTTTAGATTGGTCAGATTAGTGGGAGATTATTGTCCTTTCTGCAATGATGGACTACATGTACAGAGGAAATGAAACATAATTTCCAATTGGTCATTATTTTATGCCAATAGATTTCTTTGTAGAAGGAAAAAAACCAGGATTTCTTTTATCAGTAATGCAGTTATCGGCCCAGTTCATACTCTCTGATTTATGCCAAGCATGCGATGCCAATGGGTTTTAATAGACAGATGATCTGAACTGAAGAAGGCTCACTCAGTTTTCAAGCTCATCCATGAGATTCTGCTTCAATTTATGTACATTATGTCCTTACTTCTGGAACTATGTAGATTTGCATAATTTGAGCTTTCTCCTCTCTTGCTCTTTTTGATTAGAGTTATTTCTTTGTCAGGATAATACAGCATGCTCATAATTGGGACCTTCTGTATTCATGCTTACATTTCTAGTCTAAAACTTGGGTGTAAATTAGACTGGAATTAGATCATTAAGTTTGTACCATCCTGCAATTGATTTGTTTTTTGCGTAAGAGTTGAATTTTGAAGCTAAGAGCCAACTTCCTCTTTGGAAAAAAAGGAAGATCACGTGACCAAGTTTGTGATACGTTTCTTTTTCTGGTCTTTTGGCTTTAGAGAGTGGGTGTTTGCAATCCTGTGATGCTACTGGATGAGATTGACAAGACAGGTTCTGATGTGCGTGGGGATCCAGCTTCAGCTCTGCTGGAGGTTCTTGATCCTGAACAGAATAAAACATTCAATGATCAGTATCCTTTTATTTTTGCTGCAGGATGTCTTTCACTGAATCTTAGTTTTGTCTCACTGGACACATATTTGCATCACTAATTATTAATTCCAGATACATTTGATTTAAATCTAAAGTTTTCATTACTATTGTTAAAGATCCAAATTCTATTTGTTTTTCTTTCAATAGGACCAGGATCTATTTGAAGGCAAGAAGTTCATATGGAGAAGGTTTTGAAATTTAGAGCTGATTTTATGCCATTAAATCTGAACTCTGATTAAAATAACATCTCCCTCATGATAAATATGCCAGAATGATGCTTCCTTAACTTAAGGTCTGTAGCTATCTGAATGTTCCATTTGACCTTTCAAAGGTGATTTTTGTGGCAACTGCAAATAAGTTGCAGCCTATTCCTCCACCTCTTTTAGACAGGATGGAGGTCATTGAGCTGCCTGGATACACTCCTGAAGAAAAGCTTAGAATAGCGATGCAGTATTTGATTCCAAGAGTTTTGGATCAACATGGGTTGAGCTCTGAGTTCCTTCAAATTCCAGAGGTAGAGGATTTGCTAGGGCTGTTTTTATCATTTATAAATTTCATGCTCAAGGATATCATTGCTCTTCACAATTGCAGAATTATGCTTGCTTGTGAGATGAAATTTAGTGTTTTCTTATTCTCATAGAAGTCAACCATTCAGCATTTCATATCGGAGTGAACATCTTTTAGCTGAAGGTCATCTATGGAAGTAGTACTATTTTTACTTGATGAATATTTCTTGCTGAAAGCTGTCAGCCAGTGATTTCATTAGTCATCAAATGCGTGGAATGGTGTGGTCATTTATTATCTATCATAGGATACCATCCCTGTATGTTCAAATCCTGGTTGTTGAGACTTCAATTTTTCAGATATTGAGTTGTGATAATATTCATGTCTGGTCAGATCATCAAGGTATCTGTATATTCCATTGAAATATTTTCAAAGGGAAGGGTAGATACAGTAATGGCATGATATTTTCTGAATCATCCAATCATCGCATTTCTTTCTTTCTAAATGCCTTTTCCAATAGTTGTGCTGTTTTTTCTGAAGTGGTTCATCCAATATTTGACTTATGAATGCTATGGTAAGTGTAATAAGAGTGAAGTGTTTGAGTGGTAGAGGGAGAGGCAGACAAAAATTGACTTGGTTTGAATTGTTAAAAAACAGATTTAGAATCATGACAACTTTCTGAAAGTTTCTCATAACCAATATTAATGGGGAAGGAGATCCATGTAATTACTCCATCTAGCTTGGGATGGAGATGAGTTGAATTCACCATGACCATCTATTTCACATAATATTTTTGAATTTTTGCAGTCTCACATATGATGATCTGATTACTTCTTTCCAAACTAAGATGAATCCATGTCTTTATGTCTTCCTGCTTTGGAACTATAAAGAAAATGAGAAACAAAAGGAAAGGACTCTGTGAGATATTGCAGATTCTGTAACAAGCTGCACATGTTGTAAGGGAATATATGTCCTGAAAGCCTTCCTAATATTGCAGGCTATGGTGGAACTTGTCATTCAGAGATACACAAGGGAGGCAGGTGTACGCAATCTGGAGAGAAACTTGGCTGCCTTGGCTCGTGCTGCAGCTGTAAGAGTTGCAGAGCAAGAACAAACTGTACCATTGAGCAAAGATATGCATCAGCTTGCTTCACCATTGTTGGAGAACAGACTTTCTGAGGGAGCAGAAGTGGAAATGGAAGTTATACCAATGAACGAAAACAATCATGAGATATCAAACACATTCAGCATTGCCTCACCTTTGGTTGTGGATGAACCTATGCTGGAGAAAGTACTGGGGGTAATGATTTTTCTCATCATTTATTGATTTCCAACAGGATACTTTATGTTTGGATGCTTCTAATTTTATATGCATTAGTCAAGCTTATTTTAATAGAGCTTTGAGCTTTGTTATATTCATCTGCTTAGCAATTAGATTTAGTTGGTTTACTATTGTACATAAGGGTGTTAATCTTGTGTTGCTGGAACCTGATTGTGAAAATTTTCTTTACATTGAAGCACTTGCATGGCAGGCTCACTTGGATGATCTTAATAAAATTGATGACATTTGGTTATGCATTGATGGTTCCCTTTTCCAAATGGAGAATACTGAGTAGGATTGTGGTTTGGGCATTTCAATTTTCTTTGATAGAATTGGTACGTGCCAAGTATGATAACTGCACTGCTGGCATCTTGGTTTTTGTTTTGGCATTCATGGAGGAAGTTAAATTGCTCAACCTTCTGTCTTGTTTGTTGGAGTTTGGATTATAGCATGATCTGACAGTTCCTTGACATTGCTAGGTATTCTAATGCATTATGTAGTCCGAAGCTAAAACATTTTTTACATTGACTAAATACTGTGGTTTGTCCAATTACATAATGTAGCACGTGAGATTGTAATTTTGACCATATCTGAAAATCTTTTTCTGTGATTCAGCCTCCACGGTTTGATGACAGAGAAGCAGCAGAGCGTGTTGCAGCCCCAGGTATATCAGTTGGGCTTGTCTGGACTGCCTTTGGTGGAGAGGTTCAGTTTGTGGAGGCTTCATCAATGGTTGGAAAGGGTGAATTACATCTCACTGGACAACTTGGTGATGTAATTAAAGAATCAGCACAAATAGCACTGACATGGGTAATTCAAATTTTTCCTAATCTTCAGTTCGTTCCTTGTACAATTATGAAATGAATAATTATCACTATTGAGGAAGACCATGCTTTAAACTGGTTTTAAACTGCTTATGAAATGTTTATTTGCCCTATATTCAAGAGCGCAGCACCTTCCACTGTTTGAAATGCATGATTGGATATAAAATCACAAAAAATAAGCTGTTATGCAGAAAATAATCCTGTTTTATACTCAGAAAATTTCATTCAGAGATACTTATTTGATCGAGTCTTCTATGATGTAGGTACGAGCAAGGGCAACTGATCTTAAGTTGGCAGCTGCTGACGAAACCAATCTCCTTGAGGATCGAGATGTTCATATACATTTCCCTGCTGGTGCTGTACCTAAGGATGGGCCCTCAGCTGGTGTGACATTGGTAACAGCTCTGGTTTCACTGTTTAGTCAGAAAAGAGTAAGAGCAGATACAGCTATGACTGGGGAGATGACTTTGAGGGGCCTTGTGCTTCCTGTTGGCGGTATCAAGGATAAGGTATAGCCACTAGATTAGCTAGTCTTGTTCGTTTTATCCATTAAAAAAGAGGATCTTAACTGTGATGTGGTATGATAGAGCTGTTGGTTTCACCTCTAGCACTTCTCTTTCTTTCTTTTTTTTTTCTTTTTTTTTTCAAGTTTAACCATGTACCACAACAAATGACATTTTGACATTTTCTTTTTCCCATTTAGAGCTTAATAAATGGAGTTCTTGTTCCAAATTACTGGCTTTTTTTTTTGAATTATAACAAGGCCTTGGATATACTTTTCTTGACCTGTGAAACACCTTAACTTGTGTGCTTGTTAGAAATGTTAACATTTTATAGTTGTACCTGGTCTTATGTGTTCTTGCTGCAAATGTAAAACACATTCTCTGTTATTGTGTTTTCATTTGCAACATGTTTGTGTCGGATCAGATTGGTGACTTCCAATTTAGGCTTCAGTTTTAAGCTTGATATTCTTCCAAGCGTTGGCAAATAATGGTTTCTTCCATTAAAATTGTTAGGACCATCCAAAACTTTTCTGTATTACTTGACAACTGCCTGGCTAGGCAGTTGGGAATGCTGATTGGTAGTAGTCTCTAGCAAATTCTGTAACATTTCTTACGAGAATCAAATCTTGCTGTAAAATGGAGTTTGTGGCAAGTGATGTAGCTTTCTGGGGATGTTGCTAGTATCTCGTGCTCGTTATTTCATATATGCATAACTAATTTGATAGATTGTAGTTTTGCATATATGTTTTTGTGGTCAATATGATGGTTATGGCTTACTTGATTAATAAACACACTGTATCATTTGTTAAAAAAATGGACTCTAATCATTAGTTTGGGGAAACACCATCTCTTAGCCATGAACTTATCAATGTAGGTGTCCAGCTTCGCCCATGTGTGGTTTGCATATATCAAAGGTGCTGTTTCTTAGATTGTTCTCTTTCGCAGATATTGGCGGCACACCGCTATGGCATCAAGAGAGTGATTCTGCCAGAGAAAAATATGAAGGATTTGGTTGAAGTACCCGCAGCTGTGCTTGGCAGTCTCGAGGTAATTTTATCTGTTTGAAGCATAGTGTTAGTCTTTTTTATCAGTTCATGTTAAGCATAGATAAACTAGTCTACTATGGAACCACAGTGCCAATTCCTCTTTTAGATTCTAATACTGATTCTAGAATCCCCTTGCCTTTTTAATTCATTTACCTCACTTTTCTGGTCATGTTAAAAGGATTCTGGATGGCGGATATATTCTATTTAATTCATTTGTGAATTCAGTGGTAGTGTGGACATTTTCCCATCCAATGGACTATTTGAGATTAGTACAGGTCAATTGCCAGAATTTCCATATTCATCTAATTTCCTCTTTTTGAGAAGAGTCTCAACTCTTACCATGTTCAAGTACTTAATCTCTCACATTGAGAAATCTTTTTATTTTAGATTTCTCAACCATACGAAACTTAAGCATGGTAGTCAGATGGTAAACATTTCTTGTGATGATGCTTGCCTCACCTGTGTGCACCCCACTTTCATTTTGACAGATTTTACTGGCTAAGCGAATGGAAGACGTGTTGGAGCAAGCGTTTGAAGGTGGCTGCCCTTGGAAACAACACTCAAAATTATGACAGAACCCCCTAGGACTATATCTAACCATTCCTGCTGACATGGTATTTGGCTTGTCCCACGTAAATTGGCAGACAACAGATTTTGCCTTTATTCTGCTGCCGCCGCCTTCGGCAATAGGAGATCAAAAGAAGTGACATTAAGTTCTACTGGTCAGTGGTCAAACAAGGAAAGGCAAGTTCTACTGCTTGGACCTACCTTAACATTCGTAATCTTTGAAAAGTTACCCATGAATCCGGTCTTTCCCCCCCTTCCCGCATCCCTGTTGTTTCTGCGCCCCTTCCCCTTCTCATCTTTTTGTGTGATTATAAATATTGTGTATAAGTTATTTATTTAATGGAGCTAGGCAATGCCTGCCATTCAATTAAATGGGACACTGATTGGAAGTTGTAAATTTGTTCTGAATGTCGAGGCTTGTCTGACAGGTTATTTTACACGGTTTCTGATTAAACCAGCAGCCACTTCATAGTGTATGGCTTGTCTATATACATATAATTTGAAGGCCTAGTGAGAATTGTTGGAAGCTTAATCTGGAAGTATCAGGCAGTACCAGGGAACTTCGCTGATATACTCTCTGCCAATTGATTGTTACATCAAAAGAATACGCCAATCACTGATTTAGTCGCGATGGAGCACAGTAGCAGCAACAATACTAAAATCAAAGAATAGAGTCGCCTTCCTTGATAACTTGCATTCTGATCCGTCTGTTCACATGTAATACAAGGCAGATCCGCTGTTTGATTTCACCAATACTCAAGGTGTAAACTAAATTGTGTTGTTTTGGAGAGCAATCTCATAAATCTGAGACTTAATACTAGGATATTTCTGGCGTGTCGGAGCATTTGATGTTTTAAAGTGAGTGTTTTTTATTTGGAAATGTATAAAAAATTAATTTGAAGTAAAGAAAAAATTAAAAAAATATATATTTTTTTCAAAGTGTTTTAATTTTTATGAGCAACGTCAATAAATAAAAAGCTTTGAGCAGATTTATGATTTTCGAAAGATTGGCACAATGCAGTAAACCATCTTTTGAAGAACTATGAACCAAGTCTTTGTAATTCTTTGTGCTAGTTTGGAAGCATGCACTTCCGTCTCACTGCTCATTAATTAAAAATCAGGCAAAAGGGTTCTGGATTCAAAACAGAGTCGCTCAGATAGTCCCGCTATATATTCAACAAGCTCAATTCACCAGAGCAAATTCCATTTTCGTGTCATCGAACAGCTCGTGAAAAACAGACTTATCGTTGACTTTTTTTTTTGTCGTTGGTTTTTCTTAATGATATTATTAAATTAGTCAAAACTATTGAATTCATTTGAATCAATGACCCAAATCCTAGATTTTTGTTGCTATTTTCTGTAAAAACTGTCCATGCAAATGTGCAAGATCAAGTAAACCTCCGTTCAAAATCGATAAGCTAAATTAACTGTTGTGAGAGAAAATATTGTTAAGCATGGACAGAATAGAGTCAAGCAATGTTGTTAAGCATGGACAAAATAGAGTCAGCAGGAGGCGGGGATAAGCCATATCTGCTGAACTAACTACAACAGAGGGGAAGGCAGATTTGTTAGAACACCGCAGGATAAGTCATGAGAAAATATTTTTACATCAAGTCTAAGCTTAAATAATTCATCGATTAAAATATTCATATTCTTCAAGATAATATAATATACTTGATTTCAAAATATTGATGGACATTATCCACATCTGCTTGTTTCTCTTACGATTTGATGTGATTGTCTGCCACGCAAAAGCAAGGGCCTCCCTCTCCTAACCCTCTTCTTCTCCGACACGGCCTCTCCCTCTCCTTATTTATTTGTTTCAGAAAAAAAAAGGACGAGTTGATTTGAAAGAAATGATGGGAAGCTACAAGTGGCCAAGAAGACATGGAAAAAAATTGCGATGGAGGAGCATCACGTAAACCAGCAAAAAAAGATGGAAAAATTGAAACTTTGCTTTTCGAGAGATCGAACGAAATGGAACCAATATACCAGTAGGGAGATGATATGTGGCTACCACAACTCCCTGCACTACTTTGATATCATTTCTTTGATCGACTTATGCGGCGATCCTGCATTGTCTCAACATATCCTGAATTATATAGATAGTAGTGGAGAGTTGTATAGTACTAATTATCAGGGTAAGCGGGAAGCATATCTACATATTTATCATGTCGGAAGAGATTGAATATTCATACAGCGATATCTGGTAACTAATCGAGACAGCTATATGAAATGGTATTTGCCCACATAACACGCCAGTTTATTATACCAGCCAAGTCGTGTTGTTTTAAGCTTGTTTATGAGAGATTAAAGTCCGTCCACGAGCATTCCAAGATTGTTTATGAGCTAGAGAGATTTATATGTTGACCTATTAGCATATCCACGAGTTGAATGAGTTAGGGCAGTGCATGCTCACCCATGAACGCTTCAAGCCTGTACACGAGTTGAGGTTATTTTTAAATATAGTTAAATTATATGTTTTAATGTTATAAGAATTATAAATTTAATTAAATTTAATAAAATGTTATGTGAATTTAAATTGTGTTTAATTATGAATAGTGAATTTTAATGAATTGACAAATGTGTTGATTGAGGAATTTTGAATTGTTTTAAAAGTTGAAATGTTAATTGCTGGGTTGGTTTTTTTTTTTACATGGAGTTGAGAGACTTGATAAACAACCCTACCCACATTTCCACAAGACTCATTAAATTATATTATTTTCCTAAATTTTTGTATCGTGTCATTTTTTTTATAAAAAAACTCACCTTTTTATATAGCAAGACAGAAATATATAATAGCCAAAATTGTCAATCTATATAGACACACACACATAAAATAGAAGAAGGAAAATATTTGTTGACAAGGAAAACAGGGCGACTAAAAGTTTTGAAGATAATATTTTATCGTACCACTTATAAATGACAACATAAATGCCTTGGTCCTCCTAAATTTTAAGATAAACTCAATGTTTTTTTATCCTTAAATATTGATTTATTAAGTATTGAATTTTATAATTTATTTTAATTTGTTATTTATAAATAAAATTTTCTCAATCTCATGATTTAAGTTATGAATTTTACAGATTAATTGTGTTGACTCTATTATTTTTTTAATTAATTTTTTTTTATCTCAAGTTCATTTTTTAACATTAGACTGATTGAAAATTGATCTTCATAATTATTTTTTTTTGTTTTTTTTATAGAGTTATGACGGTCTCATGACATGTGTTGCAAATTTTAGGTTTAGTCATGTTAACTCAAGTTTTTTTTCTTCTTTTTTTTAATTGATTTTTTTTTCAATTTCACCTTCAACATTGAGTTGATATAAATTGGACTTTATAATTTTTTTTATTTTTTTCTTTGGAGTTATCTCGATCTCCTGACTCGGGTTTGGTAAGTTAACTTGATTTTTTTTTTCAATTTAATCTTTCAATATTAGGTTAAATAAGAATTGAACTTTATTTGTTTTTCTTTCTATGTGGTTATCATGACCTAATGACTTAACTCGCGAATTAGGCTTGTTGACT
>Ga0307517_10010033_pt1 | contig 13322 bp, 11 predicted proteins | sample 23_EM_MG_FD_194515 | JGI IMG/M metagenome (GOLD analysis project Ga0307517, IMG submission 194515) | Populus trichocarpa ectomycorrhiza microbial communities from riparian zone in the Pacific Northwest, United States - 23_EM | ecosystem: Host-associated > Plants > Roots > Unclassified | place...
ATTAGTTTTTTTTTTCCTCTTAATTTCATCTTCAAACTTTTTTTAATAATCAAAATGATTTTGAACCAACTAAGATAACCAAATCACACCAGAATAATTTTTGCATAATTTAACTGAAAAAAAAAATCAAATCAATAAATTTTAAAATTGGCCTGCTAAATTAAATTTAATATAAATATTCAATAATTATCTACACAATCAATCTGAGTATTTTTTTTGTTGCAGCGTGCACCCCAAGTTTTTTGGTATAAAAAGTGTAATTTTTCTTTCAAATATCTATCTTCCTGGAGAATTTCTGATTAGCTTCGAGAGGAGCTTCCATAACTGTGGGGAAAAAAAGGGTGTAAGATGCATTTCAAGAGCCGAGAACAGAGCTTATTTCTGACCAAAATAAGAAGAGAAAGTTTAAGTCCTGTTTACGCACTTTGTTTCTGTAGAGCTCTTTGCCCCAGTTAGGTCCCCTAAGTAAATAGTTCAACAGAAGAACCGCTTCCCCTGTATTCTTCCAGGTAATGCTTCTCATCATTCATCCTTCCTTTAACTTCTGATTCATATTTCACATTGCATGACAGAACCAGCCTCATGACAATAAAATGCAATAATAATGTGTCAAACAATGATCTGAGGTTGAAAAACATTTTCAACTCTAAATTCTAATTCTAAAGTATAAAAGGTATAGCCTATGGTTGCCAACATCCCACCGAGCTTCTTTCAAGCTATATCCCAAATCTTTCTAGTTCTTCTTCTGGCATAGTTTTCTTCTCGTCAGTGCTTGTTAAAAGCATGAAACAAATGGGCATCTTACAGTGCTGCAAGGTACCGCTCTTCTCCTGTTTCTCCTCTCCATCTGGCGGTCCTAAACTTGAAACCATAACTTCAAAAGGTTCCGTGGCTCTTTGTGCATGGATATAACGATGAAACAAGTCACTATTCTTCCTTGCCTGCATTTTAATAAAAAATTGAGGTTTAGTGACTGTCAAATTGGGTTAATTTAAGCTTCCAAAAATAATGACACCTGACGGTTACGATGAACACTCACCATCATCGTGGTATAGTGTTGTGTTCTCTCGTGCCTTCTTTGCTGTCCCTTTAACCGATTCAGCTGTAATCATCAATTAATGGTTAATATGAGAGGAAAGATCGAACATGCAGGCAAAAACTAGATGAGACAGAGAGAATGGTGAGAATTGAGCAGCTTTCTTCTGGATGCTTTAAACTACTAATTGATCTTTCTTTTCATGGTGTTATGAGCTGAAAGAAGCAATCAACTAGATATGCAAGGCTTTTGAGAGAATACTAAACTTTCTTATCAAATCTCACCCTTAAATTTTCTTTTCTTGTTAGCCCTCCTCCTCTTCCTCTCAGCCTGCGTAAGTTCTGCTTCTTCCTTAATATCACCTTTGCCTGAAAAAACTTCTTCTGGAGCCAGCATAGCTGCATCTGAAACTGCCATGGGTGCAATCTATACATGGAAGACTATGTATTAGCAAGTCAAGTCAGAAACAAAGTTCAGACCGAAGAGGATAGGGAGATATCTTTTACCTCTTCCATAGCAAGAGCAGGGACATTTGCTTGGATAGACATGTCTTCTATGACCTATCAAAGTCACACAAAAGGGATCAATTTTTTTAAAAAATAAAAAGGTGGATAAAAGCCCGTCATTTTATGGATTGAGAAGCATACAGGTTTGGGAGCAAAGTGGTAGTGAGAAAGTGCATCCAACTTCAAGCACAGTTTTTTGAACAGGACACTTGCCTAAGTAAGAAAAGAAAACAAGATTACACAAATCAAAGATGTCAATGTAATAAAATCAGAAGGACATAGAAAACATAATACAATGTGCTGGAGTCATTGAAGATATGAAAATTTGTAATGAAGAAACAACTAAGGAGAAATAATAATAGTACCAACAACAACAAATACAACATCATGAATATCTACCTCCTTCTTCTGTTCATCTAAGAAAGATAACGGTGCAGCAGCTGGATTTGTCTTTTGAACATATTCTTCCTGTAAATAATTAGAGAGAAATTTGGATTCAATACACGAGCTCAACAACAGAAGAAAACAATCAAGCTCAGAAACTATTAAGAACAGTATAGGATCCAGTATCCAGAATTGGAAACCCGACAAAGCATGCTGGTTAAGATAGACAAACCTCATAAACATCGGCAAGACCCTTCTTGCTCTTATTATCATCCTGCACATTTTATGAAAAATACAGCGAGCAGAATTAATGTTATATCATAACAGGGAACAATGGAAAATAAACTAAACTATGTTACCAGTAATATTGTTTACCAACTCTTTCAGTTCTCTCGGTGCTTTAGAGGGTAAACTGGGAGCCTTCTGAATGTCATTAAACTGTCCCTAAGATCATCATGGCAAGACTGTTTCTGGTTAAAAAGTCAGCATGTGCATGCACACACACAGACAACAATGTCTAACATAGCAAAGTATCAAAGCAGTGTCCAATTCAAAATGAGAAGCAGCAAGATCTGAACAAAGGAACCAGTTATATAGATTCAAAACAAGAAAGATCAAGATAAAATATACCCAAAATTTTTCCCATAACAAAGCATAAAATTCCATGAAGCTACTCATATTGTCAGGTACAGTGGTAGAAAATTTCTTTCTGAAAGCTTGACCTAGGATTTAGGAATTTTTTCTGCTTGTATAGAAATTTGGAAAAGCCAAAATCATAGGAGGAAGTTGCTCTGCCATTAATATCACCCATTCATCTGCCAACTTTAAGAACACAAGTATTTGGACAAATGTTCACCGTTATCTAAAAACCAGAAAATTCTGAACAGACATTGTTCAAATTATCTGAAGAACTGTGCCATGGCTTTGAATAAATAATCATGCATATGTCCAGTAACAATTGCAATGTTTATTCACCAACTTCTCATAACAAAAACAGCCAAATATAAACCAGTGTTCTCATAGTAAAAGAAGACTTGTGTATGAACCTCAACAAAGACAACCCTGTTGCCACTGCAACATAACATTGGGATAGTGTACATATGCATGTGAGCAAGTGTGTGCGCATCTGAGGTACATCAGCTCATCACATGGCCATCACATAGATATAGTTGCAGTTTACATTGAAGCAACTGCGAAAAATTCTACTTGGTTTCTAAGTGCAAAATAAAAGAAAAATTGCATGACACATAAATCATAAATCATAATCAATTTGTTACAAGCAATCAACACATAGCAAGAAAATTTGGATTAAACATTTGAAATAAAGTCAAACAGTGATGTCTTACAAGACAGCAAGATACATAAGAAAATTCATTAAAAATTGAAGTTTACCTCAATGATCCTATTCTTAATCATATCTTCCAGTGTTGCAGTAACCTCCTCAGTGATTACAGGGGCAGGCCTCATATTGTGTTCAAAGTCTAAATCAACTTCTAGTGCACTATTCTTGGGTCTGCTTGCAGCAGTTACCTGTTGCAAAGTCCATTGTATGTGACATCAAAACCAAAACCTAACATCGATTGGATTGGGTAGGATTATATCCAAAAACGAATAAAAATAATAAAGCACAAAGCATAAAAGCAATTTCTTAATTAGACACTAAAGGAAGGCCAGAGTTACCTCTCCTTGCATGGTCCAAGTTTTTGGCTCCAAATTTGCTTTCTCCATCTGCTCTATCTCAGATTGAAGCTTCTGAAGTTGTTTTTCATGGGTAGAAAGTCTACCTTTTCTCTGCACAATGGAAATAACAGCACCATTACATTTACACAAACGTTCACTTCTTAAAATTTAAATTATACTGCCGCAGGAAAGACAGCAGAAACTTTGTTGAATGCATTTAGACATAAAAACACATCATCATACCTCATCAACTGCTTCATCATCAAGTTCATCATCTGAGCTTGAGTCTTCTTTTGACTTTCTTTTTAAGATTTTTCTCCTTTTACTGCCAAAGAAGTCTTCATATCTGAATCTCAGCGATGCACAAGAGAAACCAAGAATCAGTAATTCAAGGTAAAAAAAAAAAACTTTCAAGGAAGGTAGTAAGGTCTGGTGCTGGTGGCACCATTAGAAGCAGTATGAACATGAAGAATTAGTGATAGAGGTGAACTAAGAAGAGCAAAAGAAAATGAAATACAAATCAGTATGACCATTGAAGCAACAGTTTCATAAGAAGTGCTGCCAGCAACAGGGCAAATGGAGGCCTTGCTAAGTTTCCGTGAGATTTCTCTGGAACAAATAAATAAATGAAAGAAGTGCTTTAACTATCACCATGTAACTTCAGTTATGATTCTATAACTAATAACTCATCCCGGAAAAAAAAAAACCCCAAAAAATAAATACAACAAAATTAGGACCTGGCATGCTTGCTTGCATCTTCATCTTCCTCATCACCATCGCCAAAAACCCCAAGCTGAATGATTAGATGTCCAGTGAGTATAAAAGCATGAACCATAAAAAAAAGGGAAAGAGTTGAAAATGTATAAAGGAAAAATCTATGCTAATCCAATTAAATAACACATCTACAATATGCATAATCCCAGATTGATCTTCAATATAGACTAATTAAAAGCTATATTTGATTATGACTTTGCCAACACTACCTCCACTACAGCAAACTGAATAACCAACAATAATTCGCGCTATCCTAGATCAAAATCATATCTAAGAATTCCCAAACCAAACAAATTATCATAATCACATAAAAAATGTTAATGCATCCACAAATCTAATTTGATTAACTATATAAGTATGCATCACCTCATCATCTTCATCATCCTCTCCTCCCTCACCTTCATCATCATCCTCGTCTTCGTCATCCTCCTCACTTAAATTGTCTTTCTTGTTATTCTTCTTTGTATCTAGTCCATATTCCTTGGCATCCTCATCCTCCAAAAAATCCTCCAAATCCTTTATCTTCAAAAACTTATCCTCTACCACTCCCTTTTCTCCCTCCTCTTCTCCACTCTCTTCCTCTTCACTTACCTCCTCCTCCTCTTCATCATCATCGTCATCTTCATCATCAATTCCATACATATCCATGTCGTCGTCGTCACCATTACCAACCCCATCAATTTTTTTCACCTCCTTCTCTTCTACACCGTTGTTTTTCCCTTGTAAGACCTTCTCACCAGTTACTCTAATTTCCTCTGGATTCTTCTCAAAGTGCAAAACTTGACGGCGTAAAGTGGACAACAACGGCTGTGATTGTAAGTCAATTTGCTGCCAAATCTGCTCAACATCAAACCCGTCAATTAGAAGTTGATCAAAGAGCGATTTAGCGACATGAGGATTTATTGAAGAGAAGATATGTTTACAGGCCGTGCGTGCTGTTTGAGACAGAGAAGGCGATGGTGCTAGCCATAGTGGTGGGTTAGTCGATTTTAGGCGATTTAAGGCTTCTAAGGCTGCTGCTGCTGCTTCGCTAGGTATTGCCATGGCCGGCAGAATGTGAACGGTTCCTGTGCCTCTGGGCTCTGGGAGTGTTTTGTTGAAGTTAGTTAGGGTTTTGGGGTTTTGGAGGTAGGGCAGTGAGCGCCAATATGGGGAAATTTGGGGTTATGTTTTCTATTTGCTTAAAGAAAAAAAACAATTAGGGATGGGAATTTCAACTGAACCGAAGGATAATGATCTGAAGTCTGAACCGATTCGAATGGTTTAGACCTGAATGAATAAGAAACTTTTAGAGCTGATCGGGTTTAAATTCGGGTTTTAAGTTGAGTATAAAATATAAATACTAGAATGTTCATCTTGAAAACTGACCCAAACCTAACTGAGATTTTCTAAGTTTTTTTTTCCAAATTAGACCGGCTACATTTGACAGCTGGATAAAGTATTCAATAGCATATTGGCATCAAACTGAAAATTAGATACAAATAAATAAAATAAATGTGAAATTCCCTATAATTGTTTTTCATCATAAAATATTATATATATAAATTAGGTTTTTTTTAATATAATTGAAAATAAATATAAAAGCTATTTGTTTCTAGGTTGGCTAGATATTTTTAAAAATTTTAAATTTTTTTATAAATTTTTAATGTTTTTGAATTGTTTTGATATACTATAAAAAAATAAATTTTTAAAAATAAAATATTTTAATATATTTTTAAATAAAAAATATTTAAAAAAATATCTATTAACACAATATTTAATACCTTCTAAAAAAATCAACTAAGAAAATAAACTTTTTATTTTGAGGTCCATCTTATAACTATTTGTGAGGATAATTGCATTATTAATATATTATTTTTATATAATTTCTGAATTTTATTTTATTTATTTAAATAGATTTTAAAAAAAAATTCATTAAGTAAATGAACTTTAATATATATATATATATATTCATTTTAATATACCTGTATTTTTCACTGTTCTATTCAAGCAGCGAATGAGTGTCAAAAAAAAAAAAAAAAGTAAATGACAAATCATGAAAAAAATATAGTAGTAATCAACAGTTTCTGAATTTAATTTGTCTGGCTCAAAATAAAAATAGTCTAAAAATTGAATCGTTCACACAAAACAGTTTGGAAAAATCATTCTTCTCCGGCCTCTCTGTCAAAACTCGAAATTCGCTCTCCTCTCTCATCTTCCTTCCATTTCCTTTCATCAAGTTTTCAACGTCAATCAATCCACCACAACAGTAACAATCAGTTTTTTTTATTATGGATGGAGAGGGGACCCACGACACCATCTCCAGGGGGCCTGATCCGTTCCACTCTATCAATTCGGACGGTGGTGACGCCTCTCCGTCACAGTATTCCTCATGCGGAGAATCGGAGTTCGAGCGATACTGCAGCGCCAATTCAGTTATGGGCACACCTAGCTATAGTAGCTCATTTGGAGCCTCTTTTAATGATTGTATAGAGTCTGATCTTGGGTCTTTGAAAAGTTTGGATGATTTTGGGTTTGATGGTAATAGGAACTTGGAGGATAGAAAGCTTTTGAATTCGGTTATTGATCGTTTAGATGGCAGTTTTGAAGAGAATGAGACTGGTAGGTTGGGAATTTGTGGAGCAAGTAGTAATGAATTGGACAGTAGGATTTGGGAGATTGAGAAAGGGGATTTGGGTCGAGTTGGCTGTGGAGAGAATGAAGATTGTCAAAGTGGGTTGGATGTAGAGGTAGATTTGGGATTTGATGGGGGGAAAGATGGGGGTTCGTCTAGATATGGATATTCGGAAGATGATGATTCCATTTGTGGGTGTGGTTCGGATGATGAGAAAAGGAAGAATTTGTATTTTAGGAGGAATGTGTTGCTTGGTGAGGAAGGGAAAGTAGGTGGTGAGAATCCGTTGCTGATGGGTTCGTCTGTGGCTTTTGGGTCGGAAGATTGGGATGATTTTGAGCTAGAAACTGGGGGAGGCATTGGAGCTTCTTTGACCTTGGATAAATTTCAGCAGCAGGAGCAGGGTCTGGCGACTGACGGAAACTTTTTCAGTTCTATTCCTGTGGTTTCAACTGTAGCACCTGTTATTGGGGACGCAGAAATAGGGGAAGATGTGACTGAGGAACATGCTGGCATTGAAGACAGTGAAGGTGATGATTTGGGAGAGAAGCTCAATTCCGGTACTGAGATCCCTTATGGTGTACGGAATTCTATTGTGGATCTAGTGGAAGACATGAGAGACATTTCTGTAGTCAGTTGTCAGGTACAAGGTGCTCATGAATTGGCCAAAGATGATAAAAGTACTTTGATCATGCCATTTGGTTTTCCAGGCTATTGCGAACCACAGCAAGAAGATGCTAGAGACATTTCTCTTAACTGCAATCAAGCCCAAGGTAGTAACGACACAACAGAGCTTTACAAAAGTTGTCCTGTCAGCGACTTCTTTGAGGTGGAGCAGGAACCTCTTGTAGAAATAACCCCCGTAGGGTTAGGATTGAATTTTACAGATCCTTACATGGAAGGTCTGAATCTATGTGTGAAATCCGAGGAAGTTGTTTGTACCGATGATAAAAAAGCTTTGGAAAATGAAGAGGCTGGGAATTTTGAAGTAGAGGCAGATCCCCTTTCTGATACAACTAATCAACTTCATTTCTGCGCAGTTGAATACTCAGAAAATGCAAGTGCAGAATCCCTTGTGACCCAAAAATTAAATTCAACTCTGCCAATGCTTGAAAATAACATGAAAAAAGCATCAGAAAATGCTCCTGGTTCTGTGATTCTTTATGAAGACCATTCTGCAGTGGTTAAGGTTAGTCTCCATGGTAACTTAATGATTAGTTTCTTCTCCGTAAGCACCAGATTAGTAACATTAGTTCTACAACCCTCCTAAGTTTATAAATTATAGAACCAATTTGTAGATGTCCTTTAGATGTCTTGTTACTTTTTATGCATGGTTATCATGTATAGCACACAGAAAAGAATCTTTCAGGGATGGAAATGGGATTTGACACTTTCACTTGCATTATCTGCTTGGCAATGTTTTAAGCAACATGCGTTACATGTTTGTTCTTGTATAAAAACTCAGTTCTAGAATCTGGCTTGTACGTATTTAGGAGCATGGATATGTTTTTTAAGTATCTACATGTTTGAAATCTGATACTATCAAACTTTTTAACCAGATTGCTTGCATGTAAGTATATGTGCTGAGCTCCAATGGAAACACAACTTACTGCCAAACCTGTGAAGTCTTTTGGATGACCCATATTCTGATATAGCATCATCTTATGCTTATAATTTGTGTTTCTTTTAAATTTGAAGTAAATTGCTTTGTGTTGGCGATTTGGAATTATTATAGTTTTTGTCATGGTGTAATTGTTTGGAAGAGTTTGAAGCAATACAGTGACCAATCTGTTGCAAAAGTGTTTTTTCACAAAGTGTGTTTTTCTAGTGGCTAGCTGCCTTTTTATTTGACTGCAGGGAATCTATTTCCAGCGTTGCTCTCAAGTTGCTTTTTAACCTGCATCTATTCTAATCCGTTTCCTAAATTCTCTTGCCAGGCAGAGAATTTTGAGCTTATTGAATTTTACGATGAGATTGTCAACGAAATGGAAGAAATTTTACTTGACTCCGGTGAGTCTCCAGGGGCTAGATTTCTTCAGGGTAATCATTTGTTTCAGTCACAGCTATTACTGCCGCTAAGAGATGGTGGGTCAACTGCTTCTACTTCTGGTACCAACGAGGCTTACCCGCTAATTACACATCCAAAGAGAATTGATAGGGTTGAAGTGGTAGGAGCAAAGCAGAAGAAAGGAGATGTCTCCCTTAGTGAAAGATTGGTTGGAGTGAAGGAATACACCATGTATATAATAAGGGTATGGAGTGGCAAAGACCAGTGGGAGGTTGAACGCAGGTATCGTGATTTCCATACGCTCTATCGCAGGCTGAAATCATTATTTGCTGACCAGGGCTGGACTCTTCCTTCTCCTTGGTCCTCTGTGGAAAAGGAATCTAGAAAAATATTCGGGAATGCATCTCCAGATGTTGTTTCTGAGAGAAGTGTTCTTATTAAGGAGTGTTTACATTCAACTATCCATTCTGGGTTCTTTTCCAGTCCCCCAAGTGCACTGGTTTGGTTCTTGTGTCCTCAAGGTTCATTTCCTAGTTCCCCTGCAGCAAGAATGCCAGTTGCTCGGTCTATATTTTCTAACAAAGGGGCAGATGCAGGAAATATTTCCACTTTAGGGAAGACAATATCGCTTATTGTTGAAATCCAGCCACACAAATCTACTAAACAGATGCTAGAAGTGCAACATTATACTTGTGCTGGATGCCACAAGCATTTTGATGATGGTATGACATTAATGCAGGACTTTGTACAGACACTTGGGTGGGGAAAGCCTCGGCTTTGCGAGTATACTGGTCAGTTATTTTGTTCTTCATGCCACACAAACGAGACTGCAGTTTTGCCAGCAAGAGTTCTACATTATTGGGATTTTAATCAATACCCAGTTTCTCATCTGGCCAAGTCATACTTGGATTCCATCCATGAGCAGGTATTTTGAGAAGTGGTTCTTCTGTTGTCATTTGTAGAATCTCTGCATAATTGGATGCTTCTAGGTTGGATGATATTGTCAAAATCAAGGGATAGATAAATAACTGACACAAAATCATGAAAGGAATAAGTTTGTCAAGCACATTTTTGTGCTTGCTTACATACTATAATGGGCCAAAAGTCGATTTTTAACTGATGATCCAACTGTCTAGCATTTCCTTGACTATATTTGGTAAGATTTGACATGCTTGTAAGAATGATGATTGTAGATGCCTACCCCATTCCAGGTTGTCACATGTCTATATGCTTGGAACTTTTGATTTAATTGTTAGTTTTTGTATGCTTGGGGTATCAATCTAATTTGTAGTTCCCTAAATTCTTCATTTAGATAGTAACACATGCATGTGTCATTGATGTTTCACCACTTCAAGTATTATAGATCCATATTGAGCTTCCAATTCAATGCACAGAGTTTGTATCTAAGTTTTTGCCAGATACCCTTAAATGAATTTTCTTTTGCAGCCCATGCTTTGTGTAAGCGCAGTCAATCCTCTCTTATTCTCCAAGGTCCCAGCCTTGCACCATATTATGGGTGTCAGGAAAAAAATTGGAACTATGCTTCAATATGTTCGATGTCCATTCCGCAGGACCATCAACAAAGTACTCGGTTCTCGAAGATATCTTCTTGAAAGCAATGATTTTTTTCCCCTTAGAGACCTCATAGATCTCTCAAAAGGGGCATTTGCAGGTTAACATCTAATCACAAGTTAATTGCTATTTTAGTATTTTGTTTGGAAGATTTCTCATCGAAACTTGTGCCTTGTTGTCAAGTCCATCTGTGTCTATGCCCTTGTTTACATGTGCAGAAGTCTCAATTCCAATATCTAATGTAAGTCTATGTTGATTTATTTGCAAGCAGTTAGGCTGGATCTAAACATTTCTTTGTAATTGGCTGATCTAACTTTGTTTTTTTGTTTCCTAGCTTTTGACATGCCCTTCCATTGCATGTTCCTTTCTGTTTGTGTGTGTGAAGTTACTACTTTTTTCCACGGTTTGGCATCATCAGTTTCTTTGATGTTATGTGGCAGTCTTTATTTGCCTCGCTCTGATGCATTAACTGACTCTTAACCATACAGGAATCTCTCACTCTTGTCTCTCAAATGGGCCTCAACAATTGTTTTTCATGTCAAATAAAATAGTAATTACGTGCCATTGATCATGCTCATATGGCTTTGAGTCTTTTGCTAAGCCAGCAACTGTAATCTGCATAGTAGAACTTTTTCTTAAAAGACTTATCTGCATAGCAATTATCTGCTTCTTTATTGAACCCTAAATTTTCCTTTTGTCAGTGCATGTGATGTCCTGGGACTTTTATATAGGTATCTGAGTTCTGTGTAATTGTGTGACCCTGTTTTTTTTCTTTAACACATCTCTACTTCTTTTGCAGCACTACCGGTGATGGTGGAAACTGTTTCAAGGAAAATTCTGGAGCATATAACAGAGCAATGTCTCATATGCTGCGATGTGGGAGTCCCCTGCAGTGCCCGACAAGCTTGTAATGATCCATCTTCCCTCATATTCCCTTTTCAGGTGGGCATTCATTCAATTGCATATAGTAGAGCTTTGTTTAACAGTAGCATGATGAATGTTTTTTATTGAAAAAAATTGAAGATTTCTCTGTAGTGGTGTATCTCATGCTCTAGTGAATAGCCCTTCAACTAGCAAGCAACATAAGATGACTCCTATATCATCCTTCTAGTTGATAGCTGAAAAGTTGGCATAGATACGTTCTGACAGTTGAAAACAACTTAAACAGGAAGGTGAAATTGAAAGGTGTGCTTCTTGCGGATCAGTATTCCACAAGCCCTGCTTCAGAAAGCTTACAAATTGCTCTTGTGGGACACGCCTTAGTGCAGATCAGGTCATGGAGTCTACCAATATGTTGAGCCGTAAGGCCAGTGGTTTCGTGCTGGGAAGGAGATCGGGCTCTAGTTTGCATCTGGGATTGCTCTCTGGACTATTTTCGAATGCACGTCCAGAAAAAATGAAGGACGAAGATACTATTATCTTAATGGGTTCTTTGCCAACCACTTCTCTTTAATCACCTGTGATTGTAATGTGCCTTTTGTATATTGTCTTGATTGTAAAGCGGGAGTTCATTGTACCACTTGGCACCTTGAGTTTTTGGCTGAACAAGCGGACGTAGCCTATATCATTGCATTGTATGAAGAGTTTCGAGGTTGGGTGAGTGTATATATTACATGATTCATATGACTGTCTTCCTTTTGTAATAAGAAAATAATTTCAAGTATTAACTGATCTTCTGTAAACTTGTTTTCCTTTTTCTTGAACCTCAAAATTTTGCCTACACTTGTAAACCTACCTGAATCTGGAGTTTGACCAAATCACCAGAGGGGCTCGGGAGTTTAGTTGGTAGTCTTGCTATTTTGGAGAGGGAGATGAAGCTTGTTGGGGTTGATCTTTGGTGCTGTTTTTCTGTTGAGCCTGGAGGTTCTGAATCTTCTGATGCTTGATGTTGGCTATCATCTGAGTCAGAACTCAGAAGGTGGCGACGGCATTCATAGTTGCTTGGGACCAAAAGGAGGAGAAAACTGTATATTAGGTGCCCAGTCTTTGATTTTATTTACGTTTGAGTGCTTCACCTTTAACTTTATCTATTTGAAATACCAAAATTTACATGTGTATTTTATGTTAATCAGTTTTTTTCATTATTCTATTATTTTTTCGTATTCATATTTATATATATTAACATAAAAATAAATCTATACTTGGGCTTCGTTTTGTCTTTCTTCAATTAGCTGGTTTTCTTTATAATTTGTGAAGTTATTTCGCAAATTTGTAATTTGAACAAGAAATACAAAAATAAAATACTGACCTGCGTGGTACATCCACTAAAAATTAGTAAAAGAATTGTTCATTGATGGGTTAACTTAGTCTTTTTGTCTGGAAGTGTGTTTACGGTTACTTTTTAAAGTGTTTTTCGTGCCGAAATATATCAAAATGACTTTTTTTTATTTTTAAAAAATTATTTTTGAGATTAGTGCATCAAAACAATTCAAAATATATAAAAAAATTAAATTTTTATAAAACGCGGTGTTTCAAATGGTGCATTAGTCATGAGTTCCTGTATTAATGATTTTTTTTAAAAAAAATTCTTGGATGGAAAATTCTCATTTTTTTCTATATTTAGATTACCACCCCTTTTACCATGTTAAATTATTAATAGACCCCTTATTCTTCTTCTTTTTTTTTTTTTGGACTGACGCTACCAATTTGTTTTTCTTCGTTTTTTTTATATAGTGTATGGATTAAACTCTTTTTGTCAATGTCACCATTGAAACTTCATCTTTATAACCTTTCAAACAACATTTTGAT
>Ga0307517_10010034_pt1 | contig 13319 bp, 6 predicted proteins | sample 23_EM_MG_FD_194515 | JGI IMG/M metagenome (GOLD analysis project Ga0307517, IMG submission 194515) | Populus trichocarpa ectomycorrhiza microbial communities from riparian zone in the Pacific Northwest, United States - 23_EM | ecosystem: Host-associated > Plants > Roots > Unclassified | place...
AGAAAGTAAATAAAAAAATTATGACTTCAAATTCTTAATCAATTCAATATGAAAAGATGAAATTAAAAAAAAATATTCAATTAAAAAAAGACCCAAAAAAACCTGAGTCAACTTGACAAACTCACAAAGCTCGCAGCCCGAGTATGAGACCATGATAATCTTATAAAAAGCATATATATATATATATATATATAAAGTTCAATTTTCAATCAACCTAACGTTGAAGGGTGGAGGTAAGAAAAAAATTCAATTAAAAAATAATAAAAATAATAGCATAAGTTAACTCTGGTTAACCTGTCAAACCCAAGAGAGTAAGATAGCTCCATAAAAAGTAAATCGAAACAAATTATAAAATCTAATAATCATTAAATTCAATATTAAAGGATAAAATTAAAAAAAATAAAAAATATTAAAAACCAAATTAATAAAGTCAGACTATTTAATTGTTAATTACTACAGTGAAATGTCAAAACTTTTTAGTATATGTTAATATTAGATTTTGCATAGTCCAGAAAATGGGAAGATAAAATCTGACTTCTGCTACAAGTTTTTCACTGCATATCAGCTCTATAGCTAAAAAAGAAAGAAAGAAAGAAAGAAAATGACAATCTACTATTAGTATATCAAATTTACATGTTTACTTAAGAAAATAGATGAATTGTAATTTTTTCTCATTTAAGTATATCGAGTTTTTCAAGATTTTCAATTAAGTACTTTTGTCTATCTTCTATTAATTTTTTTATTTGATGATGTGTTATTTTCCCTTACATCGATATTAATAATCTAACTTTTATTTAATATCATCAAGTACATGAACTTTAATTAATCTTGTTTATTTTAATATACTAATATTTTTTATTGTTCAATCAAGCACTTTAACTAATAATTTATTTTTTAATGTGAGTTTTTAAGAACAACCTTTAAAATAATATTTTTATATAATTAAAATATTCATTATCTCAAAGCGTCAGCTTTACTCCTTTTCTCATAGTTATTAAACCCGGCTCGAGGGTTGACCCGGCCAAGAAGCCGGGTCCCGGGTTTCATGGGTCAACCCAGGTCAACTCGAGTCAACCCGGATTAACTCGGGAAAATTAAAAAAAATTAAAGTTTTAATATTTCATATGAAAAAGTCTATGTAAATATAGATTATACATATTATGAAGTTTAAAAGAATATTTTAAAAAGTTTTTTTATCCCACATTGAAAAAACATAACTTTTTTCATGGAAACATAAAGTATATATATAAAAGAGCTTCAAATCTCATATTGTAGATATTATGTTATTCTTTTAAGTTAAAGTATTTAAATCAAAAGGTTTTTTATCCCACATTGAAAAAACATGATTTTTTTCTTGAGAACATAGAGTATATATACTAATGAGTTTTAAATCCCACATTGAAAATACATAACTTTTTTCATGGGAACATAGAGTATATATATGAAAGGGCTTCAAATCCCACATTGAAAAGATACTATGTTATCATTTTAAGTTGAAGTATTTAAACCAAAAGGTTTTTTTTATCCCACATTGAAAAAACATGATTTTTTTCTTGAGAACATAAAGTATATATACTAATGAGTTTTAAATCCCACATTGAAAAGATACTATGTTATCCTTTTAAGTTGAAGTATTTAAATTAAAAGGTTTTTTATCCCACATTGAAAAAACATGACTTTTTTCTTGGGAATATAGAGTATATATATTAATGGGTTTCAAATCTCACATTTGAGGGGAAAAAAATCGGGTCTCGTCCGGGTTCGCCCGGGTTTGGCCGAGCTGTTGCCACAGTCGGTCTTTTATTAAACCCGGACCGGTCCAGCCACCGGGTCGACTTGCCGGGCCGGGCCGGGTTTAATAACAGTGCTTTTTCTAATTGACTAGGTTCCTTTCATAGTTTTTAGACCCGGTCTGGGTTCCGGGTTTTAACAGGGTTGCCCGGGTCAATTCTTTTTTTTAAAAAAATCAAAACAACGTCGTTTTAGTAAAAAACAAAAACAAAGTCAACGAGTTACAACCAGGTTTTTGACCGGCTCACACCGGGTTTTTCCTTCCCCTGTTTTTTCTTCAACCCGGTCTGATTCTAGCCCCGAGTCGTCCGGGTCCCGGGTTTTAAAACTATGGTTCCTTTACCCAGATAAAAATATTAAATCTTAGAAAAGTGCATGTCAAACAGAAATCAAGAAAATAACTTCTCTTAGATATTCACTTCATGTTTAGAAATGAATAATTGAGAAAACTAAAGTATTTATTTGATTTTTATACTCCAATTAAAAATATAACATAAATCTGCCATAGTAATAATATAGCAATGCTTGATTTATCATAATTGAAAACAAATAAAAGGGGTAATTATACTAAAAATAAAATAAAATTTATTTTATTTATTAATATAAATATTCAGGTTAATTTATATATATTTCAACTAATTTCATGAACTCTAAAATTATATAAATAATGATCGAAGGTCATTGAACAAATATTTTGAAGGCGATGATAAACGGAGCATTGAGTTCCACAAATGATTTGAAAATAAAAATATAATTAAATCTTTCTTTCTTTCTTTCTTTCTTTCTTTTAGATGAGAGGAGGAATAACTTTGTTAGCTTGCAAATCACAAAAGTTAAAGAGAGAGAGTGCTATTAGCAACAATGGGAGTGCCAATAGCGGCACCCCAAGCCATTCTTTAAGATTTGTAATCTGCAAATAAAAATATTCAGACTCGTGGATATAAAACACCCGAGACCTGACAGGTAGACGGGGACCGTCGACCCCGCCAATGAATGCCTTCACCCGTTTACTAGCTACGGAATCTAATGCTTCAACTGTCCACCATCTTGATTTGTCTTCCCAGTAAAACTGTGTTGTAGCCTTTACCATCGAGCAGGTTGAAGATGAGCTAAGTTTGGTCTTTCTATATTATTATTTATAGGCAACGAAACCAGCTGCTAGTTCATTTCAAGAATACGCAAACTTGCTCATCCAGCTCTTCTCTTCTTGTACAAGAAGCTAGAATAACCACCAAAACAGCTTACTGAAGAATGTCAAGTTCTAGTGACCAGAAACTTGCTCATGTAGCTCTCCTCCCAAGTGCTGGCATGGGTCATCTTACACCCTTCCTTAGACTTGCTGCTTTACTCACAGCCCGAAATGTCCAAGTCACCTTCATCACCCCACATCCAACAGTCTCGCTGACAGAGTCACAAGCTTTATCTGGGTTCTTCGCTTCCTTTCCTCAAGTCAAACAGAAGCAGTTTCACCTCCTTCCACTTGAAGAGAATTCGGTTGACCCTTTTTTTTATCAGATGCAACTCATCAAGAGCTCCTGTCACCTTCTTTCCCCTCTTCTTTCTGCTCTAACTCCATCTCTTTCTGTATTTATCACAGACATGACCTTGGCCTCTACAGTTATTCCCATCACTCAAGCTATTAGCCTTCCTAATTATGTTCTCTTCACATCATCTGCTAAAATGATGACATTATTTCTATCCTACCCCACTTTAGCCGGTTCAAAAGCTCTGGATGATTTAGATGAGACGGATGTCATCAAGATTCGAAACGTGGAATTGATGCCCAAGTCATTGCTCCCCCCACCACTTCTGCAGAAGAGCAATAATTTTTTTAAGAACAGTTTCATAGAAGATGGTAGGAAAGTGACAGAATCATGTGGAATTCTACTTAACACATTTGTAAGTTTTGAGCTTGAATCACTCAGAAAGATAAATGATGGCCAAGTTCTGGAAAGGCCACCTTCAGTTGTTGCCATTGGACCATTTCCACCATGTAATTCTGAGAAGAGCCAGTTACAGTTAACTTGGCTTGATGATCAACCAGCTGGATCAGTTCTGTATGTTAGCTTTGGAAGTAGGACTGCTTTGGCTAGGGATCAAATCAGGGAGTTGGGAGAAGGGCTGATAAAGAGTGGTAGCAGGTTTGTCTGGATGGTGAAGGATAAAAAAGTTGATAAGGAAGATAGTGAAGAATTGGAAGAGGTAATTGGGCATGAATTGATGGAGAGGGTCAAAGAAAAGGGATTGATAGTTAAGGATTGGTTAAACCAGGACGGCATATTAAGCCACCGAGCAGTTGGTGGATTTTTAAGTCATTGTGGTTGGAATTCAGTGATGGAGGCTGCATGGCATGGAGTGAGGATCTTAGCTTGGCCCCAAAACGGGGACCAGAAAATCAATGCAGATATTGTGGAGAGGATTGGACTAGGGACCTGGGTGAAGAGTTGGGGTTGGAGCGGGGAGATGCTGGTGAAAGGAGCAGAAATTGCAGAAAGGATTAGAGAATCCATGGGGAATGAATCATTGAGAATTCAGGCATTGGGGATCAAAGAAGATGCTAGGAAAGCAGTGGGCTTTGGTGGGAGTTCTGACAAGGGATTGACTGAACTCATCAGCATGTGGAAGCACTTCTGAAGTCGCGAGAATATCCTATACCCTTCTGTATGTCTTGTACCTTGAATTGTCTGTAACCAGATAAATAAGGATTAGATTGGTAAAGTCAAAAGGTAGGGGGAATTCAACTCGCATTGTCCTGAAATTTTGATTTTTCATCCTTCTTTTGGAGGATGTCTTAATTATCCTGTCTGGTGTATCTTTTAATCTTTTTCTCATCAATAAACTTCACTTCTTTCATGGAATGAAACAATCCCATGAAAATTATGAAGAGATAAAACTACCTTTGCTTTTATGATCGTTGATGTTCATAGGTCCAACAACTACCTTTCAAATTTACCGCCAAATGGATCTAGTAATTTTTTCGTCTGTTCAAGTTAGAGATGAAAAAATCGACGGCGCTTTCGGGGTGAGGAGTATGTTTCTACTCGCAAGGATAAATGAAGACCATAACTACAAGACAAGAGGGCACAAGACCATGACTATATATTTAGAGAGAGAGAGCGCATTCACTGTAGTTTTTTGTTGGCTGGTTAGTGTAGGGATACATAAACACACACACACACACACACACACACACACACACACACACACATATATATATATATATATATATATATATATATATATATATATATATATATAATTTAAGAGATAATAACCTAAATAATTTTATATTTTTAAAACATGAAAAACAAAGACATGTTTCTCAGTCTTCATCTGTTCTATCACAAGACAATAACCAGGCACCACCTTTCAACAAAACCATAGTATATTTCCTAGACTCCTTGCTATGTAGGGAGATTTCAGGCCATTTTGGAGTTCATTGTACAAATATGAATAATGTTGTTGTTTGAACTCTGTTGCTTAAATGACTGTTCTGATAGCAATTTAGAACTCTGCTCATTGAAGTAAGTTATTTCTCAACATCAAGATTTCTTGATCTGCCAAAACAAAGGAGGAAGAAGCTGAAGCCACAAGTGTCCTATTTCATACAAGTTCAAAGTACAGATTCAGAAAATACAAGGCAAGTACACAAAATGAATCACCTTGGCATGAATAATATTGGCAGGTAAGGCCATGACAATTCATTTCTGAATTTCAACGACCTGCTCTCTAGCTATTGGTGTGGTGAAGGGTTATTGGAAGGATATCTCTGCCGTGGAGGACGCCTTGTCCTCTTTCCCCATCCTGTTACTTCAAGTCCCAGTTCTCCACAATTTGGCTGCTGAGCTTGCGGTGGACTCACTGCAGTTACTGTTGGAAAGGCAGCAGAACTCGCTGCACGCTTTCTCCCCCTTCCTGCCTTGCTCTTAGGGGAGTTTCTCTGAGACAAACCTGACTGCCAAGTGCCACCGGTTGCTATTATCAGACCTTCAATCATCTGAAGATCCTCAGCCACATCATTCCTGGACAAAGAGACAAGACCAGGAAGTACATCTCTTTGAAAGTCCTTCCGCTGCCTTCCTCTCCTGGCCTGACCTCTCCTAGGACGTCTTGGCAATGATGTTTCATCTTTTGTGTTATCCAAAACCATAGGTTCACAATCATGATCTTCTACCATGGTTTCACTTAAATTTAAGGTCATATACTCAAAAAAATCAACCTCATCTGATATTGAATCTTCACAATCATTATTACCCTTGTGCACTAAAAGTGATCCAACATCATTCTCAATGTATCCCTTGTAAGAAGAAATTATCTCTGCAAACAACTGAAGAGAATTATTCACTTCAGCTTCCAATATATGGCACGGAGCATCATCTTGAAACTGGTGCACACCAGACAGTGACATGTCCACTAAAGCCTCAGCTGCAGCTATCAAAAAGCCTTCATGAAAGTCCTTGGATTCATCTGTTATGGACTGAAATGGTTCTTTAAATTTGCTTTCCGGAAACCCACCTCCAGACACGATGTCCATGTTGTTTTCAAGGACAATTGGCGCCTCCAAATCTATCTGAATTGCAATACTGGCCTTGTTTCTTGGAGCTTGAGCCTCTTCTTCAGTCACACTCACATTCAAATCAATTGAATGTCTTAAATCAGCTCTACAATCAACTGAACACTTCGCCATATTTAAACTGTTTGTGTTTAGGATCTCCACGGATTCAGATTCCATAGGATCCTGATTCAGATCAGTATGAAGTAACCCGCCTTTAATAGAGTTAGCATCATTAGTCTCTAAAACACAAAAACCAGGCTTCAGGCCAGAGCTGGCAGAAGGTAGTTCTTTGGAAATGGGCTTTTCAATAATGGGAACACCGAGAATCTTCCTATTGCTTGAACAATCACCTCCAATTCTCTTTTCTTCAGCATCATGCACATTTGTTGCTGATGATGAATCCTGAACAATGTTATGATGGAGGCCCTTCATTGTTCCACCATTGCAAGCAAATTGCTCAGCATATTTTCTTTGCAACAAATCCCAATTCACCTTATGAGAATCAGACATTTCACCAGAAGATTTTCCATTACAATGTGAAATAGTTTTCATCCATGACAATGCTCCTTGTGGAGTTTCTTCCATCCTTGGGATACCAATGGAAATAAGATTTGAATCAGAAATTGCTTCAATTGGGTAACTTTTTGGAGGTACTGCATTGAGGTTTACTTCCTTCGCAGATTTTATATTCTCAGACCAGCCTGAACCCCTAGAGTTATTTGGAGGATTATGTTTAGGAACTTGTTCAAAAGCAGAATTACTATCACTGTGTCCATTCAAGTGACCAGCCGATGCCTTGGACTTCAACTGAGAAATGAGGGAGATGTCATTTTTGTAGGACAATTCAACTCCTGGTTTTGGGATAAAATCCACTTTTTCATTAACAATCGACCCATCTGCAGAAACTTCATGGCAATGCAACAATGTGGTTGAACTCTTATTTGATTCGGGAAAGGTATTAAAGCAAGGGTTTCCCAGAACAAATATTGCATTCTGTTTCCAGCTAGCCGGAGGCCTCTTCCAAGATGAAATGGAGGATGACTCAGAATTGACTACATTAGATTGAGGAGCAGGTGGCCGCAGAAGTGCATCTGAAGTCATAACAGATGCATTATGATTTCTTTCGGAGATTTCTACACCAAATATTGTCTTCTTTTTCGATTGTTCTGGTTTATTCTGATCAGGCACATGGGCATTCATGCAGCCAACATGTGATGATTCACTTTGTGTAGGCAAATACTCTCCATAAAAACTATTATTCAGAGTTCCGGTGCTTATTTGGCCTGAAAGAAGGATCAAACCATCAGTTGAAAACTGAATGATCCTACACAACAATAAACATATTGCGAGAGTTTTCAATTGTCTCTCTCATTATGAATCACCTAAATGAAAAGAAATATTCATATTGGAGGTTTTACGCTCTGATGACAAAGAAGAGTGATCCAACCTTAGAAAGTAAAGGAATTTCAAATACCATGAGCTTAACTCAGTATCCATGAACACATATGCACATTCACCATCACATGCAAGCGCATTTAATTGTATGTAATTTGAAGTCAAAACTTTCTTTATTTCCATTTTCTTTAAGTCAAAGACATTCCTTAAAAGTCATACAGAATCAATAACAATGAGAAGTTCCTTTTACATTTTTCAGAATTTTCAGAACAGTGACCATTGAGGTTTCTGAATATTCATACAAGTATGGGAAGAGCATTTCCTTACAAGTACTTGGATGCTTATTTAGAATTCTCATAACAAAATGGTTATGCCAGAAAATGATTCACTTTTTTTCATGAACAAAGCAAATAGTTATCTCGAACTAAATTTTTTTAATAATTCATTTCAAATTTTGGTTAAAAGGGAGTTCATTTGGTAAATTTTAACATTGCAAAAGAATTAAGTTGCAACAGATTTAGAGTAAGAAAAATCAATTCACCAGGTTATCAACAGGAGAGATAACAAACATGGTATAAAAAAATACAGCAATTATTTTAAAAAAAAAAAAAAAAACCCTACTACTAGGCTACTTGTAAAGTAGTGACTCATGCAAACTTGCACATCCAAGAAAAAAGAACGTCATTGGCTGATTTCAACAGGAAAAAAAAAGTGTTGCTGAATAAGTCCTTACCAGCTTTGAAGTTAAAAGGTGGTCTGCCTTTGTTTTCCCATTCATTATCTAAAAGCATATTTCGTTGGCTGAGTCCCTCCTTTTTTTCTTTACAGGGTCTTTGAGAAACTTCCTTTGCCAAAGATTGGAAGCCTGAGCATGAATTTGCAGATAAATCCCGCCCCTGTATCTCTTCTTTCGAGTAGGTAACCTTGCCTAAGGTATCGAAAGGAGTTGTATCATATGTTTCCTCAACCTGGAAAGGTTCATTCAAATCTGTAAAACCTCGGGTCCTCCCTGTATTGGAACTAAAAGTATCACCATTGCAACTAGAGTGAACACTACTCAAGGTGGACATGTTGCCATTTTTCTCACAGGTAGCCATACAATTCCAATTTGGTGGGTCAGATTCCAACCCTGACCCCCCAAATGCCCCCTTTTCTTCCTCTGCATCATTTATGTATTTTTCAGCTGGTAGTTCAAGGTCAAACAACTTCCTCTGAAGCTTCTTGTGATTGTATTCAAGAGATACATCATACTTAATCCTGGATCCATCATGCGTAGAACCACATCCAGATTGCATGTTCTGCAAATTAATGGAACTAAAATGTGATTGGACACTATCAGCACCTGAAGCAGATGGTATATGACAATTCATTGCCACCAAAGGCAGACCAGAATTATGCCACCTCCTTCCATCCCCTTCAGGTGTAAAGGCAAAAGGATTTGATTGAAATGTTCCCATTCGATCAAGGCATATGACTGATTCTTTGCTTCGGACTTCATTCATTATGTCCATTTGTATTTTGTGAAGCCGATGCAGTTCATGGACCTGCATAATTGAATTTCCATAAACTAATATATGATATTTTGCTCAATCAAATTTCAATTATGCATGCAAAACAACAAATTTTCACAATATATTTCATGAACTCAGAAAAGTATTGAAAATCTAATTTTATAGCTCAAAAATATAAAACTGGAAATAAATCATACCTGATGTCTGAATGTGTTTTCTTGCCTCAATATGGTTTGCCTCAAGTGTTCCTTGTCATATCCAGAGTATCTATCTATTTCTGGCTTTGCAGCAAACACGCCATGGTGCTGCTCAAAGGCTTTGTTTTCATGACGTGAAGGCCAGCTACCATTCTCACTACTTTCATCTAGATCCTTCATAGAATTATATCCCGGCATATACATCTTGTACAGAAATTCAGTTCCCATTCCTGCAAAGACTGCAAACAACTTAATAAAGCTCTAAATTAACTTGCCAACACTGATAAAAAGGATATCTCGTTTTCTTCTATCACAAATGAAAAGGTTTTACATGCCAACACTATATAATTTTGTTGCAAGAAAAGGCTATGGGATGAGAAGCATGGTTCATGATTCTGACAAATAAAACTCGTGGCATATTGTAACACGTGTATTGTGTGCTTAGATTGGAGGGAAAAAAAGTTGATGCTGCACATAAATCTTCATCTTTGCAGTCATAAATTATTCATCAATCCTGGTACATAGAAAGAACCGCTACGTTATACAGGCAGTGATATCATATCATTTCCTCCTACATGAATGACATCTTCTGATTCGGTGGTGAAATCAAATCCCAGCTAACGTTTTTAGTAAATCTTCCATATAAAGAACTCACTTTATCACTTAATTTAGCAACAAAATAGCAGATTATGAACAAATCTTAAAAAATCTAGTCATAAATAAAGTCAATTAAAAACAACATATCCCTGTAATTAGTATTGGAGAGAGATCCCATTCCACCATCAAAGAAAAATCAAGATCTTGTAATATGTTTGCAAGAAGTAGAGGCAACAGCATAGAAACCCATGCAGATAACTCTCAGCCAAAAGCTTCTTCCTAGCTGCAAGTGCTCCAAACTAGATATTGGACAGCATTTGTAAGGGTAATAACAAATGTTCCGATGGGTTTTGCATGCTGAGTATCTTTAGGAGAGCTGATCTATTAGAGCCTGCCATAATTTATGTTACAGTAGGCAAAACTAGGCCAACCAATGCACTGAAAGAGGTTAAAAGTTAGAAACAGCACCAAAAGAATTCACGAATCCCTATTTTTCAGAAAATGCAGTTTCCAAGCGTTAAAGAAACACTTTGTTGATAGACTAGAATTTAATTTGTAGGCAATGGAAGTGTATTTGGTAAGGATGGGAGATCAGAATATAGTAGTATCTAAAAGAAACATCAAAAAATCAATTTTCGTTGGACACCCATTTCGGAGATAATTAATTGTAATGCATCATAGCTACACATGAGCACACAATGCCAACAGTTCCAGTGATGATGATAAAAGAGAATGGCGTGAGCACTGGAATGGTGTGGTGAAACTCAAAGTATTGAGCTCGAAATTCACTCCAAGGATCCCAAATCAATGATCTTGTAATTGGCAACCGTTGGATCATTAGGTTTCGTTCTTCATTCTTTTCCTTTGCAATATACACTTTGTTCCAGTGTAAAGGAATGAATTCTACCAGCACTGCTCCGACCAGAAAAGAAAGTTCAAATTGCAAAACTAAAGAGAAAGAAACAACTTCTAGCAGCTTTCTTAAGCACTGGGAAACTACTATGGAACAGAGAACCCTGGTATTCTGACATCACTGCAAAATGGCCCTATAAAAAGGGTATTATTACATCCCTTAATACTACTGCAATTACATCCATTTCATGCTACTAACTTCAACAAGAAACAAATACCGATGGCATTGAAAGTTCTTGTCATTGCTTACTTGAAATCCCAGGAGACCTTTCTTCTAAATCAGGTATTCCAGATAAATTGATAATCTGAAATCTAGTTTTCTTTAAAGCCTTCCAGACACAAGCCTGCGATTCCAGCAGCACAAATCAAGGAAAGAGAAGCAATTGGTTTTGTTCCTCCACTGACAAATAACAAAGAACAAGGACGGAGAATGAAAGCAATAACTTGGCAACATCATGCACTCGAATTTAAGCAACTACAGTTGACCGACCATGATTAGCATAATAGAGACCAACATACAGACAAATCAATCATCCAAAAAAAGAGGAAAAAATGATTTACCTTTTGTATATGTATCCTCTACCTCCCCATATCAAAACTTGAGCTCAAATTCACAGAAAACCCTTGAACTCAACTGCAGCTCCATTAAAATTCCCATCTGAAGGAAGAAAACAAAACCACAAAGACTTAAACAAGAGTAGGTGACTTTGTAATGTCATAGAAAAATCACAAATCATCAACCATCAGAAAAAAGAAAGATAACCCAAATGATTAAAAAATATATATATACATGAGAGAAGCTCAAATCTGCTGGGCCAGTATCTGATATTATGTGAATTGGATTGAAAGATCCCCACAATCCCAGATAAGAATAAGAGAGAGATCTTTCTTTCTTTTTTCTATTTTCTATTTTCTTTCACAAAGAAACAATGACTTGGAATTTGTCAACTCGTGGTCTCACTAATATACTTTGCTTGAGCTTTGGTTTCCAAGATATCTATTACTTCGCTTTCCTATTCTGTATTTATTATTACTATATTATTTTTTTATGGGGATTTTAAGGATGTGAAAGATATGGGGACATTTGTTTTCACATTTTCTAGATTCTCTCTACCTTCCATGCTTTTTGGGTACACGCAAGTAAAGTACCTTTTAGACGCCTGTGTTTCACTCTCTACAACAGCAAGCACTACTGTTTCCATAAGTAGCTGACCACTCTTCAATGGAGTATCTTTCTACCCTCACACGCACCTACACTCGTGTACCGCATTGCTGTTCGCCTTTTAACGATTTAACAATATCTTTGTTTTTGCGTTTTCAATGCTGTTTTCTTGAAAATCGATTTTTTTATTTTAATTAGTTTTTAAATTATTTTAATATGATAATGCTAAAAATTTAAAAATAAATAAATATTTTATTTTGATATTCTTAAATAAAAAATTCTATCATAGTATCAAACACGAATCAAAAACATTACTAAAAATTAGTATTTATTTGTTTTTATATTCTAAAAGTATTTTAAAAAAAATTAAAATTATTTTTATTTCAAATTATTTTTTTATATTTTTATATCGTTTTGATCTCTTAATATTAAAAATAATTTTTAAAAAAATAAAAAATATATTATTTTAATACTTTTTTAAACTAAAAATACTTTTAAAAAACAACCATTATTCAATCAAAATTATTTTAAAAAATTACACACACTATTTTAAAAAACCACTGTCGTGATATTAAACTTATCTATAATCACCCGGACATCTAAAATGACAAAATTGACCAAAGATTGGAGGGGTAAAGTTGGCAGTTGAGCAAGGGCAGCACAGGCGCGTGGTGTGAGAACATTTCTTGAGGGATGGCTTTGAAGTTTCCTTTATTATAATGTTTTGGTTCATTGCTTTTGATTGGTTGATAGTTGTAAAACTTATTTGATTAGATCGGCCTTGTAGTGATCCGCGCAACCCTTTAAAAAAAATAAAAATTATTAATATACAAGAATTTAATATATTCATTCAGACAAAATTTACTACTAATAAATGAAGGAGCTTGTATTTTTTTTTAATTTATTATAGTTTATGGTTGTTATCATTTAGATTTATAAGACTTTTAAATTAAATTTATATTTTGAATATATAGTTTTCAAACCCGGCCCGGTTGAAGACTCGGGTTCCGAGTTTTGACCGGGTCGCCTAAGTCAATTCTTTTTTTTTTAAATCAAAACGACGTCGTTTTAGTAAAAAAAAAAGTTAACAGGTTGCAACCGGGCTTTTGAGTTGGTCTTGCCGGGTCAACTGGGTCACACCGGGTTTTTCCTTCCTTTATTTTTTCTTCAACACGACCCGGTTTCAGCCCCGGATCAGC
>Ga0307517_10010036_pt1 | contig 13318 bp, 5 predicted proteins | sample 23_EM_MG_FD_194515 | JGI IMG/M metagenome (GOLD analysis project Ga0307517, IMG submission 194515) | Populus trichocarpa ectomycorrhiza microbial communities from riparian zone in the Pacific Northwest, United States - 23_EM | ecosystem: Host-associated > Plants > Roots > Unclassified | place...
TTTCATAATTGGCAACTTTGAAAAACAAGGAAATTCTTCTTTCAGAATTATGGTAAGCTTAATATTTAACATTACACTTCCATAAAAAAGTTGAACCTATTTCAAACATACCACACAACATACTTTAATTATCACATCATGCAACTAGTCACATAACTACAAGCATTTGGATTATTAACACTTAACACTAAAAGATGTGTTGCTTTTAATTTTCACCACTTTACAAAGTATTATTCATTTTAATATTGTTTTGTTTTTGTTTTTTTTATCCTATATGTTTTTTAAAAATTTTAATTTCATCTTTCAAATTTTTATTTGTTGTAATTGGATTTTATAATTTATTTTGATTTATTTTCTATCAGGTCATCTTAACCTTATGAACCAGGTTGCAAGTTTAGTATATTAACCCAGTTGACTCGATTATTTTTATTTTTGTTTTTTATTGATGTGTTTTTCATTTACATTCATCAGTATTTTATTAATTGAGAATTAGGCTTCATTATTTGTTTTGATATGGTTTTTTGAGGTTATCATAATCTCATGACTCTGATCACAGGTTTGGTGTGTTAACCTGAGTTGACTCCGGTCATCTTTTATATCCTTTATTTTAATTGAGTTTTTTCTTGAAATTCATCCTTCAACGGTAGGTTGATTTAAGAATTGAATTTCATGATTTATTTTGATTTTCTTTCTATGCAGTCATCCCAATTTCATGACTTGAGTTGCTAGTTCAGCAGGTTATTCTCGGGTTGACTCATGTTGTTTTTTGTTTTTTTTAATTTTTTTTTAATTTCATCTTTTAACATCGAGTTAATTAAAAATTAGACTTCATAATTAGTTTTGATTTATTTTTGTAGAGCTATCATGGTCTTACAATCATGGTTACAAATTTGACATGGGGGTTTACATAAGTTGATCCAATATGATGTTATCTTAATATTTTTTCAAAAATATGTCTTGATATTTTTAGTCAAACTATATTTTTGCTTGTCATCTGAATTCTCTTTGTACCCACTAAGTTGATCAGGTCACATCGAGTTAATTCACATGATTTTTTTTCTACCGGAAAAAACATTAGTAATGCCTAAATTTTTTTCAACGTTAAAAAAAGTTGATCTAACCTGCAGTGTAATGCAGACCAATGATTTAGTTAACTATAATCTAAAAAGCGTGGGCCAAACATTGTAGCCCATACCACTGTAGGCACAAACTCATTGCATTGTGGACTGCCACAATGCAATTTTTTGTCTGTAAATTTTATTTTAGCCCTTATAGGATACAATTAAAGGTCAATTTAAGTTAATTTGCTACAAAATGATGAGATTAAAAGTTAGAGGATCAAAGTGAAAAAAGCGGAGGCAATGAGTGATATTTTCAAACTTGTTGTGAAACATTCATTGTCAGCCTCATACTTTCTGAATTATAAATTTTAGATACCTCCAATTTTCAAAATTCCAAGAAAAATCAATTTTAGTCAAAAACTTGATTTTCCTAATTTTTCTGTTCTTGGTTTGAGAGAGGAGGAGAAAGTCATCGGATTTTAACGGTAAAAAGAGAAAATTGCTGGTTGACATCAGTTTCGGTTACCAAAATGATCGATCTTTGTGTCAAGAAGTTCCGTTTGATGAGGGAATGTAAACACCCAACAAAAATGAAAGCAAAAAATGATCCCACCGTCGCTGCCGATTGTTGAATCTGCAACAACATAGATTTCGTTTGATGAGGGAATGTAAACACCCAACAAAAATGAAAGCAAAAAATGATCCCACCGTCGCTGCCGGTTGTTGAATCGGCAACAACATAGATTTCGCTGCCAATTAAGAGGGGGGAAAACCAGCATTGGAGTAACCAAAGGGAGGACAAGAACAAACTTAAACCAACACCTAAACACCCCAGCTTTTTAAGAGGGGGTATAAATACAAGGAGAGAAAAGGTGACCTTTCCTCTTCCCAAAGTCTGTCTTCAGTAGCTGCATGCTCCTTTTTCCCCTTCCTCTTTCCCAACAAAAATTTAAACTCAGCCAGCTGTAGATGCCTCTGTGAGAGTGAGTGAGTGAGAGAGAGTTGAGAGCTTGAGAGAAGGTTGAACATCTGCTTAGAGGGAAGGGGGGGAAAGGCTAGAACCGGTGGGAAGAAATTGACATAAAAAAAAGAACCGATAGAGGAAGAAGAAGGGGGAGAACCGGGAGAAGTAGAGAAGGAATGCTATTAAACTGTCCCAGATCCACTTAGATTCAAAAGGTGTGGGCCATATAGTCTCATTCCTCTTGTTCTTGAGACCCCATAACCAAAATGACGAAGAAGACCCTAAGAAAATTGACCAAGGACCTCTAGGCTAGCTGTGAAGGAAATTGAAATAAACTAAGAGGACATGGAGACATAAACGAAATGAGGCCAATTTACAGAACATTTAACAAAGAAAAGCGAATAAATTGAAGGAATAAAACATAGTAGAGGGTCGGCCATAGCTGAAGAGTTGGTTAGAATGCATTGTGTAATAATATGCATGTGGGTGTTCATGTTAAAATAATGTGACTGCCAGAATTTAATGACAGATTATGTGCTGGAATTGAATTTGCATGTGTGTTCATGCTAAAATCATGTGACTCTGCTGGAATCTAATGATAGATTATGTGCTGGAATTGAATTTGCATGTGTGTGTTCATGCTAAAATCATGTGACTCTGCTGGAAATAATGACAAAATGTGTTGTCTGCACCGAGTTAGCGTTCGCTGCCGAAATTGTGTTGTGTGCAGCAAATCAGCGTTCGTTGTTGAAAATTGTGTTGTATTCAGCGAATTAGCATTCGCTGCTGAAATTGTGTTATTTGCAGTGAATCAGCGTTCGCTGCCAAAATGGTGTTGGTTGTAGTGAATCAACGTTTGCTACTGAAATTGTGTTGTGTGCAGTGAATCATCTTTCGCTGTTGAAAATTGTGTTGTCTGCAGCGAATTAGCGTTCGCTGCTGAAAATTATGTTGTTTGTAGCGAATTAGCATTCGCTGCTGAAATTGTGTTGTCTGCAGCGAATCAGAGTTCGCTGCTGCAAATTGAGTTGTCTATAGTAAATCAGCGTTCACTGCAGAAAGTTGTGTTGTGTGCAGCGAATTACCATTCGCTGCCGAAAATTGAGTTGTCTGTAGAATGCTAATTTCAGCAGCGAGTGCTAATTCACTGCAGACAACTCAATTTTTGATAGCGAACGCTGATTCGTTAGACATAACACAATTTCAGCAGCGCACGATGATTCACTGCATACAACACAATTTCAGCAACGAACGCTGATTCGTTGCACACAACACAATTTTTAGCAGAGAACGCTGATTTGCTGCAGACAACTCAATTTTTGGCAGCGAACGATGATTCACTGCACACAACACAATTTCAGCAGCGAACGGTAATTCACTACAGACAACATCATTTTGGCAGCGAACGCTGATTCCCTGCATACAACACAATTTTGGCAGCCGCAGACCACACAATTTCGACAGCGAACACTGATTTGCTGCAGACAACATAAATTTTCGGTAGTGAACGCTGATTCGTTGCACACAACACAATTTAAGCAGCGAACACTGACTCACTGCAGACAACACAACTTTCGGTAGCAAATGCTAAGTCGTTGTAGACAACTCAATTTTCGACAGCGAACGCTGATTCGCTGCACACAATACAATTTTGGCAGCGAACGCTAATTCGCTGTAGACAACACAATTTATCATTAGTTTCCAGCAGAGTCACATGATTTTAGCATGAACACACATGCAAATTCAATTCCAGCACATAATCTGTCATTAGATTCAAGCAGAATCACATGATTTTAGCATGAACACACATGCGAATTCAATTCCAACACATAATATGTCATTAAATTCCAGCAGAGTCACATGATTTTGGCATAACACACACATGCAAATTCAATTCCAGCACATACTCTGTCATTAGATTCCAGCAGAGTCACATGATTTTAGCATGAACACACACATGCGAATTGAATGCCAACACATATTTTCTCATTAAATTCCAGCAGAGTCACATGATTTTAACATGAATACCCACATGCAGATTATTACACAATGCATTCTAGCCAACTCTTCAGCTATAGCCGACCCTCTACCATGTTTTATTCATTCAATTTATTCGTTTTTCTTTGTTAAATGTTCTGTAAATTGGCCTCATTTCATTTATGTTTTCTTGTCCTCTTAGTTGATTTCAATTTTTCCTTCATAATTAGACTAGAGGTCCTAGGTTATTTTTTCTTAGGGTTTTCTTCATCATTTTTTATTCTGGGGTCTCAAGAACAAGAGGAAGGAGACTACATGGCCCTACCTTTCAGATCTAAATGGATTTGGGATAGTTTGATAATATTCCTTCTCTCATTCTCTTGGTTCTCCCCCTTCTTCTTTCTCTATCAGTTCTCTTTTTTTATTAGTTTCTTCCTACCGGTTCCAGCCTCTTTCCCTCTTCCCTCTAAGCAGTTGTTCAACCTTCTCTCAAGCTCTCAACTCTCTCTCTCTCTCTCTCTCTCTCTCTCTCTCTCTCTCTCTCATAGAGGCATCTGCAGCTGGCTGAGTTTAAATTTTTGTTAGGAAAGAGGAAGGGGAAAAAGGAGCATGCAGCTGTTGGACACAGATTTTGGGAAGAGGAAAGGTCACCTTCTCTCTCCTTTTTGTATTTATACCCCCTTTTAAAGAGATGGGGTGTTTGGGTGCTGGTTTAAGTTTGTTCTTGTCCTTTGGTTACTGCAAGGCTGATTTCCCCCCTCTTAACTCTTGAAAACTGCGTCACTTCTGATTCAACAATCGGCAATGAAAATTGTGTCGTTGTCGATCCAACAATCGACAGCGAAAACTATGTTGCTGTCAACCTTGCGATTGGCAGCGAAAAACTATGTCACTGTCGACTTAGCAAGGGAGCGAAAAATTGCGTCGCTGCCGAATCAACAATCGACAGCAACTGTGGGGTCGTTTTTGGCTTTTATTTTTTTGTTAGGTGTTTACATACCTTGTTTGGGGGACCTTTTTGGCTGTTTGTCCCTGGTAAAACGAGGGGAGCCATGGCTTAGTGTATTTGCCTCCTTTACTCGAATGTGGCTTTTCATGGTTTGCTTTACCTTTAGTAATCTTCTATCTGGTAGAACCTATAACTCCCTCCACAATATTTTTTCCCTCCTCATTGAATCTTTTGAGGTATGTCCTTGTAAACTTGTCCTCCGCTTGGGTGATTCCAAAGAGGTCGGTGGAACTCTTTCTAGTTGGAAGACTTATATTGAAATGTGCCACCAGTTTGGCACAGAGATCACTAAAGCTGGCGACTGAACCTGGTTCAAGGTTGTTGTACCATGTTCTTACTGAACCTCTAAAGGTTGTAGGGAGAATCTTGCATATGACATGGCTATCTTGAATAACTAGCTCCAGATTGCTACATATATTTTGTACATGTTCCCTATGATCTGTAAGCCCATCATTATTATCCAGGTACATTTTGGTAGCGATGTAATCTTTGGGTATACATGTGTATACCACATGTCTGAATATAAGAGAATCTCTAATATTATGAGGAATGTTAAACATCCTTATGAATGAATTCTTCTTCTAGCTGTTTGCCATTTTTAAGCCTATTGGGCTCAGATGAACTTGATGTCTCTTGTGTAGGATGACATGATAGACAGACAACCTAGTTCTTACGCTGCCTAAATGGATGCCTAGAAAAACCACTTTGCGCCCGAGCATCACGAGGGTGTGTATACTGTATACTCTTTGGAATGGGTTGATGACCCCTGAGGTTAAAGACCCTCTACTGGATCATTTTGTATACACTCTTTTGGATAATGTAATCGTCTATGGACACTGGGCGAGGCCTGTTGTTGTAGAGTTGGGTCGAGAGATGTAGTAATTTACTAAAAAGGAGCTGAAACTCGTTGAGGTGGTGTTTTTCTCTCTTGTTGATTTCCTAGCATTGCCTGGGTGAGGAGCTATATTTGTTCCATACGTTATTAAAGGATTGGCTGTGCAGGGGTTGGATTATCTGTTGTGTTAAGAAGATCAATAACTCATCCTATCCTTGAAGTTTCCTGATTATCTACTATTGATAATGATAATTGATTAGTACTTAAAAGTGCATTTTTATCAAGGTTTTATATCATCATTTTGCACTTGAAGTATCAATAACTCCTTAACTAAAACATGTTTTATAATAACAAGTCTGATACCAAAAAATACCTTTAATTTATGGTAAATGTTCATCTTAAATGCAGGCCTATCACATAAATGAAATGATTGATTGATGAGTTTAAGTACTGAAATTGAAAGGACAAAGAGAGGGCCAAACTTAGAAAAGAGATGCTGGTTCAGTCTAAACTGGAACACTGTTTGGTTATCGGGTCATATCTGGAGCTGTAGATCTTGGATTTAGGTCTGCCTTATATGGATGGAAAGCTAAGACATAGGCCTAAAAATTTTATACGGAGTTCAAGATTTAAAAAGGTCGTTTTCAAGTCCAAATTGTAGCAACAACGGAGAAGTCCGAATCTGTCCTGCAGCCCAGACACTATTCAGTGTTCAGCCCATATCTCGAGTTCTAGAAGTCCACATGACCTCAATTTTTTTTCCTGGAAAGCTAAGACAATTTTCTAGAACTTTCATGATTCAAGTTTGTTTGAATTATGACGTTAGAAATGACGTTTTGTTCAGACAAGAAGATAAGGATTGTCACCAAGTCAAGAGTTGCCACCCACTCAACAATTATTCATCAAATCAATAGTTCCAAATTTTGGCCTATAAAAGGAGGCATTTGCCATGCATTTAGGAGCTTGGTTGTTCAGATCAAGATCTTGCTCTTGCTCTCTCTCTCTCTCTTTCTTTATATTTTTGTAATGCTTAAGTTTTGCTTTCATTAATATCATGTTTATGCTTTTCATTTTCTTTCCTTTACTTAGTTAACTTGTATCTTATTTATGTTCTTATCTTGTTTATTTATGTTTCTCTTCTTCATTATGTTTAGTTAAGTTTATTATGTCAAGATGAAAAGGTTACACTAACGGTGTAAGAATAAGTATAATATAAACTCAATATGGACTTCAATGCTTATATCCTAAACAAGTTGCTATTTACATGTCTTATCATTTTTATCTTGTTAATTCTTAATACCTTGCTTGTTAAATGATTAATCTAGATCTGTGTTGTACAACACTTGATACAACAAATGCTTGGCACTCTCATAGCCCAATCGTATGGTATAACCTACACCTGTGCTATGAAAGGAACTTGATTTGTTGTTAATATAAGTTAACATCATGAATTCCTGACAATATTTAAAAGTTTGGTGTTACTTAAATAAGATAATTAATATGATCATGTTAACAATTTATAATGAGCTATTAATGATAAATCATCCTATTGGAACCTTCTTTGTGTGTGGTTTCCAGTTGAGTAATAAAAAGAGTTTATACTATACTTGTTTGAAATACCATTAGTGGATCCTCTAACCTTGACATTTGTTTTTATCAGTGTTTAATCCTCACATTAATCTTACATCTCAAAGTCCTCTTTAACTTATTATTATTATTATTATTTATAATTTATATAGTTAACCTCCATGTGGTTCGATCCCGATCTTGCCGGGTTATTTATTACTTCGACACTCCTACACTTGGGAGAAGACATCAATCTTTTGGTCGTGTCAATAATGAGGGAAAAACAGTTAAACAATAAAGTTATATATGACTTTTAGTAAGTTTTTCCACAGACGATGCCATTGATGACGTCTCAAAATCCAAGATATGTAACTAAATTATTATTCAGTGTTTGGGATAATGATTAATCAATATATTCAAATGCTTAGATTTTTTTCATTTTAATCTAAGGAACTCCAGGCCAATAATAGAAGCTTGAATACCTGCAAAAAAGGTCCCAATCAGGGGATTTAAAGACCCTCCGATGATAAAGTCAGTATATTTATGAGAAATGTATAAAATGACTTAAGACAATAAATAATTTAAAAGAGCCTTAAATTCAAGAAACAAAATGTTTGTTCTTGAGTTTTAAGTTGGTTAATGCTCTGAAATCTATATATCTTTTATCTTAAGAGATAAAAAGTTATGAACCTTTTAGCTGGATGGTTCACGAGGTATTTATACCCCTTGAACATTGTTGTTTTCAAAGAAAGAAAAGACTGAAAAGTCCTCTGCTTTCGACGACATTAATGAGAGGCAAACATCTCTTAAATATCATTAATGAAAGAGTAAGTATGGTAAGCACCTTAAGATACCTTGTATAAACCTATAAGTATAGGGAAATTATCACTTTAATATGAACGATTATTCTAGATGAAGATGCATGGTAGTTTATCACGTCTTTTATACTTATATTGTAGAGGATTGTCTAGGATCAAGTATATAGCCTTAGTACTTGGTAATGTCCAAGTTTTTTGGGTCTGACATGTTTGTTAGACCCACGTTACCTTAGGCTTGGCTGAGTTCCAAGTTCAAGTTCTTTGGGTTTGACATGTTTGTTTAACCCATATTACCTTGGGCTTGGCTGACCCCCAAGTCCAAGTTCTCTGGGTCTGGCAAACAATCTTTAAGTCTGACATGTTTGTTAGATCCATATTATCTTACACTTGACTGACTGTCAAGTCCAAGTTCTTTGGGTCTGGCATGTTTGCCAGACCCATGTTATATTGGGCTTGGATACCAAGTTCAAGTTTTTCATGTTTGACATGTCTGTCAGACCTATTTTATCTGAGAATATTTTTTATAAATAAAAATCTAGACCAAAAATTTAACTCATCACCTTTATATCAACGTTGGCTGGTTAATTTAGAGTTTTTATTAAGTTATTTCTAGCGTTCGCAAGAATAGAAACTAAATTTCTTTATATATAATAATAATAATAATAATAATAATAATAATAGTAGGAATGTTAGCTAGCCTTCACATCATGAAAACAAAGCCTTTGGGCAAACCATATTCATCGCAATCCAAATTTTGTTTTTATGTCTTGTTCATAAAGTCATCATATCAAATTGATGATGTCCATGATAGAATTGCAGCTAGTTTAACATGACAATAAAACTAGTTTATATTTTAGGACATGTATAAATAATAATAATGCTTACATTCTTACTTGGATCAACTTTGCAATTAGTACATTTATTACTTGTATTTTGTTTTTGTTAAACTAGGACCTTGATATTGTTTTGCTAGATTTATTATGTATAAATAATCACATACTTTTTATATAAGTTGTGAAATTATTGCATGTTCTTTTTAATCATTTTATTTTCAAGAATAATTTTAATCTAACACTATTGAATTTTTTTTTATTCAACAACAATTTCAATAATAATTTTAATTAAATATATATTTTAATCCAACTAGCATCAACTTAAAGTATTTCTTAAAAAATGACAACTTTAAGAGCTACCATAATATCAAATTTAGTGATTTTAAATAAATTATTGATTAATCAAATATATTATATAATTGCTCCATCATGCACGAGCCACCAATCTAGTTGCAGTTGTAGTTGTCTTCTATTTGAGGTGAGTTTTTACTTATTAGGATGTAGCTTCGTGGTTGGGAAAGTTGGCTACTGATGGGTTTAGTGTGGTAGGTGTGCTCCACAACTTTGCTCTTTGTCTTTGCTATGGTTTGGGTAGGATTACAACTCATGCAAATTGGCCATCATTGTACATTAAATACACTCTCCCACTATTGAGCTTCTCTGTCATTAGTTATGTATTGGGAGAGCTGCGATGGTGGGTTTAGATTTGATAGTTTGTTGGTTTGGAATTGTTTGCATCTCTTCCTAGTTTGTCTCTCTCTTGCTCTTGTTCAAGTCTTGTTATCATGGAACTAGACAAGTGTTTCTTTTGGTTCCATGTTGCCTATTCTTTTTCCATGTTTTCATGTGTCATTTTATGCCTGATTTTGTCCTCTCAATTGGGATTGTTAGGCACTTTTATCCAGGCTTGGTAGCTGTTGGGCTTATAATCATTCATCTTCTTTCACATCACCTTTGATGGGAGGCGAGTGAGAGGATTAATTCGTTTTTTATAGGAGATTGGTTCACAAGTGTTATTCTGCACTATTTTCTTTATGACACAATTTATAATATGATTAACAACGAATCCTAGAAAGTTAAAACAGGTTTAATAGGAGTGTGATACAATGAAAACATGTTTCAAAACACCAATATTATTGAAATAAAACCCTACCCTACGAATATTAGTTCACGAACAAGAAGTATAAGAAAAACGCCGTGAAACTAGTTGATCTTTGATAAGTCAATTTAGTTTGTTAGAGAAATAAAAAATGCGAGAATATCTCTCATACAAGCAGAATAAATTTGGCAGCAATAGTTATCAAGTATGAATATTTTATCCTTACAAAGAGTATTTATACTATTGAAAATAAAAACCCTAATGGATCTAGCCTCGTGGGATGACATGCTTTCCCGTAAATTATCCTATAAGATAACATTACTATAGGTGATTTATAAGTAGTTTGATAGCCCAAAGTGCATCACCCATTCGCAGACTTTAATCTTGCCAGTTAAGTTGCACTCTCTTCTACAAAATAGAGTTGATTTCTCAATTTAAAATTTCAGTGTGGCCATTCATTTGAGAATAGTAGTTTGTGGAAGTCTGATGAGTCACATGGTACTTGCGTAGTAATGCTTCCATTAAATGATTGCAAAAATATAGTTAAATAAAAAATAGTTTCAAATAATTATAATCCGAGTAGAATTTATAACTTGATTCACAAGTTTGACGTGCTAGCCTGAGTTACCTAATTCACATGTGTGACGAGTTACCTACTAGCTACATATGCTTCTTCTTTTTTTGTCCTCTAATTTTTTTTATTGATTTTTTTTCTATTTCTTCTTTCAAAGAAATAGACTGCATGTTTTCTTTTTGTTTGTTTTCTTTAAGGTTATCAATGTTTGAAATAAATGTTTATTTTAGAGTTAATGCTCAATTTTACGAGCATCTATTTTTATCATATAATTAAATAAAAATAATTTATAAAAAAAAGTTATTAAATCTAATAAAGTTCATGACTCAGGTTATGGGAGGGCCTAGATTGATCCAATTTGTCGTGATCTCAATATTTTTTTAAAAAAGTTTTCATTTCCAATTAACCCAATATCAAAAGATGAAATCGAAAAAAAAAAGTTAAACTCAAAAGACCGGCGAACCAAGTCAACCAGTCAAACTTGTGAACAAGTCCATATATTTTATAAAATTTAATAACATGACTCTTTTCATAGACTAATTTTTTAAACTATACGAAAAAAAAAATAGATGATAAAAAAAATCAAGTTCAATTAAAAAAAAAAATCCCACCAAACCCATAAATCGAGGCCACTTAGATTACCTGACAAATCCGCAAGCCAAACTAACTCTATAAAAAGAAAAAATAAAAATAAATAAATTATATAGTTAAATTCTCAATCACCTCAATATTAAAAAATAAAATTAACAAAAACAATATAGCCAAAATTCAATAAAAAAAAAAACACTGGATTATTATTGCAATGGATGTGGATGAACAGTGATTCCTCTCTCTCTCTCTCTCTCCACACCCCATATATATATCTTATGGTCATCGAAATGGCTTCCGGTAACAGGATTCCTAGTCATTAAACCCTAAAACAGCGGCAAGACTTAAGGCTGCTGATTTTAAAATTGAGCTTTGTATAAGCTGATGTCTTCATCAAAAAGTCCAAAAGCTTAGCCCTTTTTTATTTCTCCAGGCAGGTAACCGGGGAAAGGCATCCTATGCACACGTTTTCTGTACAGCAACTCGACACAATACAAGAGGAAGCTGTTCCTTTCAATAAGAAATTCTAAAGTACGACCATATATTCTTGGTCAATAAAAGGTGATTAGAATAAGAGAATAAATGGGCAATAGGAAGTTATATAAAGCAGCATTACATAATCTCATTATCAAAAAGGGGTGGTGATATTCTGTCAATATGATACAGAGGTGTTGTAACGTAAAGGATCTAGAGCTACCCTACAGAATGATCATACAACTGGCCTGATAAATGAACAGAGCAGTGATTATAATAAGAGACATATAAGGAAGACTGATATCAAGCTAGTGAAAACAGAAGTATGGCTATAGCAATATGTAGATGCAATTGAACTTGGAGATTTATTACTGGCCTCTTTTTCTGAGCCTGTGCTAGAGTTGCTACCTAGTCCAGCAGCAACTGCAGGAGGCACCATGGAAGCATGTGGTTGCAGTGGGAAATTGTTATAATCCTCCACATCATAGCCTGCATTAGAGCAAGAAGTTTCCCCATTCAGTGATGCCATTTTATATATGTATTAACAGTCAGAACATATATGAAAGTAACACTTACAATCAAACTTCTTCCATCCCAAGACAAGTTTTTCTCTATCAAATACAACACGGTAACCAGTCATGAAGTTTTCTGCACAAGGATCAAGAATTCATATAATTCATTTAAGAGCATATCATTCTTTTATTTTCAAAAATAGAAGTTGAATTTCCTAGTGTATTGATTAGGAAAAGGAGAAATGAAACAAATTAGAATTTATCCTTGATTGAAAATCATAATTTTCCTTAACCATGGACTGCTACACTCAAAGAATTCAAACTTGTGCCTGTTATAAATCAGTTAGATTCCATGTGTAGCATTCATTTGATTTAATACTGAAACACACGTTCATTTTCTTATTTATAAACACATAAAAATGCAATGCTTACGCCCGATTATATTGAGTTCTGTGCTCTTGACAACGGCCAAGCAATATACAATTTCGTTCTGCAATTATTTGAAAGGAAAATTATTTGCTATTAGTATCACAGTAAACAACACAGATCATGGTAAAAAGATATAGAGTAAAACATTACCTGAGTGGAGATCACAATTATTGGATCATAGACAGTAAAATGCCTTCCTCCTTTCATTGTTAAACTCATACTGGGTACCAAACTTGCATTTGCATCAGGACTGCCCATCATCAAGAAAAAGGATACAGTTACGGAGGTTAGAGACTAGGCAGGTGATGATGGATAAGGCTTCATGTCTCCTTTATTTCACTATATTATAATGCCTAACCTCATATCATAACAATATTCAAAAGGAATCCTGGGATCAGGTGGACGCCACTTATCTCGTGCCAGTGAATGAAACTGTAAATGAGCATAAGAACAAAATTTCAGTACTGGATTTGGTAATTCAGATAGACTAGCAAAATCAATCTTCATCCTCTGAAGCACTTACTTTCTCCGAGACCCTTGAATAGGCTGGGTCGACCATGTATGTAAAAGAAGTCCCAG